>Ga0209025_1003294_pt1 | contig 15543 bp, 14 predicted proteins | sample AraplaMF_Col_mLB_FD_184256 | JGI IMG/M metagenome (GOLD analysis project Ga0209025, IMG submission 184256) | Arabidopsis root microbial communities from the University of North Carolina, USA - plate scrape MF_Col_mLB (SPAdes) (version 2) | ecosystem: Host-associated > Plants > Roots > Endosphere... | reverse complement strand
GCGTTTTTAAAAGTATACATCTCAGTCCTTCCTATTAATTATGTCGTCATTGTATAACAACTCATGTTAAATTCTTGTTAAGAGTAATGCATTTTATATGTTTTCGAAAAAAAATACCAGGTACTAATACAATTCCGAATTGTATTAGTACCTGGCGCTTTTCTCATAAGAAAAAGGCAGCTGTTTCAAAAGCTCTCCCATAGCAGAAAGTTACTTTTAATACAGCTCTAATTAGTCTATATATTACTTATTGCTTGTTTCTACTTGCATGGCTTCAGTTACTTCTGCAGCTTTTGTCAGCTTTCCTTCTTTTTCAAGCTGCGCAATCAGTTTTTCTAACGTGATTCCTTTTTCTTTAGCCATTTCTTCTAAGTTGACAGGTTCACTGCTTATTGCAATTTCACTTACATTGTCAGACATATTAGTTTCAATAGTACCTTTAGCTTCAGCGGATTCAGTTACTTCTGCAGCTTTTGTCAGCTTTCCTTCTTTTTCAAGCTGAACAATCAGTTCATCTACCGTGATTCCTTTTTCTTTAGCCATTTCTTCTAAATTAACAGGCTCACTAGATTTAGTAGTTCCCCACATGTCTGTGTTACTCGCAGCATAAGCTGATCCTGCCACGGTTGATAATCCTAGCATAAGTGTTGCAATTGATAACGTTTTCTTCATAATAAATTCCTCCTAGAATTTTTTATCTTCTACCCTACGAAGGGTAGTGGCCATAATCTCACAATAGAATCAGGTTTTCCAATACCCTTTCTATTGGATGTCACTACTATATAACAATCCATGTTAAATCCGTGTTAAGAGGAATACTTCTCAAAAATCTGTAGAAAAAAGGCTTTAAATAAACAGTTTCAACTGTCATTCAAAGCCCTTTCCATTTTCTTATTTAATTTAACCAATTGCAATTTCGAAACAAGTACCGCCATTTTCATTGTTCGTAACTGTAATTTTTCCATTGTGCTTGTTGATGATACTGCGCACAATGGAAAGTCCCAAACCTGAACCACCCATTTCACGAGAGCGTGATTTATCCACTCGATAAAACGGCTCAAATATATTCTCTTTTTCTTCGTCAGGGATACTAATTCCTGTGTCTTTAATGTTAACCATTATCTGCTTTTTATTAGATTTTACAGTAATCATTACCTTACCGCCGTCGATATTGTATTTAATGCCGTTTTCTACAATATTATAAAACGCTCGATAAAGTAAATCTATATTTCCGAAAACAACACTATCATCGCAATCCAAAATTAATCTCACATCTTTTTCATCAGCAATATGAGAAAGTTCGGAAACAATATCTTCTAAAACATCCTTCAAACAAATAGTTTCATTCTCAAATCCATCACTCATATTTGTCATGTCCAAAAGGCTGCGAACAAGCTCGGATAATCGCTCTATTTGCTTTTCAAAAACACCAATCAGTGCATCATATTCTTCTGTAGAATGTGTGTGTTTCTTTTTAAATACATCCACCTTTGCTTTTAAAACCGCAAGCGGCGTCCTGAGTTCATGGGCCGCACTTGCAGAAAAGCGACTTTGCATCATAAAAGCATCGTTTAGCTTAACTGTCATTTCATTAAAAGACTGCGTTAGCTCAGCTATTTCATCATTAGTTGGTGGAATGTCCATCGTTTCCGATAAATTATGCACAGTTCTATTCTTAATTTGACTATTTAGTGTATCCAGTGGTTTTAACACTTTTCCCGATACGTAGTATGTCAATAGGCCACCACCGACAATAATCAAAAGCATATAAAAAATACTTGTAAATCGAAAGTCCGTTCTTGCTTTTTGTGCATCAACAGTGGGTGTAGACATCATGTCATCTGTTGGCATTTGAAAATCTTCTGGTGGTGTTGCAGGCATTGAATCAACCCCTTGTGCAATTGATACTGCAGCTGCATCAATTCTTGTTGCCATTATACCAGCTGAAAAATTTAATATTAATGTAAGCCCTACACAACAAATCGTTAATAAAAGTACCATCACAGCAGTAAGTCGCATCCGAATTGGCATTTTTTTAAACATCAATCATCACCATCATTTTTAGCAATAAAATAACCCTCACCAATCTTTGTACGTATTGGATCGTAATCTAAAAGAGCTTTCAATTTTTTTCGTAATGTCGCAATATGAACTCGAATAGCACCGCTAAAGCTATCGGCATTTCCATCCCAAACGTGTTCGATCAATTCTTCTTGACTGACTACCTTTTCTTGATTAAGCAGGAAATATTCAAGCAATGCGAATTCTTTTTTTGTGAGGTTCAATTCTTTTTCACCCACAAATGCAATTCGTTTTGATAAATCCATATTTATACTGCCGCAAGATAATAGGCTATTTTCCTGCACAAATTTACGTCTTAATAAATTCCTTATTCTTGCTTCCAATTCCGCAAAGGCAAATGGTTTCGTTAAATAATCATTTGCACCAATATCTAATCCTTTAACTTTGTCATTTACACTACTTCTTGCACTGAGGATTAAGACTTTTAATTCTTTATTGTCTTCTCTTAATTTTTCTAAAACCTTTAATCCGTCCATTTTCGGAAGATTTAAATCAAGTATTATTAAATCATAATTTTCAATGTATGCCAGTTCATAAGCATCTTCCCCATTACTACAGGTATCAACTGCATATCCTTCTATTCTAAGTCCCTCAGCTATAGCTTCCTGTAAATCCAACTCATCTTCAACCACAAGAATTCTCATATCTTAATCACCTCGCAATCATTATTTTAAATAGGTGTGTGTTAAATCTATGTTAAGCAAATATTATCAAATAATAACTCAAATCTGTAAAGGGAAAAATCCATTAATAAGTTGATACTGAAAATAAAAAAGCTCCAATTAATCGGATTTTCGTCCAATAATTGGAATATAATTAATTGAATACTGATTTTTTATCGTTTTAAAATAAATCGTATCTGAATATATTATAGATATTAGGAGAATCTAATTTGTATTCTTTATACGAATAATCCCCTCTTGAACGATAAATTATGAGAACCATCCGATAATTAGAAAGTTGTGACCCAGGTATTTATATTATGTAAACTAAAATTGTTTGGCGTGGAGGAGGGCTTGGATACGTCAACTACCCGTAATATCTGTACTTTTCGACTTGCAATTTTGAAGTTCCTTATAATTTTCATGTGAACGATAACTCTCCTTTTTTACGATAATGGGATGATTTTGTACAGATAATAATTATTGTTTAATACGATATCTGGAGGTTTTATTTTTGCAACTACATGCTGCCATTGATGAATTTGTTTTGTATATCGAGATTGAAAAAAAATTACTCAGTTAATACTGTCACTAGTTATGAATACGATTTACAACTCTTCTTAACCTTTTTATCGGATCATGGTTGTTCAACCTGTTTAAACGAGATCACCAAGACCCAAGTACGTCGCTTTATCCAATATCTATTAGGATCATTAAAACAAAAACCTCGTTCGGTGTACCGAAAAATCTCTTCCTTAAAATCGTTCGCCAAATATTGCTTAATTGAACGATACCTTGTTAATGATTTTACGCGCGGGATTGAATCGCCAAAGACCGATGATAAACTTCCTGTCTATATGACATTAACGGATCTAAAGCAGCTATTTGACTATTTAGAACGCGCCAAATCATGTTTTTCGATGCGGAATGAGAATAATGTTTAAATTGTTAGCAACAACAGGTCTGAGGCGTTCTGAGCTCGTTTATTGATCTGGGAACAAGTTGATTTGGTAAGTGAAACAATTCGAGTAGAGGTTATAAGCATTAAAACAACTTTAATGCAAAAAAGTCCTTCTTAAATTAAACTACTTCGTTAGTTCAATATAGAAAAAAGAGTTGCCTATGCAATTCAACATTATTCAATTAACGCAACCTGATAGATTAATAAGTCTTTAGTTTTGTCCCCATTTATTTTCGAAAATAAGATGTTCTAAAGAACGTCTTTTTTCCCAATTAGCTAACTCTAAAATGGGCTTTTCTGGGTAATTTTCAGTATAACCGATTGATATAAGAGCAATGGGATCGATGTGTGGTGGTATTTCTAAAATGTCTCTAATATCATTCTTTTTATAAAAACTTACCCACCCCATCGCAAGTCCTTCAGCACAAGCTGCCAACCACATATTTTGAATAGCACAGGCTGTTGATAAAATATCTGTTTCAGGGATTGAATTTCGTCCTAATACATGGGAACCTCCTCTTGTAGGGTCACATGTAACACAAATAGTTATAGGAGCTTCTTTTAAACCCTCAATTTTTAAATCAAGGAAATTCATTTTTTTTTCCCCATCATAATGAATAGCTAATGCTCGGCTTTCTTTTTCTGCTGCCCAAGCCAATTTTTCTTTAATTTCGTCTGTGGAAATCAAAATAAAGTTCCAAGGTTGCATAAATCCTACTGAAGGTGCATGATGAGCTGCATTTAATATTCTATGTATAATGATTTCAGGAATAGGAGTTGATAAAAAACTTCGAATATCTCTCCTGTTATAAATAACTTTATAAATAGACTCTCTTTCTTCATTAGAAAACATAAATTTCTCCCCTTTTCTTTATAAAAATGTTAATTTTTAATATTAACTAATTTTTCATTATTCTGCCACGTAAGTTGAAGTAAAAATGCACCAAAAAGCGTGGTTTGGATATGTTTGTCCTTATCGTTGTATCCGCATAAATCTGACTCCACCTCTTCTTACTTCGGACTAACATTCGTCAAATCGATTACCACATTTCCGTTCAGTTTCATATATGGATAATGATAGTATTGTTTATAAAAATGATTATTGGATTCGTTAAATATGTTAGCGCTTATATTCGGGCTGTTCTAAAATAATCGGATTCGGATTGCTAAGTACCCATTGCACTGCCAACTCGCATAGTCTCGCAGGTTCCTCATCCCCATCGCCATTGTGAAGTTCTTTCGCTAAAGTGATAGACTCCTGAAGTTCAGCGGGATGTAATGGCGTACCTAAGCTAATGTAATGGTTCAAACTTTTGAGCATTTTACGAAAATCATTATCCCAGTTGATGCCGCCATTATCTAAAATTTCGTATGAAACTTTACCAGTAATACGAATAACCTCTCCTTGTACAGTTTGCGCATGTCCTTGCGAAGGAATTAGTAAATTCCAAAGTTCCTTATGTTGCGCCTGCCAGCCCTTTGTACATACTGTTATTGGAGACGTACCATCATGCGTTTTTCGCTTCTCTACTGGTGGAACATCAAATAGCTCATAAAGACGGGAAAGTGCCTCATCCGTTTCGTTCAAATATTCTTTATTAAAACCTTCTCTGTGAAATTCAAAGTCTTTTCCAATTCGCTTAATTGAATTTTTCATTTCCGGCGTTACAGCTATACCCGCGCTCAGAAAAATCTCAGAAACTTCCACTAGATCAACAATATTTATATTTCTACATACTGCTAAAGCTTTGTCCAAAGGAGTCTCATTCATCATATTTACCGCGCTAATATTTGCGCCTTTAGAAACCAATGTGCGCACCGCATTTGGTTTAAAAAAAGAAGCCGCAGCAAATAAAGGTGTTTCGTTTTGATAATCCAAGGCTTCTATATCTGCACCTAACTCAAGAAGCAATTCAATATTCCCCCGCCAACTTATTGCCTGATTATGTAAAGCCGATCTTTTGTAATTGTCTCTCGCATTTATATTTGCCCCCTGTTCCACGAGCCAGCGAACCAATTCATCCTGTACATTGAAAAAACTTAAGGCTGTTGTTTTACTATAACCACCATATGCATCTAGCTCGCACTTTGTAAATACCTCTTGTAATGCCGCAATATCACCTGCTTCAATTAGTTCTTTAAAATTTTTCGGTAACGTTTTTCTCTTCCTCGCCATATGTATTTTCGCTCCTTACATTAGATTTTTGAATATAGTTCATCACGTCATTTACCATATACATACCAATCTATATTTTACCATGTAATAATTTCTTTGCTGAGAGAGTTTACAGTTAATTAAGAAAAGAGGTTATACTTATGCAACCGTTTTGGGAAAATGACTATAAATAAGATGGGTATTACGCTTTTGGTTCGCAAAAACAACAGTAATATTTACGAGAAATAGGATACAAAAAGGACGTAGAGTTTTTTCTTCAATAAAGCCCATACCTTTTCTTTATAAGTGTCTTTCCCGATTCTTCTTCAACTATCCTGCTTCGTTTGTTGAAAAAGGGTTTTTAAACAGCTATTTATTTTTAAAATGACTTTATTGTAAATTGAACAACTTTTTATCTCTACACAACTATACATGGATATCAATGTCTAAACTTTAAATACACCAGAGTCTAAACTTTGCTTCAATGTCAAAACTTTAAACTCTGGTGTCTTATGGAGCTTTTAAACAAAGTTTGAGCAAAAGTATCATTCGAACCTTTATTTTATGACAAATAAAAGAATCCATTTTGAAAAAAGATTGATCAAAATGGATTTCTCTTATGTAGATTTGAATTTAGTTCCTATAAAAAAGTTTCAATCGCACCCGTTTGCTGAAGATTATAGGCTTTTGAAACATTGAACTTTAGCACTGTTGGCCAACAATGAATCCTGTGCGCACCACGGAATACGCAAGAAAATACTGTTTTTACATGGTAGTTCAAGAAGAAAGAGTTGCTTAAATAGCTCTGATTAATATCAAAGTAAGGAAGTACATGAAGCCCAGCTTTTTTATTTTTTCAAATGATAAGGTACAGTTGTTACTACTACGTCCCTCCGATACAACAAGAAGGCACGAATTAGTAAACTTGATTGGTTGTGAAGAATATTGTGCCAGCCTTTTTTAGGAATAAATTGTGGAATGACAACCGTTACCTTATAATTCCCTTCCCTCGCTTTATGCTCTACAATATCAACAAATTTTGTAAGTGGATTGATGATACTTCTGTAATGAGAATGCAGTGTTACTAATCTTACATCAGGTTGCCACTTCTTCCATTTTTCTTCAAACTTATGCTCGTCTTCTCTTTCAAATGCCACATATACCGCAATAATTTGTTCAGGAGAAAGGGATTTAGCATAATTCAAGGAATTTTCTACAACATGAGTCATGCCAGCAACAGGCACTATCATAACGTTACCTTCAATGGTTATTGATGATTCACAAGTTGAGAGTCTAAGTTGGTCTCCAACATCTTCATAATGCTTTCTAATTCGATGAAAAAGTAAGACTATGATAGGTAGAAAAATTAAAATTGACCAAACTTGTGAGAATTTTGTTAATAAGAATATCATTGTGACCGTGAAGCTAATAACGGCACCCGTTGTATTGATTAAGAATTTTGGAATCCACCCTTTGGGTTTTTCGCGCAGCCATTTAACCATCATTCCCGATTGAGACAAAGTAAATGGAAGGAATACTCCAACTGCATAAAGTGGAATAAGATGCTCTGTTTCTGCCTGAAAAGCAAAGATTAAAATGATAGATGCAATTCCAAGTATGATGATCCCATTTGAATATCCTAACCGGTCTCCCCTCATCAGAAACATTCTGGGGATAAACTTATCTTTTGCGAGATTAACCGCCAACAATGGGAAAGCAGAATAACCAGTATTTGCAGCAAGGACTAATATCAATGCTGTAGTTCCTTGAATAAAAAAGTACATGAAATTTCGTCCGAAAGTTTCTTCAGCAATTTGGGAAACAACGGTTACCTTTCCACTTGGCGCAATTCCGTAATAATAGGATAAAAATACGATTCCTGAAAACAGTATGGCAAGCAAGGTTCCCATTGCCATTAATGTTTTAGCAGCATTATTAGGAGCTGGGTCTTTAAAGTTAGGAATGGCATTAGATATGGCTTCAACCCCTGTTAAGGCAGAGCTTCCTGAAGCAAATGCCCTTAAAAGAATAAATAAACTGATTCCCGCCACTGGTGTACCAATTGGAGTGTGTAGTTCGGGCGAAACTCCTCCTGTTAGAATATTATAAACACCAACGCCAATTAATATTAACAACGCTAAAACGAATAAGTAAACGGGGTATGCTAATATTGAAGCGGACTCCGTTACTCCTCTTAAATTCAAAATTGTAATAAAAATCACAAAAGCAATGGCAATTTCTACATTAAAGCCATGTAAGGTGGGAAAGGCAGATGTGATAGCATCAGTGCCAGCAGACACACTTACAGCAACAGTTAATATGTAGTCCACCAATAGAGAACCTCCAGCTATTAAGCCTGGGTTTACACCTAGATTACTTTTTGAAACCACATATGCTCCACCCCCATGAGGATAAGCAAAGATGATTTGCCTATAAGATAATATCAGAGCCGTTAAGAGAATTATTACCCCAACTGCGATAGGAATTGAATACCAAAATGCTGCTGCGCTGACTGTAACTAATACTATTAAAATTTGTTCAGGACCATATGCCACTGATGACAGAGCATCAGAAGAAAGGATCGCTAATGCTTTTGTTTTGTTGAGCTTCTGTTCTCCTAATTCATTGGATTTTAAAGGTCGTCCGATTAAAAGCCTTTTTATGGATGAAATCATTAATTACTCACCGCCTAAATAGTGTGAATAGGTTATATATTCCCCTATCAACAGCCATTTATCCAAATAGAGCAAAATTTTTACTTGAATAAAAAAAGTGTCTACAAGTCAGAGTAGTTGACCTGAAGACACATCACTTAACAATATAAATTTATTCTGTCTATGCAAAATTTTTAGACCCTTAGTGATCCGCGGAAGCCCCTTGCAGCATAGTAGGAATCTGCTCCATTGTGGTACACAAAAACAGTTTCATAGCGATAATCACAAAAGATGGCCCCGCCGAGTTTTCTAATATTAGCAGGTGTTTTCACCCAGCTCGACGTTTTTATATCGAAATTTCCAAGTTTCTGAAGCTCCCGGTATTGTTCTTCTGTTAAAAGTTCAATACCCATGGCAGTTGCCATATCAATAGCGCTATTTTCTGGTTTGTGTTTTTTCCTTGACTCCAGTGCTTCACGGTCATAACAAACACTTCTGCGACCTTTAGGACTTTCCACTGAACAATCATAAAAAATGTATTCGCCCGTGTTTTTATCATGGCCAACAACATCCGGTTCACCGCCAGTTTCCTCCATTTCATTGAGCGACCACAGTTTTTCAGTATTAGTTTCGAGCTTAGCTTGTACTTTATCCCATTCAAGGTCTTTATGGCGGTTCATGTTTTTCTCAAAACGGGCTTTCAAAGTTCTGAGTATTTCCTCACGTTTTTCTAGTGATAACTTCTTATTTTTCTTTGTCATATTAGTTTCCCCCTAATTTTTTTACTCAAATTGTTTAATGATTAAAATGCGCCGTTAAGCGTATAGAGCAATCTCCTTCGATAGTAAAAGGAGTATCTTAGCATTTTTCAATTACTCCTCCCTATTTTATATTATTTTATTCTGGAGAATTCACCGTTTTTTCTAAAAACAAATAATATCTATACGCCAAAATGTATGGAAATAGATACGAAAAAAATGTATGTATCCCACTCCAACCATTATTGTAGATTACCATTTCAAAATAAACGTATATCAATTCAAGCATAGTCGATAATGTTGTCATAAGAAAGATTATTAAATAAGGATGCTTATATTTTTTTATAAAGTATACCAAATGACTTCCTAAAATTAGATATATACCAATGATAAATTCCATCAATATTTATTAAAAATATAAATGTCCAAAAGTTCTTGTCCATATACAATTTGAATTTGAATCTTTCGAAGCTAATTCGGGCAACAATTTTGTATTTAATCGTTGCTAACCACTTCAAATTTCATGGCATTTGCGAGTGTATTATCTCTAGATAGTGTTTGAATGAATATATCTTTCCCTAAATTTTTGGGATTTTATTATATGCACCTATACTATTTACTTTCAAAAACATGAAATGGATTTATGAAATTGAATCAATTAATAAATTCCTTGAACATTTAACTAGAAAATCATTATTAACTAACACTATAAAGCATAATAGAATATTTGATACGAATCATACATATATTGATTTTAGTATTTCATTTAATCAAAAGTCTATAATTATCCTAATGATAGAATTATAATATAAGTGAAAATTATTTATAAAGATTGGATGATGTCAATTATTGAAAAATCGGTTCTTGCTATGGTTATTTTACGTGTATTGTCTGGAAGTATTGAAGTAAGTGCTGGATTGTTGATGCTAAAGTTGAATAATTTAGAAAAAGCATTCTATATTAATACATTGCTTGCTTTGGTTGGTCCAACAGTTTTAATCGTAACGACTGCAATTGCATTATTTGGACTAGCTGATAAAATTCCTGTGGCGAGAATCATTTGCCTTTTTACGGGAATTACACTTATTCTTGTTAGCTCTCATATTAAGTAATAATAAAGTATTCCTAAAAAAATAATAAAATTCTTCAAAAAGAATGTTTTGCAATGGATGCTAATTACATATTCCTTGTTAAACTCTCTATTACAATCATCACATTTAGCCATAATTTTTCTGAACAATATCATTTGATTATTCATCCTAATAATGTTCCATTATTTAGCTGTAGCGTGTGACGACGCTACGTTTTTTTTTATGTATAACTATCCTCTACCTGCACAAATTTATATTGAGTGTATCGCACGCACTTATTCGGTTGTGGCGTTGGTTGACCGTCACATCCTCCCTCATTAAGGGTCAGCTTAACTCAGTGACCCTTTTATAATTTTTATTCTCGGAACGTTTTATGTACAATACCAATCCTTTCTTTCCAAAACGTTGAACGATTGTAAGTACCATTTTCATAAACCACTCTCTAGATTTTCTACGAATTGACTTGTACCATATAACATATTTTCCTTAATAAATCGATTCATTTCGCCATTAATATTCAATACTCACTTGAAAAGAGGCTACCAAATTAGTAGCCTCTTAAAACATGTTGAGAATAACAGGAACATACTATTGAGCCCCGTTGTTGTTTATATATCATTAAACTTCATCCGAGTTTAAGATAAAGATATTGACCTTTTTTACTTTTTAAATAACCCTGCTGCAACTGCTGCATTAAAACTTCTTCTTGCAAAATCTGTTGGATCCCCAACATTCTCCCAATGCATGTACATTAATCTAGGATTATCAAAAAGCCAATGGTTATGCACTGCTGTTACGATAAGTCCTCTCTTTTGAAGCTCTTTATTAAATGGATTAATTTCTCTTCCTGAAGTACAACAGACTCGCCAAGGTTCAGTGTATTAGCCAAAACGCCTTCGAAAGAAAGGGCAAATGGAAGTGCGAGAGGGGATCGAGTAGTTCGTCCAAGAATAGTAGCTTTAATATCGCGAAGACGCTGTACAACACAAACAGGTGTTGAAGTAATAACTTCCCCACCGATGATATTCGCAAGTCGTTGACAATTTATTGGACTTGCGCAACTGCAATCTTTTTCTGACTGGGAATGATTATCATGCTAAAATCTATTCACCTCCTTTTATTTTAATAGTAATAATATATTCTCAAGTGCGTAATGTTACTGGGAATTATATCGTCAAACACTTTTATTCTAGAATTTTTTCTATCTATTCAAAAACCCTTTTTAGCTTTAATAGTATGATTTACTTTACCTACTTCTTCCCCTCCAGTTCACATAAGATAAATAAAAATAGAAAAGGAGATAGTGAAGTGGATTCTAAACATTCAAACAATACATTTGATTTTATTGTTGTCGGGACGGGACCAGCTGGAGCAGTTATAGCTAAAACACTAACAGACGATAAAAAAACCTCAGTCTTAGTCCTAGAGGCAGGAGAAAACAATGATAAAGATGATCCAATTCGAGATTCTAGATTCGCTCCCGAACTAGAAGAGCAATTTTTCGCAGAATATTTTTGGCAAGGTGAAGGAGTGCCTCAACCTGAAGTAGATGACAGAACATTTGAATGGACTACGGGGCGGCTTTCTGGGGGCGGGTCTTCAATTAATGGCGAACAGTATGTCAGACCTACACCGGCTGTTTTAAAAGAATGGGAACGTCTCTTAGGGAACTTATGGTCCCCTGAACGAGCACTTCGTAGCTTTAAACAGTTAGAAAATTTTCATGGAGAAACAAGTAATCCTGAATTTCATGGCTTCAATGGTCGTTTAAATATCAGGCAAGCACCTAACAATCCACCACTTATATCGAAAAAATTAGTTTCAGCGATCGAGCTAGCAACAGGTTATAAACAAATTCTTGACTATAATAACCCAAAAACCCCTATTGGTCCTTTTACTCAATGGCAACTATTTCAAAAGATTAATGGAGAACGTGAAAGCTCTTCTACCGCATTTTTATCTTCAGACATTATGACTCCAGGTGGATATGGGGTGAATGGACGTAAGTTAAGGGTTGTTTATAAGTCAACTGGACTTCGTATTTTATTTAAGGAGAAAACAGCAATAGGTATTGAATATCTACAGGAAGGTAAAAAGGTCCAAGCTTTTGCCCGTAAAAAGGTAATTATTTCAGCAGGTATAAACAGTGCGCAACTATTAATGTTATCTGGAATCGGACCTTCAAATGACCTACATCAGGCCGGTATCCCCGTTATTTTTAACAATCCAAATGTAGGGAAACATTTAACTAATCATACCTTAAACACTGCTACATTTAGTGTGAATCCAAAAGATATTCCTCAGCTTCAAAACGATCCATTTGCCCTTTACACAGGAGGTGCCTTCTTACCAAATCCACTAAATAGTAGTATCAATCACCGCCGTGGAGTTCAACTCATTGGGATTGTTGCAGAAGAAAGTTTAAATATTGCTATTTTATTTTTACAACCAAAAAGTCGAGGAGCCATTAAAATACAAAATAACGACCCCTTAAAAATTGTCCTTGCGGATGAAGGTTTCTTAGAAAATGAATATGACCTAGAAGCAATAAAGGCTATTTACAGAGTTTATATTAAAGGCATTGCGGAAAAACTTTCAAAAATCGACCCGAATTATCAGCTAGTAAATCCAACATTAAAGACCATTGATAATGATGATGAACTTGAAAACTTTATTAAAGAAAATTTTGATCATAATCACCATCAACAAAGCTCACTTCGTATGGCCCCTATTGATAAAGGTGGAGTTGTAGATCGATATGGCAATGTACATGGAGTCAATAATTTAATGGTTGCTGATGCACAAATCATTCCTTTTACAGTTGACGGTAACACGTCTGCATCTGCATACCTAATTGGATATACCATTGCAAAACGTTTAATGGATAATAACGCTTTTGACCAATAAACTTATTCTAGTTTTAAGTTGGCGTGGATTTTCATAAAGTGAGAAGCTTCCTACTTCTGATAGTAAATCAACTATTGTCACATCACCTAAAACAGGAGTTGAAGAAGAAAAAGATGGGATTTCTACGGAATCCCATCTTTAAGTAAAGCGTCCTTTTTTGAATATCTAAAATGATTTAAGTTAGAAGATATTGTGGTAGATCAAAGATTGTTAAAATAGATGCATACTATTTCTATCCATATTTCAAATTGCTTTGGAAAATAATTTACTCATGTACGTTATAAATTCTTGGTTTATTAAATTCGGATTACTTAATATAACTGAATACAACGGTTGCGAAAAGCTCAAGAATAGTATTAAAGCTTGCCATTTTTTTCGTCCATTGTCCTTTAAGTATGTTGTATAGAGCTAAACCAATTTCAAGAGCGATGACAACTATAATAATTGGCCAAGAACGAAGTAAAACATCTTGATTTAAATCTTTTTTCAACTCTAACCAAATATGAAGTTTGCAGTCCATATTTTGAGGTTAAAAGAAATCAATAAATATCAAAAAGCATAAGCTTTTTACGCCTACGCTTTTTCAAAAATTAATGTTAAGACATCGATATTCTTTTACAAGCTATTTTTGCTGCTGGAATATCAACACCAGCACCAAGTGCTGCCTCTACTGATTCTCCCCAAGAACCGCTACTAGCCTTTATTTCGCCCCCTGCTGTCAATACTCCCTCTGCTACAAAAGTAACACAATCATAATAATCTGGATTAGGATTACTTTCAAGATACTGTGCAGCTAATTCGTCTGCTTTCTTTTGTATTGAAACTCGACCTTGTTCAGCCAATGAACTAAAAACACTCTCAGCTTGCCCACCAAAATGTACTATTTCGTCGTTTATGTCTTGACCAGTACGATGTATTTCTCCCATTTCAGATGACATATATAATCCTCCCAATCCTTGAAATTGGAACTTTTTAAGTTCACAAATATTTTATCCAACTGAGATTGGTCTTATCCATAATAACTATTTCTTTTTGGTTTATATAAAAAATTTAATATGTTTGTCTGGATATTCTTGTCTTTGAATTTAGAAAAGAATGTCCAGACAAATTCTTATTTTTACGACATTGGCATGATTTTGTACAGATAATATTTAATGTTTGGAGGTTATATACAATACTATTTACAGCTCTTCTTAACCTTATGGCAACAACCATAACTCAAATGCACTTATATAAGGGCTGAATTTGTCCTTCATCAGTGTTGACTTTGACTAAACCATAATAAGGATAAGATTCAAATGATTATTTCTCAAGGTGAGTTTCTTAATGAAAACATCTTCATTTGCTACGTTAATATATACTGCAATGTTCGTGTTTTATTCAAATCACGTAGTGTCCAGTTGATGAGCGAATAGCATTTCTACAATTCAAACACGAACCTTTAATTCGATTTACCAAAAAAAGTTCGTGAATTTTAAGTGCTCTTCATTTTAGCTCTGATAGCAATTGAGATAAGCGACTGTACATTTTATTGATTCTTGATGCATCTCAGTTTTTTTAGTTGTAGAGCCTTTCCCCCTTCAAAATAGAACTACTATAACAAAGCGTATTCGAAAATATCCAGAATACGCTTCATTTAATCTTCCACCGCTTCTAAATAGCCTTGCTCTAAACATGTATCAATCAAAAACTTCTTAATCCCTGAAGTAAACGATAATTCAATCGTGCTACTCGTAACAGCTAATATCTCCCCTTCTCCAAAAATCATATGCTTTACTTTTGAGCCAACGATTAGCGTTGACTCGTTTGTAATCGTCCGCTCATTTCGGTACTGCTTAAGTGCTTTCCTCGGACTTTTCGGCGCTTTCTTTGGCAATTCCACCGGTGAAACGATTTGTTTTAACGCCTTCATGAAAATCGAAGGTACTACGCTTGTTTTAAAGCGCTTATTATACGAAATTAATTCCAAATGGCGAATCGCACGCGTAATACCGACATAAAAGAGTCGCGCTTCTTCCTCACTTTCTTCTTCCGACTCACTAGGTAAAATCCCTTCAATCAAATCAATTAAATACACACAGTCAAATTCCAAGCCTTTTGAACTGTGCAACGTTGTCAATGTAATTGCATTCAATTCATTTTTCGTATAAGACGAACGTGCTAAATTTTCAAGTTGCATTAAACGACCTGCAAATTCGGTCATTGTTGACGTATGACGAGCAATTAAACCAAGTACGTCTACAATATCTAGTAAATTTTCATAATTAAAACCG
>Ga0209025_1003293_pt1 | contig 15544 bp, 17 predicted proteins | sample AraplaMF_Col_mLB_FD_184256 | JGI IMG/M metagenome (GOLD analysis project Ga0209025, IMG submission 184256) | Arabidopsis root microbial communities from the University of North Carolina, USA - plate scrape MF_Col_mLB (SPAdes) (version 2) | ecosystem: Host-associated > Plants > Roots > Endosphere... | reverse complement strand
ATTCTGCTTGGTGCGTGTTTTTTCGCACATGTTCCCGCCAATGTTCCCGCTGCGGGCTCGGCCTCCCCGCATCTGTTACAGACGGCCCAGCGCGCGCTCCACGCCCTTGTTGGCCAGCGCGTCGGCACGCTCGTTGCCGGGGTCGCCAGCGTGCCCTTTGACCCAGCGCCAGTCGATTTTGTGGCCGCTACCGCTCACCAGCGCATCCAGGCGCTGCCACAGGTCTACGTTCTTCACCGGCGCCTTGGCCGCCGTGCGCCAGCCCCTGGCCTTCCAGCCATGGATCCACTCGGTGATGCCCTTGCGCACGTACTCGCTGTCGAGGTACAGCGTCACGCTGCAGGGCCGCTTGAGAGCCGCCAGGGCTTCGATGACGGCCGTCATTTCCATGCGGTTGTTGGTGGTGCCCAGCTCGCCGCCGAACAATTCCTTCTGGGTGCCGCCCTGGGTCAGCAGCACGCCCCAGCCGCCAGGCCCGGGATTACCCTTACATGCGCCGTCGGTGTAGATCACGACGGGCTGGGATGTGGCGGCGGGGCTCGTGGATAAATCAGTCATGCGTTGTGCTTGCTTGTGAACTTGCTTGTGAAGCTTATGAAGAAAAAGCGCCGGGGCATTACCCGCACCGGCGGTTAAAGACAGAATCGAAGAACCGCTCAGCCCGGTGGCCGCAGCCGGACGGCCGGCTCCTTGTTGGCCACGGCGGCAGGCGCTGCGGCCGGTGCCTTGCGCGTCTTCCAGGCCGGCTCCAGCAGCCGCACACCCCGCACGCGCTTGACTGCCGCGAGAAAGTACACGGCGCCAAAGATCGACCACCAGCGCTCGCCGGCCGCGTCCATCCACTCAAAACGGTCCAGCCAGGCTTGGCTGGCCAGCGCCGGGCGGTAGCAGCCGAAGCGCCCCGACTCTACCTCAAAGTCCAGCAGCCTCAACCAGTCGCGCAGCCGCCAGTAGCCGATGAACTCGCCCGTCTTGGGCAGGAAAAAGCTGTCGTAACCCCAACGCTGGTACAGATGGCCGCGCCGCTGGCGCAGGCCCCAGAGGCTGGTGGGATTGAACCCGCTGATGACCACCCGGCCCTCGGGCACCAGCACGCGGCTGACTTCGCGCAGGGTGGCGTGCGGGTCGCGGCTGAGTTCCAGCGTGTGCGGCAACACCACCAGGTCCAGGCTGCTTTCAGGGAAAGGCAGCGCGCCCGAGTCGGTCAGCAAGGCCGCGCGCCGGGCGGTGGCCGCGGGCGCACCCACCTTGTCAGGGGTTTGCGCGGCGGGAGCCGACTCCAGCGCCAGCCATTTGTGCGGCATGCGGTTGGCCTGCAGCGCGTCCAGTTCCGGCAGGCCCAGTTGCAAGGCGTGATAGCCGAAGACGTCACTGACGGCCTCGTCAAAACGCAAGCGTTCCCAGCCCAGCAGGTAGGCGCCAGGCGGTGTCGTCAGCCAGTCCGTCAAACCTATAATTTCAGAGCTCATCAAGTTCCAGACATCGCATGCATTTGATCCCGATTCCCGCCTTCGACGACAACTACCTCTGGTTGTTGCATGACGGCAAGCGCGCCCTGGTGGTGGACCCGGGAGATGCCGGGCCGGTGCAGCGCGCGCTAGATGAGCACGCATTGCAGCTGGAGTCGATTCTAGTCACGCACCACCATGCGGACCACACCGGCGGCGTGGACGTCCTGCGTGACGCAACGGGTGCCCAGGTCTGGGGCCCGGCCACCGAGCGCATTCCTCAACCTTGCACACCGCTCAAGGGCGGCGACACCGCACACGCCCTCGGACTGGCCTTCCAGGTCATTGACGTGCCGGGCCACACGGCCGGCCACATCGCCTATTACCTGGCCCCCACGCTTTCCGCTTCGCGTGATGCGCTGCCCCCCGAGGGGGCTCATCCGGCTTGGGGCGGCCCGGCGCCGGATGGCACCGCCATGGACGGGCGACCCCTGCTGTTCTGCGGCGACACGCTGTTCTCGGGCGGCTGCGGGCGCCTGTTTGAAGGTACGCCCGCGCAAATGCTGGAATCGCTGGACAAGCTCGCAGCCCTGCCCGGCAACACCGTGGTCTGCTGCACCCATGAATACACGCTGTCCAACCTGCGTTTCGCCATGGCCGTCGAGCCCGGCAACGCTGCCCTGGCGGCCTACCAGGCCAAATGCACCAGCCTGCGTGCGCAAAACCTGCCCACCTTGCCGACCTCCATCGCACAGGAACTGCTGATTAACCCCTTTTTGCGAACCCGGCAAGCCACTATCATGCAGGCAGCCCGGCACTTTGATGCGTCGGCCCGCGATGACACCACCGTATTTGCCGCCATCCGCCAGTGGAAAAACCAATTCAAATGACGCCACACTCCCGCACCACTGCAGTTTCGAGCCTTTCGAGCTTTTCGAATCCTTTTTCTTCCCGCTTTTTCCGCTTCGCCTCGCTGGCATTCGTCATGGTGACGGCGCTGCTGGCTGGCTGCGCCACACAGCAGGCCCCAGGCCTGCCCAGCGACCCGGTGCTCACCACCGGCGGCGCCCCGGCGCCCAAGCCACTGCTGCCCAGCGGCCCACTGCAGGCCATCACGCCTGGGCAGGCCGGCTCGCACCAGATCGCATCCACGGAGCCACCCAAGGAGCTCTGGGACCGCATACGCCGCGGCTTTGCCATGCCGGACCTGCAGAACGAACTCGTGACCGACCGTGAGCAGTGGTATGCCAGCCGGCCCGACTACATCCAGCGCATGACCGAGCGCTCCAGCAAATACCTGTTCCACATCGTTGAAGAGCTCGAGCGCCGCCAGATGCCCACCGAGCTGGCGCTGCTGCCCTTCATCGAAAGCGCCTTCAACCCGCAGGCGGTCTCCAGCGCCAAGGCCGCCGGCATGTGGCAGTTCATGCCGGCCACCGGCAAGTATTTCGACCTCAAGCAAAACGCCTTCCGTGATGACCGCCGCGACGTGCTGGCCTCCACCCGCGCCGCGCTGGACTACCTGCAAAAACTCTACGGCATGTTCGGCGACTGGCATCTGGCGCTGGCCGCCTACAACTGGGGCGAAGGCAGCGTGAGCCGTGCCATCGCCAAAAACCAGAGGGCCGGCCTGGGCACCAGCTACTCCGACCTCAACATGCCGGCCGAAACCCGGCTCTATGTGCCCAAGCTGCAGGCCGTCAAGAACATCGTCGCCAACCCGCAGGCCTTCCGCACCGAACTGCCGCTGATTGAAAACCACCCCTATTTCCAGCAGGTGCTGATCACGCGCGACATCGACGTGGCCCTTGCCGCGCGCCTGGCCGACGTGAAGATCGAAGACTTCAAGGCGCTGAATCCCTCCGCGCATCGGCCCGTCATCATCGCCGCGGGCACCCCGCAAATCCTGCTGCCCTGGGACAACGCCACCGTGTTCCAGCGCAACTTCGAGGCCTATACACAGGGCCAATACGCCAGCTGGACCGCCTGGACAGCCCCCAGCACCATGAGCGCAGCCGAAGCAGCACGCCGCAACGGCATGAGCGAGACCGACCTGCGCGGCGTCAACAATATCCCGCCGCGCATGCTGATCAAGGCCGGCTCCACCCTGCTGGTGCCGCGTTCGGCCAAAGTCGAAACTGATGTCACCTCGCATGTCGCCGACACCGCCCAGGTGTCCTTCGCGCCGGAAATCGTGACGCGCCGCACCACCGTGAAGGCCCGCAAGGGCGAATCGGTGGCCAGCGTCGCCAAGCGCTACGGCCTGAGCGCCGCCAGCGTGGCCGAGTGGAACAAGGTCAGCGCTTCCAGCGCCTTCAAGGTGGGCCACCCCGTGGTAGTTTACCTGCCGGTCAAAAGCCGCGCCGCCTCGGCCAGCCATGGCCGCGGCAAGGCCAGCGTCAAAGCCGTCAAGCGCAGCACGGCCAAGCCTGTCGTCAAATCGAAAAAGCGCTAAGGCGCTTCTTCGGTCCCCGTGGGCCTGTCAACTAGAGCTTCAGGGTACCGACGCCAAACAGTCCTACCAGCCCTATGACGATCAAATAGATCGCCACGATGTAGTTGAGCAGGCGTGGAATGATCAGGATCAGGATGCCGGCGATCAGGGACATCAGCGGGCCTATGCTGAGCGAGAGGTTCATGGCGTTTTCCTTGGAAGAGTCCGGCTTTGACTCTAAGGAGATGCGCCGGCCGCGGCTGTAGGACGGCAGGAAGATTTGGCGTGATTGCCGTACAGCGCTGGCGTCAGAGCTTTTCCGTCTCGCCGCTGCGCGGCTGCCACTTCATGAGGCGTTTCTCGAGCCGGCCCACGATGCCGTCCAGCACGAGCGCAAAGGCCGTGAGCACCACGATGCCGGCAAACACGGTGTTGACGTCAAACGTACCTTCGGCCTGCAGGATGAGGTAACCCACCCCGCGCGCCGAGCCCAGGTATTCACCCACCACCGCTCCCACAAAAGCCAGGCCCACCGAGGTATGCAGGCTGGAAAACACCCAGCTGGTGGCGCTGGGCAAGTAGACGGTGCGCAGCAACTGGCGCTGGTTGGCGCCCAGCATGCGGGCATTGGCCAGCACCACCGGGCTGACTTCCTTCACGCCCTGGTAGACATTGAAGAACACGATGAAAAACACCAGCGTCACAGCCAGCGCCACCTTGCTCCAGATGCCCAGGCCCAGCCACAGCGAAAAAATCGGCGCAAGGATGACGCGCGGCATCGAATTGGCGGCCTTGATGTAGGGATCCAGGATGGCGCTGGCCGTTGGCGCGAGCGCCAGCCACAGGCCGCAGGCCAGGCCCAGCACCGTGCCTATGCCGAAGGCCAGCACAGTCTCCAGCAAGGTGGTGCCCAGGTGCAGGTAGATGTCGGCATTGCCGGCAAGGCCGTCGGGGAATAGCGCATTGGGGCCGAAACCCCAAGGCATGAACCAGCTCCAGACACGGCCCGCCACCTTGATGGGCTCACCCAGGAAAAAAGCGATCTTCTGGTCGCGCGAAGCGGCATGCCAGACCAGCAGGATGACGACCAGCAGGCCGACCTGCCAGGCGTGCAGGTTTTTTTCAGAGGGTTTGAGAGAAAGCCACATGGTCATGCCGCCTTCTTGAGCTGCTGCGCATAGCCCTTGAGCACCTCATCGCGCAGCACATTCCAGATCTGTGTATGCAGCTCCACAAAACGCGGGTGGTGGCGCACCTCGGCCACATCACGGGGGCGCGGCAGGTCGATCGCGAATTCGCCTATGGGGTGCGTACCCGGGCCGGCCGACAGCACAACCACCCGGTCGCTCATGGCGATGGCTTCGTCAAGGTCGTGGGTGATAAAGAGCACGGCTTTCTTTTTGGCAGCCCAGAGGGCCAGCACTTCGTTTTCCATGAGCTGGCGGGTCTGGATGTCGAGCGCGCTGAAGGGTTCGTCCATCAGGATGATGTCCGGGTCCAGTGCCAGCACCTGCGCCAGCGCGGTGCGCTTGCGCATGCCGCCCGAAAGCTGATGCGGGTAGCGGTCGCCGAACTCGGCCAGGCCCACGCGCTCCAGCCAGCCCTGTGCCTGGCGGCGAGCCTCCGAGTCGGGAATGCCGCGGTACTGCAGCCCCATCATGACGTTGGCCAGCGCGCTGCGCCAGGGCATCAGCGCCTCGGCCTGGAACATATAACCGGCGCGGGCATTGATACCGGCAAGCGGTTCGCCAAAAACCTTCACCTCACCCGACGAGGCCGCCAGCAGACCGGCGCCTATATTGAGCAACGTGGACTTGCCGCAACCCGTGGGCCCCACGACCGAAACAAACTCGCCCGCGTTGATGCGCAAGGTGGTGTTGCTGACGGCGGTGTAACGCTGGTTCGCGTCGTCGCGCGAGCGGAAGGTGCAGCTGATGTCGATCAGCTCAAGGGCGCAGGCGGTATCGGAATCAGGCATGGCGGAAGCTTACAGCAAGCTGCCTGCGCGGAGATAGGCCCCCACGCTTTTCACTTCGCCTTCGGCTCCGTGTAATACGCTGCCCCCGAGGGGGCGCTGCGCCTGCGGTCTGGCAAAGCCAGTCCCGCGGCCCCTGCTGGCGAAGACAAGCCCCAAGCTTTTCGCTTCGCGCATGTTCGACAGAAGCACAGGCGGCCTCGGCCACCAGCAGGGACGGAGCTAGGCCTTGAAGCGATCCTTCGCACGGCGCGCAAACTCGTTGGTGTATGTCTTGGCGATGTCTATCTTGTCGGCCTTGATGCTGGGGTCAAAGCTGGCCAGCGCCTTAAGCGCCGTGCGCGCGCCGTCATCGGGAATGATGCCGTCCAGCGAAATCGACTCGCGCACCTTGTTGAAGGAGGCCAGGTAGAGCGCGCGGTCGCCCAGCAAATAGCTCTCCGGCACGGTCTTGATGATGTCGCCCGGGCCGGCTGTCTGCAGCCACTTGAGGCCGTGCACGATAGCATTGGCCATGGCCTGGCAGGTATTGGGATTCTTTTGCACAAACTCCAGCGGCGCATAGAGGCAGGCCGCTGGCATGGAGCCGCCGAACACTTCCGTCGTGCCCTTGAGGGTTCGCGTGTCGCTGATGATCTTGACCTCGCCCTTTTGCTCCAGCATGGTCATCACCGGGTCGGTGTTGCTCATCGCGTCGATCTGGCCCGAGCGCAGCGCGGTCAACGCGCCGGCCGCCGTGCCCACGCCGATAAAGCTCACGTCGCTGGGCTTGAGGCCCGCGCGCGACAACACCAGGTTGGCCATCATGTTGGTGGACGAGCCCGGCGCCGACACGCCGATCTTCTTGCCTTTGAGGTCGGCCAGGGTCTTGTAGTTGGGCAGGTTCCTGGTCGAGATGCCGAAGGCAATCTGCGGCGCCCTGCCCTGCAGCACAAAGGCCTGGAACATCTGGTTCTTGGCCTGCAGGTTGATGGTGTGCTCAAACGCGCCCGAGCACACGTCGGCCGAACCACCCACCACGGCTTGTAACGCACGCGCGCCGCCCGCGAAATCGCTGATCTCGATATCCAGGCCCTCGGCCTTGAAGTAGCCCAGCTGCTCCGAAATCGTGAGCGGCAGATAGTAGAAAGCAGCCTTGCCGCCAACGGAAATCGCGATCTTGCTTTTTTCGAGTTTGGGCTGGGCGCGCAGCGACGGCAATGCCAGCGTCGCCACGGCCAGCGCGGTGCCGCTGGCAAAGCCTCGGCGGGAAATCAGGGGTGGGCGGTTCATGCAGAGCCTCTTTTCTTGTGGATGACACAAGCTTATCGAGACGTAAAAAAGCCCGCATCGGGGACATCCCGTGCGGGTTTTCACCAAAAATGTGGCGCGGGAGTTACCAAAGGTTACCGCAGGTTACTGCGGCTACCGGCTCCCCTGCTTCAGCGGTAAGCGGACACGAGAATGAAGATATTCACCAGCAGCGCAACAGCCCAGACGGCTGAGCGAGCCTTGGCCAGGTCAGCCACGTACATCATGATGTAGGCGATGCGCAGAACGATGAACAACAGGGCCAGGATGTCCAGCCGCGTCTGCGCGGCCTGCAGCGTGTGCGCGATGATCACGGCCGCGAAGAAAAACGGCAGCGCCTCAAAGGTGTTCTGCTGGGCCGCATTGGCGCGGGCGCGCCAGTCGGTCTGCCTGGCCAGCCAGCCGCGCGGGTTGTGGTTGTCAAAGCCGCCCTCGCGTCGGGGCGTGCTCATCATGCCGTATTTGGCCAGCGCCGCGCAGGCTATCGGCAGTAAGGCCGCGATCAGCACACACCAATAGGCGATGGTAAAGCGTGCGAATGTCATGAGAATTTTCCTTCCATTGTTGTTGTTTCGTTGCGGTGTGGGCCGGCAGGATGCGGAGCGGCAAGCTCAGCGCCTGTCCACCAGCGCATGGGCAATCGTGCCCAGGTCCACGTATTCGAGTTCGCTTCCCACCGGCACGCCGCGCGCCAGGCGCGTCACCTGCACGCCGCGGCTTTTGAGCGCCTGGGCGATCACATGCGCCGTGGCCTCGCCCTCGGCCGTGAAGTTGGTCGCGAGAATCACTTCCTGTACCTCGCGCGATGCGGGCGGCAGGGCCTCGCCACGCTCGTCCTTGGGCACCACGCGGTCAAACAGCGTTTGCAGGCCTATGTCCTTGGGGCCTATGCCGTCCAGCGGGCTGAGCTTGCCCATCAGCACAAAGTACAGGCCCTTGTAGGCCAGGGTGCGCTCCAGCGCCGCCTGGTCTGCCGGGGTTTCAACCACGCACAGCTTGCTGCGGTCGCGCTGCGGATTGGCGCAAGTGGCGCAAAGCTCTTGCTCGGTCAGCGTGTTGCACAGGCTGCAATGCCGCACGCTGCCCACCGCATGCTCAAGCGCGCGCGCGATCTGCAACGCGCCCGGTTTGTCGTGCTGCAGCAGGTGAAACGCCATGCGCGCGGCCGACTTGGCGCCCACGCCCGGCAGCTTGCGCAGCGCCTGGGTCAGGCCCTCGAGAGCATTTGAATCAGCCATGTGGTGGGGAAAGCAGCCTGAAATGAATAAAGAACAAAGGCGTAGCGAGCGGGTTCAGGCAAGGCGCGGGTGTCAGGCCACCGGGATGCACTTGAGGTGCATGAGGATGGCCTGATCGGGACCCGCAACGCCGCCATGAACCCGCGCAGTAGCCGTTAGAACGGGAGCTTCATGCCTGGAGGAAGGCCGGCCGTCAGCTTGCCCATTTTTTCCTGGCTGACTTCCTCGGCCTTGCGCACGGCGGCGTTGAAGGCGGCAGCCACCAGGTCTTCCAGCATGTCCTTGTCGTCGGCCAGCAGGCTGGGGTCGATTTCGATGCGCTTGACTTCATGCTTGCAGGTCATGGTGACTTTCACCAGGCCGGAGCCGGCCTCGGCCGTCACTTCCACAAAAGCCAGTTCGTCCTGGGCTTTCTTGATGTTGTCCTGCATGGCCTGCGCCTGCTTCATGAGGCCCGCGAGCTGTCCTTTGTTAAACATGGAGTCTTCCTTTTGAATCGTGAAAAATCGGGGAGCGTTGGATGGTGAAAGCCTGCTCAAAAGCTGACTTTGATCATAGCGACTTAGCCGCCAGCGGCCGTATGCTGCCGGGGACAATTTTCGCCCCCCAATCGCGCATCATGTCCTGCACCAGCGGGTCGTTTTGTATCAGTTCTTCGGCCACGCGCTGGCGCTCGGCTGCGGCGGCGCCATTGCGGCGCGCGGGGGTGTCGGTGACGGGGCCGACTTCCACCGCCAGCTTGAGCGTCGCATCGCCCAGATGGGCTTGCAGCGCGGCCTGCAGCTTTTCGCGCGCGGTCGCCTGGTTCAGCGACTCACGCTCCACACGCAATGTCCATACCCCGCCGTCCTGGCTGCGCAGCTCCGACTGCAGGCCCAGCTCGCGCGTCAGGGCGGCCACGGCCTCGGCGGCGACCATCTGGTTGACGATCTGGCCCCAGGCTTCGCCCAGCGGGACGGGCACCAAGGGAGGCGGTGTTGTCGAGGGCGCACTGGCGGGTGGCCGCGGTTGCGCTTGCGGCGGCGTTACAGCCTGCACCGGTGCGGGTTCGGGCATAGCCGGGGCGCCTGCTACATCATGGGGAGCGGCTTGCGCGCGCTCGGCCTGACGGGCCACCGACGCCAGGGGTGCCGCTGGCGCCGGAGGCATAGCAGGCGGCCTTCTTTCAAATGCGGGTGCTGGTGCGGCGGCTAGGGCCGACGATGCAGCCACGGCGGCCTGCGCGGGCGTTGGAGCCCGCGCGGCTTCAGGCTGAGGCTTTTTTCCAGGCTCGGCGGCACCCCCCGCATGGCTAGGGGTGGTCGAGGCCGAGGCCGAAGGCTTGAAGGCCAGCAGGCGCAGCAGCACCATGGTCAGGCCCGCGTATTCGTCGGGTGCCAGGCCCAGCTCGCCGCGGCCATGCAGGCACAGGCTATAAAGCAGCTGGGTTTCGTCGGCCGGCAGCGCGCGGGCCAGCCGCGCCGTTTCAGCGATGTCAGGGTCGGCATCATCACCGCCCTCGCCCATCTCAGGCACGGCTTGCAGCACCGCCATGCGCTGCAGCACCGTCGTCATTTCTTCGAGCGTGGAAGCCGCGCTCAGGCCGTTAAGCCGCAACGCTTCCGAGGTTTCCACCACGGTCTTGCCGTCGCCGCGCGCCAGCGCGTCCAGCAGGCGATACACATAGCTGCGGTCCACGCTGCCCAGCATGGTGCGCACGCTGGCTTCTTCGAGCGAGCCCGAACCGAAAGCGATGGCCTGGTCGGTCAACGAAAGCGCGTCGCGCATGGAGCCCCGTGCGGCACGCGCAAGGAGGCGCAGAGCCTGCGGCTCGGCCGGCACGTTTTCCACGGCCAGCACTTGCGTCAAATGCTCCAGTACCGTCTCGGGCGCCATGGGCCGCAGGTTGAACTGCAGGCAGCGCGACAGCACCGTGGCCGGCACCTTCTGCGGATCCGTCGTGGCCAGCACGAACTTCAGATACTCGGGCGGCTCCTCCAGCGTCTTGAGCATGGCGTTGAAGGCCGTGTTCGTGAGCATGTGCACCTCGTCGATCATGAAGACCTTGAAGCGCCCCACCACGGGTTTGTAAACCGCCTGCTCCAGCAACTGCGCGATTTCATCGACGCCGCGGTTCGAGGCCGCGTCCAGCTCGGTGTAGTCGACAAAGCGGCCGCCGTCGATGTCGGTACAGGCCTGGCACACGCCGCAGGGCGTGGCCGTGATGCCGCCCTGCCCGTCCGGGCCCAGGCAGTTCAGCGACTTGGCCAGGATGCGCGAAATCGTCGTCTTGCCCACACCCCGCGTGCCGGTAAACAGGTAAGCATGGTGAAGCCGCTGCGTCGCCAGCGCATTGCCCAGGGCCTGCACCACATGCGACTGCCCCACCATTTCAGAGAAATTTTTGGGGCGGTATTTGCGGGCAAGAACGAGATAGGACATATCCGGCCATTCTAAATTGACCAAAGCCGCGTTTCGGGAGACATCCGTCGGGTCAAGCTCCCCACGGAACAAGGGTCATTCCCAAGTCCCTTACAATCGGAGGTGACGGGCCTTCCCGCATGGTGAAGCGGCCAACCGGGTCAGGTGGGGAACCAAGCAGCCCTAACTGTGGAGCCAGTGCCGGGGTCAAGGCTCGTCACCTTATTTGGCGGAAACCCAATATTTACGCGGGTTTCAAGCCCAGAGCGGCTTCCGGGAACCTCAAGCGTGTCAGTTTGGTGTGTCACTTTGTTAGACCGATCATGACAAAAGACACCATGGCAAAACTCCCCGGACTGTTCCAGCGCGGCAGCGTTTATCAGCTTCGCGTCGTCGTTCCCTCTGACCTTCAAGAGGCCTACGGCAAATCTGAAATCTCTCGAGATAACCAGCCTCCGCGAGGCGCGCTTAGAGGGTAGCGGAGCATGAGGGCAAGCGCATCAGCCAGCGCATTAAAGACGCACTGGCAGCAAAGAAAGCCCGGCAGGAGCCTCTAGGGAACGCAGCTAGCCTGCAGCCTCACAACACCACGAGAGCAACAGCAGCCGCAGCCTTTGCGGCAAAGCTCAAGCCTACGCTGAGCGCCTTCAAGCGCCAGGAGATGAGTCAAAGGGAGATGCTTGAGGCGCTCAACGCGGCTGGCACGAGGACGGCGCAAGGAGGACAGTGGGGCCTGGTGCAGCTGCAGCGGGTGCTAGCACGCATCTGAGGACAGTCAGTGGGAGGCGTACATAAACAGAACCCCGAGACCGATTCCAACGGCACACTTCCATGTCGTGCCCCTGTTCGGGTCTCGGCCCCCAGTAAGTGGGGAATCCCTTAGCTGAGTTGCATAACCCCCTGCCCCGAAGAAACAAAGAGCGGATAGCAAACTTAGGAACACACTCATTTGACGATGATAGCGGCAGGTGGCCGGCGAGGCACCCCAGAGGGGGATTTGGCCCGGTCGGGCTCATCAGATACCCGCTCACATTTTTGCCGAAAAATTCGGCATTAATTACATTCTTTTTGAATGCATGCCAGCTAGCATCCGATAAACCTAAGGAAGGTAGCCATGGCAAATGTTGGAGACGAATTCAAGCCTGGACAGAAGGTACCGCATTCCGGAATCTACAAGGTGGTTCACGACAAAAATCATCACGCCAGCCACGAGGTGACATGCGTCTTTGACGAGCCTTTCCCCCCATGCAAGAGCTGTGGCCCTCATCCCAGGTTTGTACTGGTGAAAGCAGCGCAGCACATCCATTACAACGAGCACTTCAAGAAATAGGCTGTGTCATGCGATGGCCGCCGTAAGCCTCTGACTGGCTTGATTTTCAGGGCTAATGCGACGATCAAAGCTCAGGCTCTGAATCGGAACTGAGTTGAAGGCCGGCAGCCGTCAGCGCATCATCAACAATGCCAAAGATCAGGCTCTGAGCGACCGGTATCGCCCTTGTAGCGCTCACGGTGTAAACGTCTCACATGCGGGCGGCGCTTGCGTCTAGTACCGCAAGGCATTGGTATTAGCGGCGACATCCCGAGCAGACGCAAGGATGTGCCCCGGCTCGGCTTCACCATGCCCAGCTCCCTCGCCTTCTCCAAGAACGCTCTCACAGCCGCGTGATACCCCTCCTGGGCATACTCACGGCGCAGCTTCACGACACTGCAGGACGCATACGAACCCGCAGGGCCAGCCTGTAGACCTCCTCAGGCTGCGGCCCCACGAGCTTCACCAGCTCCCGATATTGCGGGCTGTCGGGCGCCATCAGCGCGCTCGTGGGTGTCGGTCCAGGGTCACATCAAACCCACCAGCCAGCAGGCAGTAAGCACCAGGCTCTCTCCATGCCGCGAAACGCCAACAGGGAACCGGGTTGTAGGCGATGTATGCCCCGAAGGACGGCAGAACCTTGGAGAGGCTCTGAGAGGCTTTGTCGAGGCCTCGGGCTAGGTAAGCATTAAGCAGCTGAACGAGTTTCATGGCAATAGGTTTTCAGGTCAGCACCAAGAGCGATGCGGTACCTACTGTGCCCAAATAATCCGGAGGTGAATATTCGCGCTTTCACTCCTAGCATTTCTGCTGTACATTGGACTTGCTTAAAAAATAGGCAATTCATCCCGCACACGGGACGGTTGCAAGAGTGGGACGAGTAGACAGCCCTAGTGCGCGTTGCGCAATTTAATTCGGAAAAGATGCCATGCAAAACTTCGATGAAAAAACTCTACGCACCATCGCGGGCTTATCGCATCAGTACCCCAAATTATTGAAATACTATGAAGAATTTCACGCGAGTCTGAAGCTATTTGCGAGCCGTCACCTCACCACCATGGCGATTAGCGACTTGGTGAATAAAACCTCGTTTGAGGTTAGCCTTGTAGGCGCAACACTGCGTTTCGAATTGAAAGCCGCACTAAACGATACCGAACCGGTCGGAGTTATCACAGCCTACGAGCCTCGCTCAGGCACTCAGGGTGACTATAAGGTTGATTCATTGCTGTTCGACAAGTCCGGGATGAGTACCCTAAGCAGCCCCGAGGGGAACGCAGTCGATTTTGTGTATGTCGCAGAAGAAGTTGTGTCGGAAATTTTTCGAAAGCTGCTCATTGGCCGCACACAGCCCGACTAGTTCGAGGGCCCCCTCCCCACCGCTGCCAGCGCCTTCAACACAAAAAGGTTGAACGATATCAGCGCATAAGTGGCTTTTATAACCTCATCTCTTTCAAGCTCCTTGAGTAGACGCACTTGCTCGGCAATATCATCGTCATAGTGTCCTGACGTTTTGTCGCGAAGGTCTGCCCACTTACTCAACCTATTCAGTTCTGCCTTCCACTTCTTTCGTTCGCTGCGGATGTCTGCTGCCGTGATACTGATCGAGCGTGCAACAGCTAACGTCACGAGTCGCCTGATAAGCCGTTGACTTAGCGCCTTGTCGTATTCATAGAGCTTATGCACGAGCCCCTTTAAGGCTACCGGCAACGCAAAGCCGGGTGGCTGTCTCTCCCACAGGGAGGTTATGTCGCGAACAACTTCATACCCGAACATCGCCGCTTGCAAGCGAATCTTATGAAACTCTATCGCATGCAAACTATTCCCCGGCTGCTCATAGTCTCGAAGGGCTAGCTCCAAGGTCCTCTCGGCATCCTCAAGAAGCTGTAGTGGTGTCGTCATTTGAGGATGCTAAGGGCTTGAGCCACACTACTGCTGCAGACATTGGGTCAGTTCACTTCAGCATTTTGGGATATATAAAGTCAAACAGAAACCAATAGGCCGTAATCAAGGACACGGCCTTCAAGTAAAAAAAAGCTATCCCAGGCCAATTTAGGGCGCGGTAAGCTATGAACTCAAACGGTACATCCTCATCACTTTCCGCAACTTGCGCAGCCGTACTGTCTCCAACTTTTGCACTCGAAGACTTAATTCCTCCACGAAGGCGTATGTAGAGCGGGACGCCTTTGGACGCTTTCGCCTTTTCCCGTTCCTCTTCCTTCTCCTTTTTTTCCTTCTCACAAAGAATCTCTTGATGCCTGCTAAAGACTCCCCATATCGTGGCGGCAACGAAATACTGTAAAAAATCGAGCACGAGCGTGACAGCGATTAAATATAGAGGTAGCAGTAATTCAGACGGGATTTGATTCTGTCCAATCTTGAATATCCAGATGACAGCAATACCCGCCAGTGCCAACTGTCGAACTATTTCACTAGTTTTTCCAGTGAAAAAATAGTAAAACTCGCGCGCATCGTCCAGCTTCATTTTTTTCTTGGGCCACCACTACTGGTGCCATTGTCTGAATGCCGAACCGAATCGCCCGTCCTGCTTCTTTCAGGGGTTGGCGTTTGGCGATTGGGGACATTAGTTGCAGGCTGCCTATTGGGGGTAGTTGGGGTTTGTTTGGTGGGCGTATGTTTGGGTGCTGCCATAGTTGTCTCCGCTCGTCTGATTACTTTTTTCGTGGACCGCCGCTTCCGGTGCCTGGGACTTTCGAAGCTTCCGCTAAGTAGCTCCCGGCCCTACTTCCATGTTTCGCTGCGGCCTTTTTGGCCGGCGACTTTTTAGCGGCCACCTTCTTCGCAGGTGCTTTCTTAATAGCCACCTTCTTCGCTGCCGTTTTTTTTCTTGGCGTAGCCATATCCTCTCCTGTAAACCCTCAGTAGCCGGCCAGAGCTTAGCCACACCAAGGAAGCGCTCCTTAGTGTGCCCGAAAGAGCGCAGATATGTATCCTTCGAACGGAGGAGATGTCGCGCCAGATATTGTTAGACTGCAGGTTCGCGTGGCACTCCACTGTGTCACTTGACCACCCGGAACGGTCCGCAAAACCCGCATGGATATTGGGCCTAGGCTTTTTATGCGCGAGGTCAAGGCTCGTCACCTTATTCAGCAACAGCCTTGGGCATCCTCAGGCTCAAGCGCAGCCGGGCCCTGGAAGCCCTGACTGCAAGCCCCCCTCTCAAACCAGGCATCGCCATACTTGGATCAAGACATGGCGGCCCAGTGGCGGCCAGACTAAGCCTGAGCCAACTTCTCGGCCACAGCTTTTTTACCCAGCCCGCGCAAGCCCGCAATGGCGGCAAGCGTCCTCGCCCTGGGCTGGGCCTCGCCCTTCTCATACTTGTAGACGGACTGGTCGGACACCCCGATCAGCTGGCCCATTTGCCCGGCCGACAAGGCCAGCTTCCTGCGCAGGGTGGTAAAGCCCTTGGCGCTGAAACGGATCCTGGAA
>Ga0209025_1003288_pt1 | contig 15562 bp, 18 predicted proteins | sample AraplaMF_Col_mLB_FD_184256 | JGI IMG/M metagenome (GOLD analysis project Ga0209025, IMG submission 184256) | Arabidopsis root microbial communities from the University of North Carolina, USA - plate scrape MF_Col_mLB (SPAdes) (version 2) | ecosystem: Host-associated > Plants > Roots > Endosphere... | reverse complement strand
GACTTTTTTAGACACTCTTATCCTCCTCCTTTGATTACATACGTAATATATTAAATTAATTGATTTATAATATAGAGAAGTCAACCCCCTTTTCCAATTCGGCTAAATGAAAGTTATCCAGTTTTTTACTTTCTCAGCAAACGCTTAATATATTCCTTTATTCCTCAGAATAGATAACGTTATTTCTGCTGCCTTACTTCCGTTGCTGTTATCTTCATTTTGTATATTAGTTGCAAAGAAATAAGTGTCCTCTTTGGTCTCTACATATCCGATAAACCAACCATTCGTATCTTTATTGTTTACAGTACCTGTACCAGTTTTTCCAGATAATAATGAACCATCTTTAGATTCTAATTTAATAGCATCTTTAACAGCTTGAATGTTTTTGTCTTGAAATCCATGCTGATTTGTATAAAAAGCTTTTAATAATTGTACTTGTTCTATAGGAGATATCTTTAGAGAAGACTCTAACCAATATTGACCTGGTCCACCAGACAGATTTTGATTTCCATAGCCTATACTCTTCAAATAGAATTGTATATCGCTCTGATTCGTCTTTTTATCCAAACTTTGGAAGTACCAGTTTACCGAATTCTTCATTGCTGAATCTAAATCCTGATCTGCATTCCAAGAGTTATAAGGATACCGAATTCCGTTCCATTTCATTGTAGAATTGTCAACCGTTATTATATTTTTTTCTAACCCAAATAAAGCACTATAAATCTTATAAGTAGAATCAGGCGAAACTCTTAGCGTACTGTTACTCTTATTATAGATACTATACTTATTGGCTTGCAAATCATATAACACAAAGCTTCCTTCATATTTTGAAAAATACCTACTCAAATCCTCATAGACTGTCCGTTCACTTTTAAAATGGTAGCGATTATCATCATCAGCCATCACAGAAACGAGTGGAATTTGACTTGCAACAAATACTCCCATAAGCATAAAGATAGCTATACTCTTTATCTTTAACAACTTTGATTCAACCGTAAAAGATGCAATCCTTTCAATTCGTCTTTTTATTTGCTCCTTAGAACCGTTCAACTCATTAGCCAAAGCCAGATTCTTGGGTAGTGATACTCTATCCACAAAATTAATGATTGCATCCCCATATTCTGTATAACAACACTCATCTAAAGATTTTAAAACAGCATTATCACAAGCTATCTCACGATCCAATCTCATCTTCCTAAAAGCAATCCAAACAAGAGGATTGAACCAGTATAAAATTTGATAAATGACAATTAGGTAATTTGTTGCCATATCTTTATGTTTATAGTGGTTCAATTCATGTAAAAAAATGTATTCAATGTCTTTCATAGAGAGCCATTTATCAAAATGAATGGGCAACACAACATAAGTTTTAAAAAGACCGAACATCATAGGGGATTTAACAAGAGGCGATTCCCCCACCATCAATTTTTTCGATACACCTACACGCTTCTTGCACTGTTCAAATAAAATTAGAACTTCTTTCGTTTTCAGTAAAGATGTAGTGTCTTTAATTTTTTTTATCTTTAACCAAGCATTTATGAACAGAACAGACAAAATTAACACCCCAACAATCCATGTACATGCTAAAATTATGTTCACGGATTCTAAACTTGGGTGGTTTACAGATATCGTAAAGTCCTGCATCCAATTTCCGTTTTTTAAATTATGATCACTAACAGAGATATTAGAAGAGCTTGTTCCATTGCTCTGATTAAGATCCAATAAAGTAAAGTAATTTCCAAAATTAAATAAATGATTCGGTATAAAAGGAAGAGTTAATGCAACCAATACCAAAAACCATAGATTATATTGCCATTTCGCTGATAGTTGTTTTTGGAATACTTTTTTAATGATCATAATAACTGCAATGGTAAAAGAAGAAACTATGAAACTTATTAAAAAATGAGTAAAAAACATACTATTCGTCTCCGTTTCTAAATCTTTCCCTGTATTATTTTACATTATTTTATAGTTGTTTTTCAAAAAATTATAATTTTATATTCTTTTTTTAAGATTTGTTGTTGATAATTTTCTATTTAAAAGATGAGGTAAAATAAGGAAATTTAATACGTGAATTTTAGCATTTTACCTTATCAGTTTATTAATCTAACAATTTTTTAGGAACAAGTAAATAGTAATTGAATGGAATCAAGAGTTCTAGTGTAAACAGATTTGCTTATGTATAAATTGATTTTTTATCATTATCTCCCTTAGTACCTAATAAACCATTAATGGAGAGAATAAGCAGTAGTGATTTTATTCAAATAGGTAAAGATCAAACAGCCATCTTTATTAGCTTTTTAAGAGGTGAGTTTCAATATAATTTTTATTTGACCACCTATGTTATAGAAAATAAAGAATTAATAATATGGGAAAAATTATATTATAAAAAATCTGGATGTGTTTAACTAAATTTTTCGTAGAGAATAAACTGCTTTATTCTAAGTAAACTACTCAAGATGAATGGATCTTCACTTTATAACTACCTTTCAATAAGCAGAAAAACAACTGTTTGGACTCAGCTATTTTTTCTGTTTTTAAGTTTTTAAGCAGTATATGATATGCATCTTTATTTAACATAATGTTTCTTAAAAGAACCCATTAAATAAAAGAATTCTCGAGTTAGTAAGCTTCTACTAAGGATTCTTTTTTCGAAGTATCCAACTTTTTATGGATATGTTAGCGCTTTGAAATATAGTGTTTTTAGGAAAATATTCTATCTTGTGTCTACACATGCATTTTTTAGTAAAAAGCAACCTGGACTGCACACACTGGATGACTTTTTATTTTATTAATGTTAATAATTATTTTAACTTCTTGTAATAGATTTAAGTATCTCGTCCGTAAAAGTATACGTTTACGAACTTCTAGAAAATTACTAATTTCTATCTATGTATATATCCGTAAAAGTTCAAAAACAATTTTTGGACGTTCTGTTATTTACATATACCTTTATGAACGTTTTTTTATTATGGAGTTAAAAACGAATATGAAAATCGGATAATTGATAATCTGTCTTACGTCTTTTATTAACTACATCAAGTAATGAATTGAGTCGTTTATTATCTTTCACTTCTTTACCCAATAGATAGTCACAAAAAGCGATATTGTGTAATGTAGCAAAGATCATTTTATCTAAATCAGGTTTATCTATCGTTTCATTGATGATTTTATAAAATTGTTCGATTCTTCCCTTTATAATTGTTTCTTCAATTACAACACATTTATCAAATTTAGAAATGTCCATTCTTTAGTTCATCTCACTTCCTAGACGTTCTTAGTTATATTAGTATTCTCAATCTTCTGGTAAAATATATAATTAGAGAGATGAATTACACAAAGAATGTAGGAAGGCAAATAGAGTTGTAGGTTGAAGCTAAAACATACCTTGAGATGAGGGATACAATGATTACATTACAAGAAATTATAAACATTGAACAACCGTCAGACAAACCAGAAGTTCAGTATTTAATTAGTGTCAAAACAAAACAAAATTTTGATGTGTATGGTTCGATTGAAATGTCTGGTTATGGGTATGAAAGCCAAATTCAAACTCAATTAACAGCATACTTTGAAGGTCAGGAAAATATGGATAATTTTGTTCTATTTAAGAATGGTGACTCAATTAAGATAAGTGAAATTGTACATTTAAAAGTTGAAAAGGGTTCAACTTCATTACCATTTTAATAAGAAAAGGCAACCACTAAATATTAAGTGGTTGCCTTTTTAGCAATTTGAACAACTAGAATTACGTTTTATCATCTTGGATTACTAATTGCATTTGAAATATATCTGATTCTGTAATTCCTGCTTCTTTCAATTCATCTTGTAGGGTCATTCCCTCTTCGATCTTTATTTTCCTTTTGGTACCATCTCTTAATGTAAAGATCCTCATTTGATACATTTTGTAACTTCTCCCTAAATAATAAATAGGATTTTTAGATTCAATTTCTCAAGTAACCAATAATACCACCAAAGATTTCTATTGCAAGCGAAATGGGAACAGCAGCTATTTCCCCATAAGCAACTGCAAACCCTAATCCGTCTGCAAGTGATGGATCATCAGTTATGTGATTTGCTTGTATAGCAACCCAAATTAGTAACGCACCAACCATTACAACAAAAGAAATAATAGTAGTCAGTAAAAATGCGCTGAAAGCTTTAATCATAGATTCCCCTTCATCCTTATTCATATAGAGTATTTGTTCTTCTGATTGTAACAATAATCGGGAAAACTTTAGAGTTTTTATTGAATAAAGAACGTTTGTTCGTATATAATATAGAGAACGTACGTTCTTTTATTTAAGGAGTTCTTTTAATGGATTATGGGCAGCTACCAAACAGAGTCATTATATGTATCGACATGAAGGCGTTCTTTGCTTCGGTTTCTTCTGTCATACAGGACTTAGATCCTTTGAAAACAAGGCTTGCGGTGGTAGGAGATATCAAACGATCAGGATCGGTTGTGTTAGCTGCCACACCCCTATTAAAGAAAGAAGGGATCAAAACAGGAAGTCGTCTTTTCGATATTCCTAAAAGGAAAGATATCCATGTGGTGAATCCCTCCATGGAGAGATATATCAAGGCTTCGAACTATATTTCTAGTTTGGTGTTACAGTATGTGGCTCCTGAGGACTTTCACGCGTATAGCATTGATGAGTTGTTTATTGATGCGACAGCTTCTTTGCATTTATTCGCTAAAACACCAGAAGAATTAGCTCATAAAATCATCCATGAGATTTATCGCAAGACACGGCTGACAGCTACCGCAGGAATTGGTCCAAATCTCTTACTGGCTAAGGTGAGCTTGGATCATGAGGCCAAGAATAGCCCCACAGGGGTTGCATATTGGCGATATGAGGATATTCCCTTTAAGTTATGGTCCATTCATCCGATGAAGGATTTCTGGGGGATCTCGTCTGCTACGGAAAGACGCTTAAATCGTTTGGGCATTCACTCTATCAAAGAACTCGCTCTTTCTTCAAAAGAGATGTTACAAAAAGAATTTGGCATACTAGGCGAAGAGTTACACCAACATTCGAACGGGATTGATTACAGTCGCATTTCTGATGTATATATTCCTAGCTCTCGTTCCTTTGGAAAGAGTCAAATTCTATTCCGTGATTATACAAACCGAAAAGAAGTGGAGTTATTGCTATTGGAGCTCTTGGATGATGTGTGTTTCCGTTTACGCATGCATCAAGTGGTGGCTCAAACGATCCATTTATCAATTGGCTACAGCAAACAAACAGGTAGAGGATTCTCCAGACAAAAGAAAATGGGGCGAGCTTCGAATTTAAGCCAAGATATCTTTCCGTATTGTTTAACCATTCTACATACATTTGATAGTGGGATGCCAATTCGCTCCATTGGCATTTCATTATCGAATACGAGCATTCAAGAAGAGGAGCAAATGAGCTTATTTGAGGACATCGATCAGCGTGAAAGAGCCTATGCTCTTGCCAAAACGATTGATGATATTCGACTGCGTTATGGCAAGAATAGTGTACTACGTGCGTCTAGTCACCTTCCTCATTCAACAGCTCGTTATCGAAATAGCCTTATGGGTGGTCATAAAGCTTAAGGAGGAAAAAGATATGGAATCTAGAGGAATGAAAAAATGGCGTCCATTCGCCACTATGCCAGAGCAATACATAGGGTTAAAAGAAATGATAAATAAGCAAGCAGAAGTAGCTCAACCTGTTTTAACAGACGAGCAAATGGAACAGATTAATTTCATCTTGATTGAAGCCTTACATACAAATAAACAAGTGTATCTTACATATTATAAGAGAGGCCAATGCATAACAGAGACAGGATTCATTCAGTTTGTTGATTCTCTCGGGGATTTATTTATTTTCATCGATGACGTATTTGAGTTAAAGAATAAAATGAGGTTAAGCGAGCTCATCGATGTTCGTTTGGCTTAGTTCCTGAAGAAATCGTCTACAAGAAGCATTTATTTTGGTGGAGGTACATTCATATACAATTTTAGAGTATACACGTTACAGGACGGTTCAAAGAGAATCATTAAACTAAAAGAAGGAGAAGCATTTAAAGAGGAACTCCAAAGAGCAGGTATTCAGGAAACTCAAATTTTCCAGATGCAACTAGTGGAAAAACCAGAGTGATTTTAACATGCCCATTTTATATGGCTGTAATTGTGTTAGTCTAAGAAAAGTCAAATAGAAAAGAGTGATTAACCTGGAAGAAATAAAGGAGCAAGAAATAGATCTTGATATTCCTGATTTCAAAAATTCCGTTACTATCGTTAAGTCTTCGGCTCTGGTACAAAACTATTTGATCGAGATGTAGAACCTATATGACCTTTTCAATTGCAGATTATCATGCAATTCCAAATAGCTTGTATATAATACAAGAAGTCCTTCATAAAATTTTGCAGCATATAAGTCAATAAAAAAAGCAACTCCAAAGGGTTGCTTTTTATCTTAAGAATAATAACCACAGGTATAAAAATAATTAATTTAAAATAAAGAGTTTTTACTCACACAGATATTATCAGTTTTTTAATGATTGTTCGAAACCAGTGCGCCAAGTTCGATAGAGAGGTTTCCAACCATATTCTGTTTTAGCTTTTTTGTTTGAAGCTCCACGCTCTCCTCGTTCACTTCCATCTTCTTTTTGAGGTTCTGGTGCGCCAATCGCAGAAGCGAAGACAGGAAGCCATTCTTTTCCTGAAGCCGGTTCGTTATCTACAACATTAATTGGACCACTTGGCCATTTTAAAGCCTCAACTGCAGCTTGCGCTGCATCTTCTACATGTAAGAATGAGATTACACTATCTGTTGCTTTCACTTGACCTTTTAATACCTGTTGACCAATCATTCCGTCTTTGTCATACCATGTACCTGGCCCATAAAGCAGTCCATACCGAAGAATAACGTATTCCGGTAATTCAGCAGCAGCTGACTCGAGAGATGCTACCCCATCGACATTTATTTTTCTAGGAGTTGGTGCTTCAAAATCTAAAGGTACATCTTCCGTTGCAGGAGTTTCTCCTGGTTCATACGTAAAAGCAAGACTTTGGGCAATTATTTTTTTTACACCTACAGCTTTACTAGCATCTACTAAGTTTCTGGTTCCAACAACTCTAATTTTAGCGTTATCTTCCAGGTTGACACTTCCTAGTGAAGTAAGCTGGTGGATTACAACCTCAGGCTGAACCTTTTGAAAGGCAGCAAGCACAGCCTCACTATTTAATGCATCTGCTTGTACAGGAGTTACACCTACTTCTTTAAGAAACTTGTTAGCTTTACTATCCTTTGTCATAGCGAATACTTCATGTCCATCTTTTACTAATTTAGGTAACATAAAACGCCCAATGACACCTGTTCCACCTGCGACAATAATTCTCATAAACTTTCGTCTCCTTTATTAAATAAATTCTACTTGGTTGCTAATCTCTTAGCAGCTTCTTCCACTTCTTCATACGCTTTTTCTATTACCTCATTTGGATCTAATACATTCGTTCCTTGTGCACGAACGATTTGATAATCTTCAATCCCAAGGAAATTAAACATTGATTTCAGGTATTTGTGAGAGTATTCAACATCTGTATACCAATCATTATTTGTATAGATTCCGCCACTTGCTTGGATAACAAGCATTCTTCGTCCGTCCTTAAGTAAACCCACTGATCCAGTTTCTGTATATTTAAACGTCTCACGTGCGATCATAATATTATCCATATAATCTTTTAACTTCGATGGAATATTAAAATTATGCAAAGGTAAAACAATGACATACGTATCTGCACTTTTAAATTGGTGTAAAACCTCAGACATACGATCCGTTACTTCTTTTTCTTGGCTCGTTAGTTCTTGTCCATTTCGTTGTTTTTCCCATGCACTTAAAACCGTGTTATCTACCATGGGTACTACATCACTGTATAGATTAATTTGTTCAATTGTCTCGCTACTAGGAATCAATTCTTTATACCTTTTCAAAAAGTGATGAAAAACCTTCAAGCTATATGAAGAAGTATCGTCTACTTTTGGATGTGCGTTAATAATAAGTGTTTTATTCATTTGTATTTCTCCTTTAATCTGCATTTTAATTAAAGACTGATTTAATCGTCGATTAATACGGTCTTTAATATAAACCTTATGATTATTTTTGTCAAATGAAAAAAATAATATACTGAACCAGATTTCTTCTATTTGACAAACACCCAAAATACTCCTAAGATACAATTTGATAACCCTTAAAACCAAAAGCAGGTGAGTTTATATGCAGTATAGCGTCGGGGTTGAATATGCATTACATTGTCTTGTTTATTTAATTGATACGCCTTCAAAAGAAAGTGTTGGAATAAAAGATTTAGCAGAATTTCAAGGACTTTCGGAGACATTTCTTTCGAAAGTTTTCGGTAAATTATCTAAAGCTGGTATTGTCAGTTCCGTTCCTGGTGTAAAGGGAGGATATAGATTAGCTAAGTCTCCAGAAGAGATTTCCTTTTGGGATGTAATACAAGCTGTCGAAGGACCCAAACCTATTTTCCAATGTAAAAATATTGTACAAAACGGTATATTATATCGAGACAAGAACTGTAGTTCCTGTGAATCCAGCAATTCTACTTGTACAATTAATTTGGTCATGCTTGAGGCAGAAGAACAGATGCGTGAATTTCTTCGTTATAAAACTCTTGCATGGTTAGATAAGGAACTTAACCATGTTTTACCTGAGAAACAAAGAACAGATACTCGACAATACTTCTCAAAAAAAAGCTCTAGCTAAATTGCTTTGACGATTTAGCTAGAGCTTTTTTTGTTCTTTACATTTATTTATACATGACAACAAGAGATTTCTGTATCGTTGACAAACAAGTCGGGGATTATAATCACTAGGAAAAAATAATACAAAGGAGGCTTATAATTATGTCCAAATCAGTTGTTGATCAGGCTTCAAAATCAGAGAGTAACCTCGACAGTCATGCTGCAGTCACAACAGAAGAACAAATAGATGTATTAAATCGATTATTAAAGCCTGAAATACAACAATCTCTTAATGTACTTATAGATAACTTGCCAAAGTTATCTGAAATGTTAATTGTGTTGATAAGAACTTACGATACGGCACATTCATTAGTAACAGATGATGTATTAAAAAAAGACACCGTGGGGGCAATGCAACAATTCATTGAACCATTAGAAGAAAATGTAAAAAACCTTGCAGCAAATGCAATCGAGGCGAAAGACCGAGCTGAAGCTAATTCTTCTACTATAGGTTTATTTGGGTTACTGCATATGCTCAAAGACCCGCAAGCTCAAAAGTTATTTAGATTTATACAAGCATACTTAGATATTACAAACGAGAAACAGAAATAACTTATAATGGAGGATGAACGATGTCGAAACATATTTTAATTTTGGGAGGCGGTTATGGCGGTTTATTAGCTGCCATGAAAGCACGTGAACATCTAAATGAAAATGATGCAAAAATTACGATGGTGAATCGCTTCTCTACGCACCAAATTATTACGGAATTACATCGTTTAGCTGCAGGAAGTATTTCTGAAAAGGCAGTATCTTTACCTCTTGATAAGCTTCTAAAAAACTATCATGTAGATTTGAAAATCTCAACGGTTAATGGTATTTCGCCAAACAAGCATGAAGTATCTCTGGAAGATGGCACAACGTTAACTTATGATTATTTAGTGGTAGCTCTTGGCAGTGAAACAGCCTACTTTGATATTCCTGGTTTAAAAGAAAATAGCTTTGTTCTTAAGTCTGTAGAGGATGCAAATCGTCTGCGTACTCATGTAGAAGAGCGTATTGCTGAATACAGTAAAACCAATAATAAAGCTGCGGGTACAATTGTGGTAGGAGGCGCAGGCTTAACGGGTACTGAACTCGTTGGTGAATACGCTGATCTAATGCCAAGTCTAAGCCTAAAATATGGTGTTGATCCAAAGGGAATTTCACTGTACTGTGTGGAAGCCTCTCCTACTGTTCTTGCAGGATTTCCTCCGAAGCTTGTTGAGCGAGCTTATACAAGTTTAACTAAACGAGGAGTTACATTTATTACTGGTACTCCAGTAACAAGAGTGGACGGGAAAATTGTCGAACTTAAAGACGGTCGTAAAATTGAAACAGAAACACTAGTTTGGGCTGGAGGAGTTCAAGGAAATTCCGTAGTTGCTAACTCCAATATGGAAGTAAGTCGCGGTCGTGTACTAGTAAATGAATTTCTCCAACCTCCATCTCAAGATGATATATTCGTTGCTGGTGACAGCGCAGTGGTCATGGGACCCGATGGGACTACCTATCCTCCTACTGCTCAATTAGCTTGGCAGATGGGAGAAAATATAGGTGTAAACTTGGCTATCTCCATACGTGGAGGTGTACTGAAGCCGTTTGTGCCTATTTTCTCCGGTACGCTAGCCAGCCTTGGACGTAAAGATGCAGTTGGCACAGTTGGTGAAAATAAAACAGAACTAAAAGGGGTACCCGCAGCACTTATGAAACAAGCAAGTGATGTTCGGTATTTATCACATATTAAAGGGTTATTTAGCTTAGCTTATTAATTTAAGTGTGCTGGAAAGAAGTAATACTTTTCTATTCGTACAAGTTCTTCTGCAGCAATTAAAAATGATTGCTAAACGACACTTATTTGAGTTTAGATAATGAAAAGAGAAGGACTTCCCTTCTCTTTTTTATTCACTCGTAGGTTCATCAGACTCCCCTTGCTTCTTTTTGCAGTCTTCTTTAGTCGTTTGGACACCTTCGATTTCTCGTCCATTTCATGAAAAAGATAAGCAAATAGGACAACCCCCAGCATATAAAAACCCAGCACTTCTTACATCACCATCTACCCCTTACCTACTGCGGTAAGGGTTCTTTATTATTTTTTGATTGGACAGGCAAGCTTACTGAAGTAGCTACATAGTATCTAAAGAATTGTTACTTCCTTACTTAACCAGTAGTTAGTTCAGTATCGCTACCGCGTTAATACAAGCTGTATACGCCTTGTGAAGCCTTTCGTAGAACCTGTAAGGGAGCTGAGCCGAAGAGGCGAAGGGGGCGACCGGATGTGTTGAGCTGAAATAACTGAGACATGAAAGGCGAAAAAATAAAAAGAATGAAAGTAGGTACCAACATGAGAAAAACACAATGGTTTGACTTTCGAAACTTCTGTCATAAATCTTCTTTAACTTCCTCCATAAAACCTCGTCCTTTTAAGACTTATTCGTTTGTTCCTTTTAGTCCAGTTGCTATGCTTGATCCCACTATTTTGACCCTAGGAGGCATTGTCTTAGGGATTGCTATCATCGAACGAATATTAGAGCGATGGGGTGTCATTGATCTTGTTGATCAGTTTGAAAAAGTGATGCGGTTTATCTTGCCTGTCACTTTTTATGGGGCCTTATTTTACTTCTTTGCGACATTTATGTTTTGAGGAGGGTTTTAGATGTTTGAGAAACTAAAATTGCGTGGAAAGCTTATTCAAGCGTTTCGTACAGCAGAGATTTATCGAGTCATAAAGCGTGGGGATCGTACCTCCTATCAATTTCCGAAGATCCATCAGATCGATCATCAGAACACCTACACTCGGTATGCTTTTTCCTTACTGAATGGCATTGATCCTGAACTTTTAACGAAAAAAAGATGGGCATTACGACAAGTATTAGGCAGCAATATTGAAGTGAATGGCAGCTTAAAGAACTTTAGTATTACTGTTCATCACAAAAGCCTACCTAAGATGCTCAATTATGATTATGAAGTCATTCATCCTCATATTGAGAAAATGGAGCTTCCTGTATGCATTGGTCAAGAAATCTATGGAAACCCCGTTTTATGGGATTTTGCGGATTTAGAAACGTTACTCATTTCTGGCGAAATTGGAGCCGGAAAAAGCAGTCTCATGCGTGTGATCCTCACAACATGGGTGAAATATGCCTCCCCTGAAGACTTGCGCTTAGTATTAGTCGATCTCAAACGAGCTGATTTGGGGCTGTTTCATGGGATTGAGCATGTAGATGCGCTTTGCTTCGAGGCAAAGGATATGAGAAAACCTTTTTCTTTATTACGAGCTGAAATGTATCGAAGAGGCGATTTACTGTTAGAGCATGGGTTCACACACATAAGCAGGCTTCCTTTTAAGCTGCCTCGGATTGTCGTGGTTGTAGATGAGATGAGCATCATCAAGAGAGAAACGGATCTTGTAGAGATGATCCAACAGTTTGCCAGCCAAGGTCGAGCACTAGGTGTTCATACGATTATTGCCATGCAGCGTCCTGATGCCGATTTGTTGAATTCCGCACTCAAAGCAAACTTACGGGTTCGGATCTCTGGAAGGCAGGCCGATGCCATAAATGCGAAAGTAGCCGGGGTAATCGGTGCGGAAGAAATCGATGCCGCAGCCAGGGGGCGCATGAAAATTAAAATTGACGAGGTGAAAGAGTTTCAAGCCTTTTTCTTAGATGAAGGAGCTTGTAAGGAAATACTTTCGCCTTATAAAACACGTGTGAAAGACCCTGAGCCGCAACTCGAAGTCGTGTCACAGTCTATTTTTGGGTTGTTAGAGAAGGAGGAGCAGCGATGAGTTTCCGTTTATCTCAACGTGATAAAGACATCATAGCGTTTATTAATCAATTTAGAGCCGTGGATCGAGACTCATTAGTTGACCTCTTCTTTAAACAACTGAAATCGCCCGTAAATGCATGTAATAGTGTGATGGTACGTTTATATCGATTAGGGGTAATTGAACGCACACAGCAGTATTCTCCGACCGTCTATTTGCCCGTGGATGCAAAGATTAAAAAGAACTCTCAAAAAATATTACATTTCCTTTCTATCTTGGATGTCTATAAACAAATGTGTACGTATACCCCACCAAAACAGCTCATTGTCGAAGATAAGCCTACTGGACGAAAAGGAGGTATTGAACCGGATCTCTTTTGTATTTTTAAAGGATCTCCGTTTTGGATTGAAATTCAGAGAAATCAGTATTCCGAACAGAAAATGCAAGCGAAGATCAATCTCTATGAGGAGTTTTTCTTTTCGGATGAATGGAAGGCATTGCATTGGCAGCCTGAGGACCGATCAGCGATTTTCCCTTCTGTCATTTTGATTACACCTGTTCGGTATGCTGTTCATTCTGAACATATTCGCATTATACAAGTAGCAAGTATTCATGAACTCATGGAGAAATACAAGGGTTCTGCGAAACAGCAAAGAGATGGAAAGCCAAGGGAATCAGCTTCTTCCGGTGGGATTAAAATTAACCTCACTTAATGATAAAGAATACAAAAAGCTATCTCGGCAGATAATGCCGGGATAGCTTTTTACTAGGATTGCTAATTATAAAGTACCAAAATATAACCGCAAGTAAACAATAGCACATTTTTGCCATAATGGCTATTTTTGGATGAATCGACATATGTATAAAGGGTAGTCTTTTTATACGCCTTTTCTTCACACACACCTGGAGAGATCACCGTCATATCAAAGGTGTATAAAAAGCTGCATATCCGATTAAAGGCGCCCACAAAAGAACCCTTTTCCTGTAAGGGTTCTTTTGCTTTCTTGCTTCCTTGAAGAGTGATTATGTTAACTAAAGTTGTATACTTTATACAGCCTAAAAACAGAAAAACTCCCCCAATGCGTTAAGGGAGTTTTTCTGTTTTTAGGAGTTAGCTAAGTGATGATTCATCCATCTTGAGTAGTTTGCTCAAGATGTTATTTATTATTCATTTTTATAATTATTAAATAAAAAGAAACAGACTTGTTAGGAAGTCTGCAACTGCAACAAGAAATAAAGCTATTTTATATACAACAGGTATTGTATATGATCCAACGAACTTTAGCAGTCTGCCCTGTTGAGAAGATTCTATACTTTATTGATCTTATGTTAACTAAACATGTCTACCATATACAGCGTAAAAACAGAAAAACTACTGACCATGCTCCAGTAGTTTTCTCTATGAATAGTGAGTAATTAGAAGTTGTTTTTGAAATCATATATTGACCTCTGGATTAGTTTGTTCAAGTTAGTAAGAACTTATGTATAGAGAAGAGAAAAACCTACTGTCTATGGGGTCAATCCCATGTTCAGTAGGTTTTTCTCTTAGCTTATTCATAGCACACAATGAAGGATTGAAAATGAACATCTCTCCATCTTTTCAATAGTCTGCTCAATTAGGATATAAATCATTCACATAAATATTTCACCAGCTATGAAACATTTATGTATAGAAAATGATACATCTTGTATTATTTTTGATACGAGATGTATCAAAAGCAGGCTTAAGTCTGCTCCTATAGCCTTAAAGGCTAATATATAGTTAAGAAAGACATATTAGTTTTTGTGAGGGTTCTTGATGTAGATTTTGAAACTATTTAACAGCTTCTGTCATAGACTGCGTGTTCAACTTTTTCAAGATCCTCCTTCTTTGATTCTTAATTGTGCACTCTTCTTTATGGAGAATATCTTGTATTTCTGAGATAGAATGACCATCAATAGAAAGAGCAAAGACTTCTTGTTCTGCTTGAGTTATTTGATTCATAAATACTTTCTATTCCAGGGTTTTACATTCTTTTTCTGCACTCTTTAGCCCAGCAACTTCATCAACTAAATCAGACGCCACACTCAAGATATTTTCAATACCCATTAAGAGTTTTTCAATAGTTTTTCGCTTTTATCCATGATAAGGCCCTCCTACTTTTTGAGGGCAACCTATGTTATAATAAAAGTCCGTTACGTACTAAGTTTTGACATGGGGGTGCTTTCCTAGCCGGGAAAGTGCCCTTTTTCATGTTATTTTGTTTGGACTTGGATTGTCTATAATTTTGATAGTAAACCCATTTCATTGACTAAGAAATAGCTGAGAAATACAATCGTTGGATTTAATTTATCTAACGAATGCTGTTTCGTTGTTGCTATACTAGGATTCGATGAGTTTTTAACGACTTAAATGTTCATCATGAAGAAGGAGAGAATTGAATGGTTACAACAAAAACCCCAAAAAAGGTTGCAGCAAAAGATCTAGAAACTGATACAACAACTCTTGAACAGCTAGCGTATTATCGGATATTAGCCCCACTAAAAGTTAGATCACTCTTATCTCATCTTAATTCAAGTGAAAAGAAATCTATTTCCTTTGATTTCAAAAAAATAAAAAATGAAGATTTAGATCCTTTACGTCACACATTTATAGAAGAGGTAGACAAACAGCAAACACGCTCTACTGAAACATCCGAAAACAAAGAATCTACGCATTACAAAGTAGATCTTGTTAACATGCAAAAGAAAGCTTTTAATTTATATGAAGGGATGATTCACGTATATGGTATCCCAGACGACGGGATTAAGTTACCAGTGGAGGAAGTTAAAATAGATGAGTTGAAAATTGGAAAAAACGAAGTCGTTTATATGAACAGTGAATCCACCCTTGTTACTTACCAAATCATTGAAACAGAGAAGGGATTCAAGGTCGTTATAGAAGATACTTTAACGTTGGATTTTGATAGGAGAAAGAAATCTGGTCTATTCCATCTAGAAAGAGTAAAAAGTCTCGGTTCCTATATGAAATGTTTACGAT
>Ga0209025_1003286_pt1 | contig 15566 bp, 13 predicted proteins | sample AraplaMF_Col_mLB_FD_184256 | JGI IMG/M metagenome (GOLD analysis project Ga0209025, IMG submission 184256) | Arabidopsis root microbial communities from the University of North Carolina, USA - plate scrape MF_Col_mLB (SPAdes) (version 2) | ecosystem: Host-associated > Plants > Roots > Endosphere... | reverse complement strand
TAAAGATAATTATGAAGAAACGAATATTGGAATATTTTTACTTCGTTTCATTTTTATCTTTACTTTCTCAGTGGCACTTTTAGGTATACCATTACTCGTAAATGTATATTTAATGTTATTTAGAAGAGACCATAAAACAATTCAAGACTTGTTATTTAAAACTAGTGTCATTCAAACTAAATAAAGGATGTTCTTTTAGATATTAAAAAAAACATGATTTCATTTAGATTACGGGGACCGTGTAAGAGTACCAAAATTTATCTAAAAAGAAATTAGAGGACCAAATCGGATATGATTTGGTCCTCTTTATATTGTGATTGTAACTTTTTAAATAAGTAAAGGTAAGCAGCGCTTATAAAATAATAGTATGCTTGATTTCCACTCCAGGATGCTCGCTTTCCGTGGAGTCTCAGCTATCCCGCATCTCCCTCTTTTTCAAACTAAATAGATATTTAGGGAAACACTATCTTAAAGTTGTGATAAATGCCTCTAAACGATCGCATGCTTGTTTTAATTGTTCCATTGAATATGCATATGACAAACGAATAAATGAATCACCATATTCAGAGAATGCTTCACCAGGAATGACAGCTAAATTTTGCTGCTCTACTAGTTTTAGTGCAAATTCCATGGAAGGAATATTAAATTCCTTAATTGATGGAAATAAATAAAATGCACCACCAGGCTTAATACAAGGCAATCCCATTTGTTCTAATCGATCCAACATATAATCTCTTCTATTTTGATATTCCTTTGCCATTTCAATAGGGGAATCAATGCACTCGGTTAAGGCACTAATTGCTGCAAATTGAGAGATTGAAGTAGCACATGAAACATTATATTGATGAACCTTTAAGATTTCTTGCGCTAAATAAGAAGGTGCAAATAAAAATCCAATTCTCCAGCCGGTCATAGAGTGAGATTTACTCAATCCATTTATAACGATAGTTTTATCTCGCATTCCAGGAAAACTAGCAATTGATTGATGTACTGAATCAAATGTCAGTTCACTATAAATTTCATCAGATAGAATGAAAATATCTTTTTTATAAAGATAGGTTGCTAAATTTTCAAGTTCTTCTTTTGTCAACGTTACACCCGTCGGATTATTAGGGTAAGGTAAAACGATACATCTAGTATTTTTATTAATATATTGTTCTAAAAGTTCAGGTGTAATTTTAAACCCATGATCTGATGTGTCTACAAATACTGGTTTTGCGCCACAAGTCGTAATAATTGGTGCATACCCAGGGTAGATCGGAGCTGGTAATATGACTTCACAGCCCTCGGTTAAAATTGTACGAAATGTAACATCAAGAGCTTGACTTGCCCCAACAGTTACGATTACTTCACTGGATGAATCGTATGTTAACCCATATTTTTGTTTAACATATTTCGAAGCTGCTTCTCTAAGTACAGGTAAACCAGCGTTAGGTGTATAAACTGTTTGATTAGACGAAATGGCTTCGATTGCTGCTTGTTTGATTGGCTCAGGTGTTTGAAAATCAGGTTGACCTAATGTTAATGCAATGACATTTTCATATTTTTCAATTTGTTGGGCAAATTTTCTAATACCAGAGATTTGTATTTGCTTTACATTATCGTTAATAAAACTTTTCATATTAAATCCCTCAACTCATAGTGTTTTATATTAAAATAAATCATGCGATTGATAATATCAATGAAATTTCCTTCATTTTACCATATAATGTTTAAAAGTATGTCTGTTTTCGTTTACATTGCTGCATGCGTTATGCTAGGACGTCGTGGTTTTAGCATGCCTAACTTGCTTGGCCAGTGGGATCACTCTATCAACTTCTGTCTTAATAGTTACAAAACTAAGAAGCAAGAATTTTTTGGAAAAAAGCTAACTGTATTTACTAATATTGTTTCTTGATTTATTAAAAGAAGGTGCTTATAAATGCTACATATAATTGGAATGAATAAAAATAAAGTAATAGAAAGAAATATTTCACTAGAAGAAGCTAAATCGTCAAAATATACATGGTTTTGGGTAGATATGAACGAGCCAACCCAAGAAGAGATTCAATTACTAACAACTGAATTTAAATTTCATCAACTGGCAATTGAAGATTGTTTAGAGTACGTTCAAAGACCGAAGCTAGATTATTATGAAGGATATCATTTTTTAATTTTACATGAATTACAAAAGTTGGACTTGGAAGAAACTGAAATTGACATATTTGTTAGTGATCATTTCGTGGTCACATTTCATATGCATCGAAGTCCGATCATTTCTCAAGTTTTAGAAAGTATACATACAGATCGTAGAGCATCAAAAAGTCCATTGCATTTAACACATCGTATAATTGATGAATTAGTGGATAGTTACTTTCCGCTAATGTATCGATTAGAAGATGAGTTAGCCGATTTAGAAGTCGATCAAATGAAAAAACAAGTACATAATGCAGTTGAACGATTATATGATATTCGAACAGATTTATCCAAACTAAGACGAACAATTTTACCAACAAGAGACTTATTATACCGAATATTAAATTCGAACCGTTTTAAAGATATTTCAGAACATCGTATATATTTTGAAGATATCCATGATCATTTAATGAAACTATCAGATATGATTGAAGCAAATCGTGATTTAGCATCCGATATTCGTGAAAGTTACTTTTCTCTAAGTTCAGAAAAAATGAATGGAATTATGAAGACTCTTACAATCATTTCTTCATTCTTCTTACCATTAACATTTATTGTAGGTTTATACGGAATGAATTTCCATTTTATGCCTGAACTGACTTGGAAATATGGATATTTATTTGTATTAGTGATTATGGGGTTTGTGACACTACTAATGTACATATTTTTTAAAAGAAAAGGTTGGTTTTAAGTCGCTGAGTGGAGATACTTGGCGACTTTTCTTATATTTTAGGATTCTTTGTAGGAATGTGGCATTCTATGTAGAAATCTTTTTTTGAATTATTTGTATTAATAATTAGAAGATTAAATAACTATGATATAATTTGTTGAAAGAAGGCTTATGGAGGTCACGGAACATGCTGCAATTAAAAGATTTATTAATTCAATTTGCGATCATCATCATTCCGGTCTTTTTATATGAAATGTTTTGGTTAAGTAGATATCACAATACAAGTCCGAAACAAAATAGATTACTAGTTGGATTATTATCCCTTTTAAATATCTTTATTTGTTTAATCTATCCAATTCAAATTAGTGATAGTATGGCAATCACATTTAGTATTTTATTAATGTACTCAGCTATTTTATATGGTGGTAGAGTAATTGGAATCATCGTTATATTTGCTAAACCTTTATTTATGTATTTACTTTATGATATCTCAGTATTGAAATGCTTTCCGTTTGAACTCATTTCATGTATTTTACCATTGATTGTATCTCCACAATGGGTGAGTTTTTCAAGACGTAAAAAATTTGCTTTAAGTATATTAATGCCAATTTTATATGCAATCTGTATTATTTGTTTGTTATATTATGAAGCTACTGTTAATGGAGTGAAAGAATATCAATCTGAGCAAACAATCCTTTCAGTTTGTATATTTTTTACGGTTTTAACGATTACGATGTTATTCCATGTGTATTTAAGAGAGTTTTTATTTGAAAACGCAGAAATTCGAGTTCAAATGCAAAAATCTGAGAAATTAAATATGGTAAGTGAACTTGCGGCAAGTGTTGCACATGAGGTTCGAAACCCATTAACCGTTGTAAGAGGATTTATACAATTAATTGAAAATCAAGAGAGTGGCACAAATAGAGAATATATGAAGCTTGTCTTAACAGAATTAGACCGAGCAGAAAATATTATTTCTGATTATTTAAATCTTGCAAGACCTCAAATCGAAGAGAAAAAAATTATTAACATGACTGAGCAGCTAAATGAAGTGACAACCTTAATGTCTACATACGCTTCACTACAAGGTGCATTTCTACAAGTTAATGTGACAGAAAAAATGTTTACGATTGGTGATAGAGCAAAGATTAAACAAGCCATAATTAATATATTAAAAAATGGAGTAGAAGCAATAAAGGAAACAAAAGGATATATTAAAATTGAGGCAAGCATGGAAAAAATGAGAGATCGAGAATATATCCGTATCGTAGTGAAAGACAATGGAGTTGGAATGTCGAGAGGACAATTAGATCGATTAGGACAACCATTTTACTCATTAAAAGAAAAAGGAACTGGTCTGGGGTTAATGGTAACCTTCAGTATCATTGAAGCACATAAGGGTACAATTGAATATTTAAGTGAAGAAGGAAAAGGTACAGAAGTTCATATTTTATTACCAGCCTATCATATGGAAGAAGAAAATACAGAAGAATGATAAAGAAGGAGCTCCTTTTCTCAGTGTGTATACTAAGAGTACAACAAGTACCAGACTGAGAGTAGGAAATCCTTCTCTTTTTTTATTTATTTAATTGCTTTTGGTTTTATAAAAAAGGATTTTAAAGAGCTTTTCCAATCTTTTTCTTTTGAAGCAGCTACCATTTTTTTAGTTTCTTGCATTTCTCTGATCATTCTCATCAGTTGTGCATCACGGCTAACTTCTCTTACTTGTATCTCCTCAAACATTTGTTCAAGTTTTTCATCTTTTTCTTCAATAACTGATGCTAGTTCTTGAAGTTCTTCACTTTTTTCTTCTACTGAATGCAGTATCTTTTCAAGCTTTTGATCTTTCAATAGATTTTGTTGAATTAATGTCTGATTTTGTTGCAAAATTAACTCATTTTGATTAGCCAAATTTGATATTTGAGACATGAATTCTTCAAACATAATTTGATTAGAGTCAGTCGCTGCATGTAATTCAACTAATTTATGCTCTTCTGTTTGCATATCAATATGTTCTAAATCTGTCTTGTTCAATGCAGTATGAAACGAATGATTAATTGTTTCAGTTTCATTAAGATTGGTATCGTACGCACTAGTTACATCTAATTGCTCCATTGAATCCTGTAATTGTTCCAGGTGAAGTTCTTCATGTTTAACTAGATTATTCGAAGGCATTTGATGACTAACTTCTTCATTACTTGAAGAAATCGAAACAATATGTTGGGAAACTTCTTGACTAGTTTTAGTCGTTTCTAAATCTGCAACAAGTTCATCATGAATAGAAGGAAGGTCGGTTTGATCAGTGGATTCAAAATGATTCGAATGAACCTCGTTTTGAACAGTAATGTTATGAATGCTAGATGATTCTTCAATTTGATCCTTTATATCAACAATTTGATCATCGATGTGATCAGCTTCAACTTTGATAATATGTAAAGAATGATCAATTGAATTAGCGGGTTCATTATTGTTTATAGAAACTTCAGTTTTACTAATGACTTCATTTATATATGTGGATTCCTCAATTTGCCCAGAAAGATCAACATTATTTGTTACTGCTTCAATGTGAACAGCTCCGTCAATAGATTGCTGAGTTGAAAGTCCTTCTTCATACGTCAATTCCGCATTTTGTATCTGATTTTCTAAAGCATTTTGTACGGCCAAAGGAAGATTTTGATGATTATGATAGTTCTCTAGTATTGTTTGAATCAATCTAAAATCTTTTATTGAATACATGCGTGTATTTTGATTTTTAGTAAACTGATAAGCTTCTTTCTCTAATTGTTTACTAATTTCTCTCACTAGAGATTTACCAATTTTTAACTTTTTTGAAATGTCCTTACTTGTTAAAATTACTGACATTTGTAATCCTCCTGAAAAATATGTGTTTTAAGAAGATTCAATAAACAGTTAAAATTTTCCTACTAATCCGTTTTAAAATAATTCTACAATCTTTAACAAAGTATTAACGTTTCTTAAAATTTGAATCAGTTAATGGTGAAAAAAAGAGAATATTAGAATGAAATTGAAAAAATAGTAGGTTCAATAGAAGGATGACACGAAATTTAATTTTATTTTTAAAGAGAAAATTGGCATGCATAATAAAAAAATAGAGTGAAAGTAAAACTATACTGGTCACTAGCGTGGAGTAAACAATGAAAGAACAGGACACCAAATCTTTAACTCTAAGACGATTATTATGTACTGTTGTGGGTGAAGATGACTTTTACCAAATAGAGAATAAAAAATGAAGGACTTTAACTAGTTAGGATTATTGGTTTTTTTAGGCTTGTTGTTTTTAATAGTATTTTTTGAGTGTACTGATGATTAAGAATATGATTGGAACGGAAGGCTGCTCGACTCCTGTGGGAATAGCGGGAAGGTTGAGACCCCGGAGGCCTGCCGAGGAGGCTCAGCTCTCGCCCCACGGAAAGTGAGAAGACTGAAGTTAAAATTAACGAAATTATATTTAAAACAATGGCTTTGTTAATACTAATTCTAGATTGTTGCAAAGTGATTTAGAGTATGAATAGATGCTCTTTGGTTAGAGAGTGATTGAAATGGAAGGTACGAAGACTCCTATGGGAGATGCGGGAAACTTGAGATCCCGCAGGCTTGCCGAGGAGGCTCAAGTCACGTCCCATGGAAAGCGAAGTACCTGGAATGGAAAACACATCTTTATTAACAGAACAAACAAAAAATTAAATGAAATAAATATATAAGCTAAATAAAAGAGGCACCTCATATCAAATTGAATTATGAGACAGCCTCTTTTTAGTGAAACTATACTCACTTAGAAAGCATTAAATACTATTTTGTTTTCTTGGATTTTTCTAATCCAGCTTCCTGTAATAAAGCTTTTTGAGCTTGTCCTTTTTTTCCAAGATAATTATGTTTAGCACCAAAGTACAAAATAAATAAAAAGGACGCGACATTAATGACAGCATCAATTTGCTCATTGTTAAAAAATTCAAAACCAAATGACTTTAATAATAATTGAAGTGAAACTAGGAAACCAGCAAGATATCTTAAAATATCTTCCATATCATTATTTTCAAACATATTAATCACCTCCTATTACTACCTTATGTAAGGCTTGTACAGTTGGTGAAAAAATATCATTCATTTCTATTAAATAGGCAGGAATTCCGATTGAAGTAGAAGTGATTTAGTGATTTTTAATCAACATTAGGAAAGAATGATTAATCTAACAAACTTTTATTTATGATTCTATTAAAAAAGTACCAAAATAAACCGATTATTTAAGTGAATAGTATCTATTAATTGTATTTACTATTTTCAAATGGAATTGTTAGGATGAATGTTTTTTATTATAAAAATTCAATTTGCACTAGTATTTATAAATAAATTTAAGTAAAGGGAAGGTTGACTGTCATGGAACAAAATCATGGAATTTTAATGGACAGCGGTACAAATGAATTAGAAATCGTAGAATTTACAATTGGCCAAAGTAAATTTGGGATTAATGTAATAAAAGTACGTGAAATCATTAATCCATTACCAATTACACCGGTGCCAAGATCTCATCCAAATGTTGAGGGGATTATTGAATTAAGAGGTGAAGTACTACCTGTTATTAATGTGGCGGATGCGATCGGTTTTCCTCCATCAAATGAGCCTGCGTATGATAAGTATATCGTTACAGAGTTTAATAAAACGAAAATGGTATTCCATGTTCATACTGTTTCTCAAATTCACCGTATTTCATGGGCTCAAATTGAAAAGCCAAATGAAATGTATCAAGGTTTAGAAACGCAAATTACTGGAGTTGTAAAACATAAAGGTGAAATGATTCTTTTATTGGATTTCGAGAAAATGGTAGTTGAAATAAATGAAGAAACTGCTATTTCAAAGAAAAAATTAAATCATTTAGATCAAAGAGAAGTATCTAAGAAGCCTATTTATATAGCTGAAGATTCACCTTTACTACGTACTTTAATTAAAGACACTTTAAAAGAAGCTGGTTACGTAAATACATTATTCTTTGAAAATGGTAAAGATCTATTTGAAGATATTTCAAGTAATATTAATAGTGGTAAGAAATTAACTGATTTTGTAAAGTTAATCATTACTGACATCGAGATGCCTCAAATGGATGGACATCACTTAACTAGAAAAATAAGAGAAGATAAAGTTTTAAGTGAATTACCGATTATCATTTTCTCTTCATTAATTACAGATAGCTTAAAACATAAAGGTGATCAAGTAGGAGCAACAGCGCAAGTAAGTAAACCTGAAATAGGTGAACTTGTTCAATTAATTGATAAACATATCCTATAAATAGAAATGGGAATCAATATAGAACCTATTATTTAGGTATATATTGGATTCCCATTTGATATATTTATTTCATTTGCAACTAAGCAATCAAAGCATGTTACTTATCATGTTTGCCTTTGTTTTTTCGTATTGGTTCACTTGGAAATGTAAACGTCGAATTACTTAAAAATGCTGAAGGTCTGAATGGTTGCCCGGGGTTATTTCTTCGATGGTTATATCCAATCTTCAAATCGCTATTTGTTTTAACCTTTACGATGCCTAAGTAATGATGCAGAATTTTTTTAGCATAGCTTAAAGACATAGATACTTTTGGGTTTCGATGTGAATTTTCTAATACGCCTAAGTGTGGAAGAAGTTTAAAATCTTCTTTTAAAGGTGGGATATGAAAGAAAAAATCTCCACATGCAATTAATACATCAGATTGTTGTTTACTTGACCTGGGGTTATTTGAAAAATGCAATCCTACTTTCTTAGCAATCCCTTTTTCAATTAGTTTCAGTATAGCTTGTCTTTTTAATGAATAAAGTTCACTAGGATCCAAAGCAGTCTTAGCATGCTTATTTACAACAAATATTGCCTGAAATATTTCTTCATTTGAATAAACTGGTTTATTCAGGCTTGGTTCTTTCGGTTTCATGCTTCTGTATAACCTCCAATTAATAAATATGTTTATATTATATCCTTAGATTAGATTTTTTCAAAATTTATCAAGAAATGTTTTGATGAATAAAAATAAAGCTAACCGTAACCGGATTCGAAACGATTAGCATTTTACCTTTATTTGCAAGTCATCTATTTATTAATATGGATATGAGCCTATATTACCAGGAATGTTACCAGGTAAGTATGCATTTGAGTTAATTGGTAATGGATATGGTTGTTGATATTGTGGGAATCCTCCTCCATATGGTGGGTATTGCCCGTATGGAGGACATCCTCCATAAGGTGAGCATGCATAGTATGGTGGTCTAAAAGCTAATGCACCTAAAGCAAAACCTCCAGCTAATCCTCCGAGTAGAGGTAATAGTGGGAAAAATGGGACGAAACGCTGTTCGTGTCGGTTATAATAGTATGCTGGAGCATGACCATTTCTATATAGGTAGTGCTGATCTATATTTGGGAAATGTTGATTATACAAGTCTTAACCTCCTCTCAAGTCTTCGTTAACAGTGTATGGAGTTTGTCACGAACTTGAGCAAGTACCCAAAAAATTAGGTAACCAACCTAGGTAAACTATTTATATATATTTCGCATAAGTTGAATTACCTATTTTCACATGATAGTAAATGGAATATAGTAAGGATATAGAATAGGAAAAATGACATCATTTGAGATATTTCATCAGGATTCTTTAAATTTTTAAAAAAAGGATGCATATGATGGACACTTCTGTAAAAACAAATAAAATTCAAAATTTAGATCAAACAATGATTAACGCTTTACTAACATCAATAAATGATCTTCTTTTCATCATGAAAGTAGAAGGTGATAATTTTTTATATCATTATGCAAATGATCAAGCTATAAAACACGCAAACCTTTTTAATAGAAATTTTATTGGAAACGCCATCCAAGATGTCATGCCAAATGAAATTGCAAAGAAGCTTATTGAAAGCTATCAAATTACAAAAAGGTCAAAACAAGCTTTATGGTATAACGATCAGTTAATAATTGAAGGTAAAAAATTATATTTTGAAACAGTACTATCACCGATATTAGATGAATATGACCAATGTACATTTATAGTCAGCGTAACGAGAGACGTTACATTATGGACTGAAGAAACAAATGAAAAACTTGAAAATGAATTAAGATACCGCTCCTTATTTGAGCATAATCTTGATAGCATTCTCATGCTTGATAGTAACGGGTATATAAAACAAACAAACTTGTCTACATACCATGTATTAGGATATCGAGATAAAGAACTAAAAGGAAGACATATTTCTAGTTTGATCGATCGTAAAGATTCTGATGAACTTGATAGAGTACTTACCTCAACTTTACTAGGTGTATCAACTGAAATTAAAAATACAGTCCTTGTAAATAAAAATGGCCATTATTTAAAAAGCCACATCAAATGTATCCCGATTATGTTAGATGACGAAATAAAAGGTATTTATTTAATTATTAGAGATACAACATCTGTAAATGAAAAAGAGAATTATTTATTCTTCTTATCACAAAGAGATCAATTGACTGGGTATTACAAGCGAGATATGTATACTAGTCTCATGAATCAAACAATACATGATAGTGAGATATTAAATAGCGGTGTTGCATTATTAATTGTAAATATAGATCGACTTAAAATTTTTAATGAATCATACGGTTATGAAGTTGGAGATTTTATTATTGAATTAGTTTCAAAAAGAATCACATCAATTGTTGAAAAAACGACTGATAAAAGTTGTCCGTTAATTCGTCACAGCGGTGATGAATTTATGATTATTTACGAAACGAAATCAAAAGACAAAATAAAAAAGTTAGCTGAACGCATAATCGAAGGAATTAAAGTACCAATTAAAATACCGACATATGATGAAAAACTAATTATTTCATCTACGATCGGGATTAGTTCTTATCCAAAAGATGGGAACTCTAGTGATATTTTATTAAGAAATGCTGAGAGGGCTTTGCTAGCATGTAAAGAGAATGAACGTGGATCGTATTCATTTTACGATAAAGCTTATTCTACGATTACTCAAAAGAAATTAAATCTAGAAAACTTATTAAGACAATCACTTGAAAAAGATGAATTAGAAATTGTATATCAACCACAAATATCATTACATGATCAAAAACTGATTGGTCTTGAAGCACTACTTAGATGGAAGCACGATAAATTAGGTTATATACCACCAAGTGAGTTTATCCCTATTGCTGAGCAATCACATTTGATTATTGATATTGGGAATTGGGTATTTAAACAAGTTGCTAAACAGATCAAAGTTTGGCTAGATCAAGGCTTTGAAGTTAAAAAAGTAGCTGTTAACTTATCTGCAAAACAATTTTATACAGGTGAAATCGAACAACATATTTCAGAATGTTTGAAAATTTATGACATTCCTGGAGAACTTCTATCGGTTGAGATTACAGAGAGTTCAATGGTGAACCGTGAACAAACTGCATCAATTTTACAAAAGCTCAAAAACCTAAAAATTAAAATCGCGGTTGATGATTTTGGAACAGGTTATTCTTCATTAAGCTATTTAAAAGATTTTCCTGTAGATATGTTGAAAATAGATAGAAGCTTTATTCAATCGGTCGTTCAAGATAATCGAAACGCAGCCATCGTAACAACAATCATTAGCCTAGCACATTCTTTAGGTATTGATGTCATTGCTGAAGGTGTAGAAACAATTGAACAAATCGAATTTTTGAAGAAAAAACATTGCTTAAAAGCTCAAGGTTATTACTTTAGTAAACCAGTAACGCCGAGAGAGATTGAACAAGAATATTACTAATCAAAAAGGGCGTATTAAGATGAACTGTCTTAATGCGCTCTTTTTAATTCGATTGAGACTAATTCAGGAGGTGTTAAAAAACGAAATGGTAGTTTGGTTGTACCTATTCCATTCGATACGACTAAATAACGTTCATATTGGGTAGACAGATGATATAGACCGCGATTGTATTTTTTAGCATATGGAGGCATCAACAAAGACTGGAAAAAAGGTACATATAACTGACCACCGTGGCTATGTCCTGAAAGCTGTAAATTGATGGGGAAGTTTTTCGTTATTGCCGCGATATCAGGTTCATGTGCTAGAACAATTGTATACGAATCTTTTTGTATGCGATTAAGTACTTTTGTATATTCTTTATTTCCTAACATATAATCATCAAGGCCTATAAAAGAAATCTTTTCATTTTGAACGTAAAAGGTCTTTTCTTCGTTTTTTAATAAGATAAATTCGCTTCTCTTTAAGAGTGCTTCATATTGTTCAGTAAAATAGCCACCATGATCATGATTACCATAGACTGCTAATTTTCCTCGTGTAGCTTTCATTTCTTTTAATAACAATAACACTTCTTTCTGATAAGTAAATTTTCTTATATCGCTTATTAAATCTCCCGTAAATACGATAAAATCCGGCTTCATCTTATTAACCTTCGTAACAATCTTTCTTAATTGCTCTATGTCTTTTTTTTGACTTAAGTGTGTATCTGATATTTGAACTATTTTGATCGTGAATTCATGTTTTAGTTTATGAGGAATCGTATAATGCTTTGTTAACAAAACATTTGGTTCTATAAAAAGTCCATAACTGCACAAACAAATACATAGAAAGAAAATCTTTACAGTTTTACTAAACAATTTACCACTACCTCTTTCAATGGAAAAATAAGCTACTTATTATATTAAATAGTTTAATAGTTAAAAATATTCTCAAAATAAATAAATGTTGATACACTAGAGAAAAGAGATAGGAGGAACGATATTGAAGGATAAAGTTGTCATTGTTACTGGTGGCTCAAGTGGTATGGGTAAAGCGATGGCCACACGCTTTGCGAAAGATGGCGCAAATGTTGTTATTGCTGGAAGAGATCTAGACCGTTTAACAGTAGCTAAAAGTGAGATTGAACAATTTGACGGACAAGTTTTACCTGTCGTAATGGATGTAAGAGAACCAGATTTAGTTAAAAAAATGGTAAATGAAGTTGATACTGCTTTTGGTAGAATTGATTTTTTAGTTAATAATGCAGCGGGAAACTTTATTTGCCCAGCAGAAGACTTATCAATCAATGGCTGGAACTCAGTGATTAATATCGTATTAAATGGTACTTTTTACTGTAGCTCAGAAGTAGGTAAATATATGATTCAAAAAGGTATTAAAGGCGCAATGACAAATATTATTGCAACTTACGCTTGGGACGCAGGACCTGGTGTCATTCATTCGGCTTCAGCCAAAGCGGGTGTTTTAGCAATGACAAGAACACTTGCCGTAGAATGGGGTAGAAAATACGGTATTAGAGTGAATGCAATTGCACCTGGACCAATTGAAAGAACTGGTGGAGCAGAAAAGCTATGGGTTTCCGAAGAAATAGCGAAAAGAACAATCAATAGTGTACCTTTAGGACGACTTGGTACACCTGAGGAGATTGCAGGGCTTGCAGCATATTTATTTTCAGATGAGGCTGGCTATATTAACGGTTCATGTTTTACAATGGATGGAGGTCAGTCATTACATCAATATCCTTTCTAAAAAGGAGGTAGTTTATGGATCCTTTAGATGTAATTAGTAATTTAGATAAAGTCATACCTTACTATCAGCCGATTTATGGTGCTGATACGCAGAGTTGTGTAGCAATTGAAGTCGTAGGAAGAATGAATTTAGATAATATACATAGTCTAGAATTCTTCTTTGCTAATGATTTAGTTCCAGATGATTATCTACTTGAAGTAGACAATCATATTTTAATTCAATCACTAGAAGAAGCTGTTCGATCTAATTTTAAAGGTAGTATTTTCATTAACCGTCATCCTTCAGCTTTATTAACTGATGATCCAGAAAGCTTGCTATCCATTTTCCATACGTATGAAGCAAAAGGGATTAAGCTAAGTAATATTGTGATTATTTTACAACATCAGTTATTCTACGGTTTTGAAAAGGAATTAAAAAATCTCATTACATATTATCAAACATATGGTATTAAATTTGCGATTAATAGTGTGAATGATAAGTTAATAAATCTCGAAAAACTTCGCTATTTATCACCTGATATTATCAAGATAGATTTTAAAATGGTGCAACAATTACACACATCATCATTCCAAGATTTATTACATTCCGTCATTCATGTTGCTAGGAAAATAGGTGCATCAATGTATTATGATGGGATCATTGATTCACTTCAATTAAGAAATGCATGGAAAAATGGTGGTAGATTTTATCAAGGAGCATATTTATGTACTCCACAACCTAAAATTAAACAGCTGAATCAAGAGAGTGAACAATTAAAAAACGATATCGTGAAATATATTCGTGGGGAAAAATCAAAATTAATTGCATTAAGAGATATGACGAATTTAATTCACCAAAGAATTGAAGTTGCCATAAATAAATATCAAATTCATTCAGATTTGGATGCATTTTTGCTAAAGATTTCAAGCGAATTGAATTCATTTTGTTTTAGAATGTATATTTGTGATGAGGATGGCTTTCAACAGTCTTCTAACTTATTTAAATTGTATGGAGAGCAGTGGGAGCTTCAACAGAAATATAGGGGTAGGAATTGGAGCTGGAGGCCATATTTTTTAGAAACAATCCTAAAAATGCAGGCAAACGATCATGGAATATTATCTGATATGTATCGCGATATTGAAACTGGTGAAAAAATAAGAACATTTTCATATCCATTGGAAAATGGCAGCTATATCTATATTGATTTAAGCTATGATTTCTTATTCAAACATAATGAATTACTTTTTTAAAGAAGGCAAGGTTCATGTTAATTTTGATATTTAACAATGACATATTGTAAAATAATTTATTAAAATTTTAGTCTGGAATATAGTATGACATTGATTGAAGTGGAACCTTCTTTTTAATAGAGTTAATTAAAAAGTGACTGTCTTAATTTTAAGCAGTCACTTTTTTTATTTTAGGTGATATTGATTGATTTTTTCTAAAAAAATCCAAACCTTCCTTATCAGAAAGCTTGTCAACTTTTGTAAGAAAGAACCGAACGAAAATTGTGGTGAAAACGTTTTCAATGGTGTTACGATAATGAAGAGAATATTAGATGTGACCTGAGGGAGGATTTAGTGTGAAGGGACTCTTATCGAAAGTTCTGATCGTATCGTCCATCATGTTTTTTGCATTCCACTATATCGGAGTAGGGTAATACATAATTCCTTATAATATATTTCAAACATTTCTTTCCGAAACATGAAAAAAAGACCATTCCTAAAAACTAGTTTAGCTAATTTTTAGGAATGGTCTTTTTATGATTTATTTTATTTTTTGCAATGCAGCTTCGATTTGTTCCATTTGTACACCACGTATCACTTCATTCTGAATAATTAATGTTGGTGTTGAAAATGAATCTAGTTCAATCATCATTCTTTTTTTTGCTTTTTCATCTTTTGAAACATTATATTCCACGTATGGTATATTTAATTCTTTCAAGTAATTTTTCAGAAATTCACATGGTGGACAGCCATCTTGAGTAAATAATTCAATTTGCATAAGCGTACATCCTTTTATAATTTATTTTTACTTACATAATTTAATTTAATCTTAATATTACATATAAATTTGGAAGATATAAAGAATTTTGCTTTATCACTGTGTGAATCATTTAACTTTAAGCTTGTATTTATTTACAAATACAAGTATCCTTATTAGTGGACACTTACATAACTAATATCTATTGTAAAATTTTTGGATAGAAATTGTAAGAAAGTATAACC
>Ga0209025_1003285_pt1 | contig 15566 bp, 18 predicted proteins | sample AraplaMF_Col_mLB_FD_184256 | JGI IMG/M metagenome (GOLD analysis project Ga0209025, IMG submission 184256) | Arabidopsis root microbial communities from the University of North Carolina, USA - plate scrape MF_Col_mLB (SPAdes) (version 2) | ecosystem: Host-associated > Plants > Roots > Endosphere... | reverse complement strand
GACTGCTTTCATTCGTTTCACTGCTGGCTTTACTGTTAGGGGGATGCGGTAAAGCCTTTCAATCTACTTTAATTCCGCAAGGTGAAGTAGCAAAAATGCAATATGATTTACTCTTGTTAGCAAGTGCGATTATGGTAGGTGTTGTACTTGTAGTTACTATTATTTTCTTGTATGTAATTGTGCGTTTCCGACAAAAGAAGGGCCAAGAGGATTATATTCCAAAGCAAGTTGAAGGAAATCACAAACTAGAAATTATATGGACAGTTATTCCGATTATTCTTTTGCTAATATTGGCTGTTCCGACTGTTACATATACCTTCAAACTTGCTGACGTAAGTGCGATGGAGAAAAAGAATATTGATAAAGATACAATCGTTGTTGATGTAACAGCGAATCTTTATTGGTGGGAATTTTCTTACAAATCAGAAAAGATAGTAACTTCTCAAGATTTAGTTATCCCCACAGGTAAAAAAGTGTATTTGAATCTGAAAGGTGCTGATATTAAACATTCATTTTGGGTTCCATCTTTAGCTGGAAAAATGGATACGAATACAGATAATGTAAACAAAATGTGGTTAAAGGCAGATAAATCAGGCACTTATAATGGTTTTTGTACAGAATTTTGTGGCCCATCACATTCTTTAATGCAATTTAAAGTGAAAGCTGTTGATGAAAGCGAGTACAAAACTTGGATTGCAGATATGAAGAAAATTGATGGTAAGAAGGAAGTAGCTTCTACAAAAGAACAACAAGGTAAAGAGATATTCAACAAAAGCTGTATCGGTTGTCATGCAACTGGATCAAATGATAGTAGACCACCTTCTGCACGTATCGCACCAAACCTAGCAAATTTTGCTGATCGCGATATGGTTGCCGGCATTGCTGAAAATAATGAAGAAAACCTAAAAAAATGGCTAAAGGATCCTGAAAATATGAAGCCAGGAAATAAAATGACTGGTAAATATGGCAACTTAACGGACGATGAAATAGAGGCATTAAATGCCTATTTGAAAACGTTAAAAGTTGAGAAGTAAAAAGGGATTATTTGCGAAGGGGAGGTTGAAAACGTGAGTTCTGTAGCAAAGAAACAGGGGATGGGTGCTGTTATATGGGATTATTTGACGACAGTAGACCATAAAAAGATTGCCATTCTCTATTTAATTGCAGGTGGGTTATTTTTTATCATTGGCGGAATAGAAGCATTATTTATCCGTCTTCAATTAGCCATTCCGAACAATGCTTTTCTTGTTGGGGATGCTTATAATCAAGTATTAACAATGCACGGTACAACAATGATTTTCCTCGCAGCTATGCCGCTCGTGTTTGCATTTATGAACGCTGCTGTGCCACTTCAAATTGGGGCACGCGATGTGGCGTTTCCATTTTTAAATTCACTTGGATTTTGGTTATTTTTCTTTGGAGGCGTATTTTTAAACCTAAGTTGGTTTTTGGGAGGAGCACCTGATGCAGGATGGACATCTTATGCATCGTTATCTCTTGCTTCTAAAGGACATGGTGTTGACTTTTATGTATTAGGATTACAAATATCGGGTATAGGTACACTGATTGGTGGTATTAACTTCCTTGTCACAATTATTAATATGCGTGCACCTGGAATGACCTATATGCGTATGCCGATGTTTACATGGACAACATTTGTAACGTCTTCACTTATTTTATTTGCCTTTCCACCATTAACAGTCGGATTGGCGCTACTTATGTTAGATCGCCTATTTGGTACAAGTTTCTTTAACCCAGCTTTAGGTGGTAATACGATTATATGGGAGCATTTATTCTGGATCTTTGGTCACCCAGAAGTGTACATTCTTATACTCCCGGTTTTCGGAATATTCTCAGAAATATTCGCTACATTTTCTAAAAAACGACTATTTGGTTACTCATCTATGGTATTTGCAACAGTGTTGATTGGATTTTTAGGATTTATGGTATGGGCACATCACATGTTCACGGTTGGCCTTGGTCCTGTCGCGAATGCTATTTTTTCAGTTGCAACAATGGCAATTGCAGTCCCAACGGGGATTAAAATATTTAACTGGCTCTTTACAATGTGGGGTGGAAGTATTCGGTTTACAACTCCAATGATGTGGGCTGTTGCGTTTATCCCATCATTCGTAATGGGAGGAGTAACAGGGGTTATGCTTGCTTCAGCGCCTGCTGACTATCAATTTCATGATAACTATTTCGTTGTGGCACATTTCCACTATGTAATCGTTGGTGGGGTTGTATTTGGATTATTAGCCGGTGCACACTATTATTGGCCACTTATGTTTAACAGAGTATTAAATGAAACACTAGGGAAAATTACATTTTGGTTGTTCTTTATCGGCTTCCATTTAACATTCTTTATCCAACATTTCCTTGGTTTAATTGGTATGCCGCGTCGCTACTTTACGTATTTACCAGGACAAGGATTAGAAACAGGGAACTTAATTAGTTCGATTGGTGCTGTATTTATGGGACTTGGAACCATTATTCTTTTATTCAATGTTGTGAAAACATCATTGTCTAAAGAGAAAGCGGGTCGTGATCCATGGGATGGTCGTACATTAGAATGGACAATACCAGCTCCGACACCAGAATATAACTTTAAGCAATTACCATTCGTTCGAGGTCTGGATCCGTTTTGGATTGAGAAACGTGAAGGGAATAAAGAGATGACACCAGCAGAGCCTGTGAGTGACATTCATATGCCAAACTCTTCATTTTCACCATTTGTTATTTCGCTTGGGTTATTTATAGCGGCATTTGGTGCAATGTACATGCAAGGTGGAAAAGATAAGTTTTGGCTCCTGGTTGCAATAATTGGGCTTATCATTACGTTTGGTGCAATGTTCTTACGTTCAGTAATTGATGACCATGGTTATCATATTCATAAAGAAGATTTGGATGATAAGGGGGGCACAGCGTAATGCATGTAGAGGAAAAATTAACAAATGAAACATTTCCAGCAGAGCCTGAAAAAGCAACCCTTGAGGGGAAAAATAAGTTTGTTGGATTTTGGCTATTCCTTGGAGGCGAAACTGTATTGTTCGCTTCCTTATTTGGCACATATTTAGCATTGAAAAATTCTACAAATGGCGGCCCCACTTCTCAAGAAATGTTTCAAATGCCACTTGTCTTTATCATGACGATGCTTTTGTTAACAAGTAGTTTAACAAGCGTGTATGCGATGTATCATATGAAGAACTTTAACTTTAAGCAAATGCAGCTTTGGTTAATTGTTACAGTACTATTAGGCTTGGGGTTTTTAGGATTTGAGATTTATGAATTTTATCATTATACACATGAATTCAAACATACAATGAGAAGCAGTGCATTTGGTTCAGCGTTTTATGCGCTTGTTGGAACTCATGGATTACACGTATTGTTCGGATTGTTATGGATCTCAACATTAGTTTTTCGGAATGCGAAGCGAGGGCTAAATTTATATAATGCTCCAAAGTTTTACGTCGCATCGATTTACTGGCACTTTATCGATGTAGTTTGGGTGTTTATTTTCACTGTAGTATATTTGATGGGAATGGTGGGATAAACAATGGCGATAAAGCAAACAAACACAAGTAACTCAAAGGTAGATCTTGTTTATCGTAGAAGAAAAAGTGCAGAGGAAATGAGGCATCAAGTGATTACATTTGGTCTAATGATTTTCTTAACGATTGTAGCTTTTGTGGCAGTCGCTTATCCGAAAACATTTAGTCCTCTTTTCTCAGTGCCATTTATTTTATTGTTAGCTGTTGTGCAAGTAATATTTCAATTGTACTATTTCATGCATATGAGTCATAAGGGACATGAAACAGCAGCCTTTTTCTTATATGCAGGGTTATTAGTGGGATTATTAACCATTTTAGCTTTTATGACGATTATCTGGGTTTAAAAAAGCAAAGGATAGGGAGCTTGAAGTTATCTTCGCTCCCTTTTTCCTATGAGGGTAAGGAATTCAAATTGAAAGGGTGGGTGTAAAAATGGGCAACTTATGGATATTTGGTTTTCAAGCTTTATGGAGCCCGATCTTTTTACTTTTTATGGTGTCTATCCTTATCTGTTACTTTCTTATTATTGGGCCCTATAGAAATCGGTTCGAAAATGCAGATAAGGTAAATAAAAAGCAGATATTTTATTTTACGACTGGGATTATCCTATTGTATTTTGTAAAGGGTGGACCTATTGATTTACTTGGACATATTGTATTTAGTGCACATATGTTTGAAATGGCAGTGATGTATATTGCGGTACCACCATTATTGTTATTAGGAATTCCGATTTGGTTATACAAATATATTACTTCTTTTCGTTTTATCCAGGTGATGTTGAATATGTTTACAAAACCGCTTATTGCCCTGTTTGTATTTAATGGATTATTTTCCATTTATCATTTGCCGGTTGTGTTTGATGCTGTAAAACAAAATCAAGTCGCTCATCCTATTTTTCTTGCTGTTTTATTTTTTACAGCAATGATGATGTGGTGGCCTATGCTAAATCCATTGCCGGAGTATCAAACATTAAGTGAAATTAAAAAAATTGGCTATATGTTTGCGAACGGTATATTATTGACACCAGCTTGTGCGCTAATCATATTTGCTAGCGAATCATTGTTTGTTACATATACGGATCCAAGTGCATGGATGAAAGCGATGGAGCTTTGTGTGCCTGTAGGGACACTGGCTGATTTAAATATAACCGGACCAGAATTTTTACACTGGATGCCGATTGTACAAGATCAACAAACAGGTGGTACCATTATGAAAATTGTCCAGGAAATAGTATATGGTACAATTATTGGCTATGTATTTTTTAAATGGGCACGTAAGGAACGTAAAAAAGATGAGGAGCAACTACAGGCAGTACCTCCTTATTTGCAAACGAAATAAAACAGGCATGTCCACATGGGCATGCCTGTTTTATTTACTCGATAATTTGAAATTCCTTCAATTCCTTTTCGATATTTTGCAGTAGTTGTTCGCTTTTTTGAAGTACGTTTGTAGGGAAATTTTCATTCTCTCCATATTCAACACCATGTGGATAATAGTGTTTTCCTAACAATGGGGGAAGTAATTTAACTTGTGCGTGTCGTCCTCCGATTTCTCCTTCTACAGCAAATCCTTGGACCCGTAAATAGTATACATCCTTTAATATTTCAAATTTATAGTCATATGTAACTCGTTCATAATCCCACTGTCCGGCAAGTACGAAATGATGATTTTGCATGACTTCTGTGAGAAGTGTAAAATCAATAGTTGCGTCTATAAGTTTTGAATTTGTAAACTGCATAGAATCCCTCCTTATTTTTATTTGAAACCATCTAATTTTATAATAGTATGAATAATGAGAAATCGCAATTCATATTGAGAGAAAAGGGATAATCACGGCTTTTTTTATAAAAATATGATATAGTGAAAATAGTATGGTACAAACAAAAGAGAAGACAGGGCTTTGTGTATATCTCAATTTTATGTTTGACCAGGAGGTATATTTTTTGAAAAAATTATTACGTATCGTAATGATTACGGCTTTGATTTTAGCAATTGATTTATACGGGAAATTACTCGTTTCGCAATATATATTACAACCATCTCATTCTAAGCAGGAACATAAGATTGTCAAGAAAAAGAAACAGATAAATGAAGGTTTTCCAGAGACAATCTCCCAATTAATAGGAGGAGATTCGGAAAATTTATTAGCAAAATGGGGTGAGCCAGCTCGAATCGAACCTTCTGCTTATGGTTACGAATGGTGGATTTATAATCAAGATTTATCACAATATGTACAGTTTGGTGTTGCAGAGCATAAAATTGTAACAGCTTATGTTGCTGGTGATCAAGTGGATGTAGCCCCGTTTCATATGAATGAAAAATATGAAGATGTCTATAAAAAAAATCCATTTTCACATGAAATTTCTTTGGAAAAAGGAAGGAACAGTTACCAATTTGAATTATCTGATACTGAAATTGCAGAACAACCACTTGTTTCGATAGAAGAAGATGATTGGGCGCAGTTATACTTTGATCGGTTTACACATAAACTTGTTGGAATTAGGTATATGGATGATGAAACATTGCTTCGACAAAGACCGTATCAGCTTGTTTATTCTGGAGAATTAGGGACGGAGCCAGCAATCCCTCAGGAGAAAATGGCACAAGTAGAACATGGGAATATGCAACAAATTCTAGATTTGACTAATATTATTCGTAGTCGTCATCAATTGCCATTACTAACATGGGATCAACAAACAGCTGAAGTAGCTTTTGGACATAGTAAAGATATGAAAGAGAATAATTACTTTTCACATGATTCACCGAAATTTGGAACTTTAGGAGATCGATTACAACGTGGTCAAGTCACTTTTCAACTAGCGGGAGAAAATATAGCAGCGCAGCATACTGATGGAATCGCGGCAGTGCAAGGTTGGCTGAATAGCGAAGGGCATCGGAAAAACTTGTTAAATGAACAATTTACTGGACTAGGTGTTGGGGTCTTCGATAAATTCTATACTCAAAATTTCATTAGAAAATAACAAAAGGTGCATGAAACGTCTAAAAATAGGCGAACCATGCGCCTTTTTTTTCTTACAATATAGTAGATACATCTGAAGAGGTGAGGATTATGACAAAGACAAAAGGACCGTTACATCCTTCTGTTCAACAATTTAAAGAGTTTGTAAACCATCACCCTAAAATGGTTCATGAAGTTCGAAACGGTCAAAAAACATGGCAACAATTTTATGAGGAATGGTATTTACTTGGGGAGCAAGATGAAATGTGGAATGCTTATAAAGCGGATGGAGAAGCGATTTCTTCTCCTATACAAGAGAATCGTACAGAAAATAATGATGAAAAAGCTGCTGATTTAATGGGACAAATGCTTTCGTTTTTTAAAAAATTAGATGCAGAACAAATGCAGCAGCATCTAGCTAATGTAACAAGTGCAATTGGGAGTGTACAACAAGTTATTCAACAATTTCAAGGGAATCGTACACAACCTGAGCAAAGAACTTCTGAAAATAATCCGTTTTTCTTTCGAAAAGATTAGGAGGAAAAGAGGATGAGGGCAGAACTTATGGAATTTATAAAAGCTGACAAAGATTTAGAGCGTTATATTCGTGAACAACCCCATTGGTATCGGAAATTATCACGTAATCCTAAGGAGAAGGAGGCTTTTGAATTAGCTGCCTTACAGTATTATAAAAAGACAATTCCTGATAAAGTTGCAAAATTTCAAAATCAACTGGCGGTTGCTTCTATTATGATTGACATGTTTCAATATATGAAGCAGCAGAATGCAACATAATTGGAAGGAAAAACTATGTCCGTCATGCGAAACATTTGTTACAATAGAAACAGATTATTGAAAAAAAGGAGTTACAGCATGACGGAAATTTGTTTAGTGCGACATGGACAAACTGATTGGAATTTTCAAGAGATTATTCAAGGGCGTGAAGATATTCCACTTAATGAAGTTGGGAAAAAGCAAGCCAGTCAAAGTGCAGCTGCATTAAAATTGGAAACGTGGGATGTAATTATTAGTAGTCCCTTAATTAGAGCACAAGAAACAGCACAGGCAATTAGCGATGCTGTTGGAATACAGTCTATTCTTCTAGATGAGCGGTTTGTTGAACGGAATTTTGGAGAGGCTTCAGGAAAACCAGTTCCTGCAGTTAGAGAGCTTATTGCAGAGGGAAATGTAGAAGGTATGGAGACAGATGAAGAGATTGTAAAACGCTGCTTTGCTGCATTGCAAGACGTTGCACAAGTACATGTGGGTAAACGTGTTATTATTGTTGCACATTCACATGCGATAAAAGCAATGTTACACGCAATCTCACCTGATGAAATTACATTTAAAACGCCATTAAAAAATGCGTGTATTAGTTATGTAAAAGAAGAGAATGGAAGCTGGGACGTACTACGATATAATATTGCCGAGCATATTTGCGTATAAGAAATTATAATGGATGAGTATTTTCAGTAATAGAACTTTTAACTTTATATTCAAATTAGTAGTTCTGTTCTAAATGTGTTATGATGGATACTCGGAGGTGTCTCTCATGATTGTAGCGACGCTTGAAAGCGTAATGATATTAGACGAAGCAGAACAGCTTGCAAAAGCGATTGTCTGTTCCGATGTAGCTAAGAGCTATCGTAAATGTTATAAGGCATTACAGGAAGATTTGGAGGCTCAAACATTAATTGGTCAATTTACAGTAATGAAAGAGCGATATGAAGAAGTGCAACGCTTTGGAAAATATCATCCTGATTATACTTTCGTTTCGAAAAACATGCGAGAGTTAAAACGTTCTGTAGACTTGCATGAAAAGATATCTGCTTTTAAAAAGGCGGAAAATACTTTGCAAAAACTATTAGATGAAGTCAGTGCAGCAATTGGTTCCGAAGTATCATCTGCGATTAAAGTTCCTACTGGAAATCCGTTTTTTGATGCAGGTGGCTGCGGAAGCGGGTGTGGCTCTGGTGGAAGTTGCGGTTGTAAAAAAACGGGGTGATGTGCCCCGTTTTTTAGAATATGAAAGAAAACGTATACAGAATTTGTTCTATAATTTCACAAATTTCTGATTGATTTTTATAAAATACAAGAATATGAGTATATAAAAGGAGAAGATGGAGAAGATTATGTTCGGGCAACGACAAAGTATGATTGTTTATTTACATTCATTGAAACATGCCAAAATTTTAAGGAAATATGGTAATATTCATTATATATCAAAGCGTTTGAAATATGCAGTTGTATATTGTGATGTGGAGCAAATAGAGCATATGATGCAAAAGCTAAATAAGCTTCCTTTTGTGAAAAAAATTGAGCAGTCATATCGCCCGTTTCTTAAAACGGAATTTGAAAATTCGCGTCCAGATCGTGCGAAAGAATACGACTATAGTTAAGGAGAATCCCCCCACTAATTTTAGTGGGGGGATTCTTTATTTTAATAAAAATACAATGGGTATAAATTGCTACTGCATTGGAGGAATGAAATGATTCATTCGTAAAATGCCGATAAGGTGATTAAAATATAATTCTTTTTCTGGGAAAGTTGTAGAAGGTTTTACAGTAAAAGAAACGACATTTTTTTCAATTTGTTCAGCTGTTTCTTCGAATAAAACAATTCGTTTGCTTTTTTTATTTTCAAGTATAGGAATCCCTTCGCGACATATGTATAGCGGTTGGAAATCACCAACTGTTGTTGGTTTCAGAACAACAACTAGTGAGCATACTTTTTTATCATTTTTTAAGGTTTCGAATTGTAACATATGTGACACACGGTCTTTATTTGTTTTCGCAATCTCAAGTAATTCATATAAATCGGAGTAGCCTTCTCCTAGTTCAATAAAACGTTGAATCATATTATTTCCTCCTCTTTCTTTTACTGTATCATTTCATTTTTAAAATGAAAAGAACGCAAAGAAAAAAACCCTGCAAAGCAGGGCCCTTCTTATACTAGTATGTACTAGCAAGAAGGCAAAGGGAGAGGAGAAACCGGAGGAAGAACTTATGGGGAAACGTAAGTCTTCTCCGCGGTTGGCAACAACATCGAAGGTGATGTTGTTATATTTATTTATGTCCAATCTAAATGAAGATATACATAATGAATTTAAATTTTATCGTAGGCTTTTTATTTTGCTTTTTTTTATTTTATGATAGGATAAAAAAGATAAAGGGAAACTTGTATCAGTAGAAGAGATTTTACTCGCATATAGCGAGATGAATATACATATTGGATACTGGAAAGTGATCATACAATGATGGCTATTAAAAGAAATAAAGTGTTTTTTCTTTTAATAGGTAGCGGATTAGGTTATCCTTTAATGGGAAAATAACCAGGAAATATTGGGATTTGATAGCGATTACCAAAGCGGATATGTATTTGTAATAATCGCTCGATAGATTGAAATAAAGGTAGTGACAGCGAATGAGAGTAGTTTCAGGAAAATGTAAAGGGCATCCACTTAAGGCTGTACCAGGTAATACAACGCGACCAACAACAGATAAAGTAAAAGAAGCCATTTTTAATATGATTGGTCCTTATTTCGAGGGAGGAGTTGCTCTCGATTTATTTGGAGGTAGTGGAGGACTTGGGATTGAAGCACTTAGCAGAGGGATTGACAAAGCTATTTTTGTTGATCGAGATAATAAAGCGGTGAAGGTAATTCATCAAAATTTAGAAAGCTGCAGAGTACATGATCAAGCTGAAGTGTATAGAAATGATGCAGAGCGCGCTTTGAAGGCGCTAATTAAGCGTGAATTATCATTTGATCTCATACTGTTAGATCCACCATACAAAGATCAAAAAATCATTTCGTTAATTAGTGTTATGGACCAACATGGAGTATTGAACGAAGATGGATTGATTATGGCAGAACATGGGGATGATATAGTCTTACCTGAGACGATAGGTAGACTTGTAAAGGTAAGAGCAGAAAATTATGGTATTACGGCGATTTCGATTTATAAGTATGAAGGTGAGGAGACCGAATGACAAGTATAGCAATTTCTTCAGGAAGTTTTGATCCAATAACTCTTGGACATTTGGATATTATTAAAAGGGGCGCAAAGGTGTTTGATGAAGTATATGTTGTTGTTTTAAATAATTCTTCTAAGAAACCGTTTTTTTCAGTAGAAGAGCGTCTAGAGCTAATTCGAGAAGCAACAAAAGATATTCCAAACGTAAAAGTTGATTCGCATAGCGGACTGTTAGTTGAGTATGCAAAAATGCGTAATGCAAACGCGATTTTACGTGGTTTACGTGCGGTTTCTGATTTTGAATATGAAATGCAAATTACATCAATGAATCGTAAGTTAGATGAAAACATTGAAACATTTTTTATTATGACAAATAATCAATATTCATTTTTAAGTTCGAGCATTGTGAAGGAAGTGGCTCGTTATGGTGGGAATGTAGCTGGTCTTGTTCCTTCTGTTGTAGAGCGCGCTTTAAAAGAAAAGTTTCAAACCCCGTTAAGATGAACGGGGTTTTTCTTTATTTATTATGCGTAAGAATAATAAAATAACATATAGATATAAACAAAATAGTGTAAAAGTAGGGCCGTAGTGAAGCAATATATCCCAAGCCTTTGTAAGAATAGAAGACTGATTTGATAAGAAAACCGGAATATCTTGTTGATTTGGTGAAAAAGAATGTAATTTTTCGTAAAGTGGTACCCAAAATATAAAGGTGTATATTGGGGCGAGAATACTTTGGATAATTCTTGCAAAGAAATAAGGCTTAAAGCGAATATCAGTTTCGGCTAAAATGCTTGCCACTTGAGCTTGGATAGAAAGGCCGCTAAATGCGAGGATAAAGCTTGTGACCATTGCTTGTTCAAGAATTGTAGTATGATTGGTTTGGCTAATCATTTGGCTACCCAGTGTCATTTCGAAAAGCCCTGACAAGATGGGGATGCTAAAGTGTGGCGATAGTTGGCAGAATGTTAAAATATGTTGCATAATAAGAGCTAGTGCTGTTGTGATGTGGAAGACGGTAATCATTTTATTTAAAACGGAGAATAAAATAATAAATCCGCCAATCATGAGTAAAGTTTGAATAGAGGAAATAATAGCATCACCAAGTAGTTTTCCAATTGGTCTGTTCTCTTGCAAACGTGTCTCATGGAGGATTGAAAAAGCGTGCTGTAAGGGACGTTTTTGAATGGATTGTTTTTCCTTTATGTAAGTATTGTTGTTGCCGTAAAAACGCATAAGTAAACCGACAGTAAAGTTGCTAACGTAATGTGCAGTAGCTAATATAAAACCTAATTTTGGATTGTTAAAAAAGCCAATAGAAACAGCTCCAAAAATAAATAGTGGATTAGAAGAGTTGGTAAATGATACGAGCCGTTCTGCTTCTATTTGAGTTAGCTGGTTACTTTGCCTTAGTCTGGCACTTAATTTGGCGCCCGCAGGAAAGCCAGAAGCCATCCCCATTGCCCAAACAAAGCCTCCAATACCAGGTACACGGAAGAGTGGGCGCATAAGCGGTTCTAATATAACACCGATAAACTTTACAACACCTATACTAATTAAAAGCTCCGCAACGATAAAAAAAGGTAATAGCGAAGGAAAGACAACTTCCCACCATATATTTAATCCGCGAATAGAAGCTTGCAAAGCGGCTTGGGGGTGAAGTACGAGAGAAAATGTTAGAAATATCATCGTTATGGTGAGAAAAGCTGTTTTCCATTTTTCATACATTTTAACGTAGCCCCCCTTTGTCCCAAAAACGTTCACTTCAGTATACGTGGATACATGGTGAGTTTAGACCATAAGTATGAAAAAGAGGACAAAAAAATTTTAAGGGTGAGAGAAATGAAGGAACCGAAAATAGGTTTAGCTCTTGGATCTGGAGGTGCGAAAGGTTTCGCGCATGTCGGTGTGATTAAAGTGTTACGAGAGGCGAATATCCCTATCCATATGATTGCCGGAAGTAGTATGGGGGCATTGATTGGTACATTTTATGCAGCGAGTTGCAACGTAGAGAGGCTCTATCGAATGGCTACATTATTTAAACGAAAATACTATTTGGATTTTACTGTACCCAAAATGGGCTTTATTTCTGGAAAGCGTGTAAAAGATATGATTAAAATGTTTACATATAATAAAAAATTAGAAGAGTTAGATATCCCAACTGCAGTTGTGGCCACTGACATTTTAAAGGGGGAAAAAGTTGTATTTACAAGCGGTCCTATTGCTGATGCGGTCAGAGCAAGTATTTCTGTGCCAGGAGTGTTTGTACCTGAGAAAATAGATGGTCGTTTATTAGTGGACGGTGGGGTAATTGATCGTATTCCTGTATCTGTCGTAAAAGAGCTAGGTGCGGATATTGTGATTGCTGTAGATGTATCGCCTATTAAGGTGAACGGAGAAATTACATCCATTTATGATGTTATCATGCAGAGCATTGAAATTATGCAGCATGAACTTGTTGTCAATCGGCAAATTGCTTCGGATTTAATGATGCGTCCGGCAGTAGAACAATTTAGTTCTCGTGCTTTTACCAATATTGAAGACATTATTCGAGTTGGAGAAGAAGAGGCGGAGAAGCATATTCAGAAAATTTACTTATTAATTGAGCAGTGGAAGGAGAAAAATAATGTTTAAGCGTTTTCGGTTTATATATGCAATTTTAATTGGAGTTATATTGGCGATGTTACTTGTCTACGTACGCCTTCCGTATTATGTAACAAAGCCAGGTATGGCTGCGAAATTAGAACCATATGTACAAGTTGATGGTGGAAAGAAAGAATCAGGTGATTTTATGCTTGTGACAGTTTCAATGGGGCCAGCGAATGTTGTAAACTTAATAGCTGCCCAATTTAATAAATATAATCACATTTCTAAAGCAGAGGAAATTTTGCAAAAAGGTGAGAGTGATGAGGAATACCAATTCCGCCAAGCGTATGCAATGAAAGATTCACAAAATGCAGCGATTTATAATGCATATAAACGTGCGAATCGTCCAGTTTCTTTTCAAAATAAAGGAGTATTAGTTGCTGGGATTGCAAAGAATATGTCCGCTGAAGGAAAATTAAAACTGGGAGATGTAATTGTCGCTGCTGACGGTCAGCCTTTTGAAACGATAGACCAATTTACTGCGCACATGGCAGGGAAAAAAGAAGGGGAAGTAGTACATATTGAATATGTTCGAGATGGAAAACGTTTTGAGGAAAAGTTAACATTAAAACAAATTCCTGATGGTAAGGGGCGTGTGGGAATCGGAGTTTCTATTGTCACTGAAAGAGAATTAGTAGTAGATCCAAAAGTGAAAATCGACTCGCACGAAATTGGTGGGCCCTCGGCGGGATTAATGTTTACATTAGAAATTTATAATCAATTAGTTGAAAAAGACATGACAAAAGGCCATGAAATTGCTGGGACAGGAACAATTAATGAGAAGGGAGAAATCGGTCCTATAGGTGGTATTCAGCAAAAGGTTGTAGCAGCTAGTGATGCGGGTGCAGAAATATTCTTTGCTCCAAATGAAAAAGGGGTATCGAAATCGAATTATAAAGAAGCGCTTGAAGCAGCAAAAGATATTAAGACGAAGATGAAAATTGTACCAGTAGATACATTGGATGATGCATTAACATACTTAGAAAAAATGTCAGAAAAAAAGTAAGCCTCTCGCAAGAGAGGTTTACTTTTTTATAAAAAGGTATTTATTGTTTCATCATACCGAATAGGATGTTGCGTTACATCTTTTTGTATACATTTTGTACGTAGCGGTTCTTGTAGCACTGAAAAATAAACAGCGTTTGCTTTTCGCTCTATATCTAGAACAGGATGCTTGAATGTCTTTGTGTGAGTAAGAAGAGGGAGTCCTAGATTTTTTTTATGTTTCGAAACATAAGTTTGTCCTTTTTGTGACATACCAAGTAAACGTATATATGGTGAATATTGCTCTGTATGCGCCTTCTCCATTTCTTCTTTTGTTGTATTCGTTAAAATATGTGTACACGCTCGTTGTAATCTAGTCCATGTATAACGTTTTGTTTTTAACGCTTCCATGAAAGTAAGAAATGAAGAGCTATTATGTATTTTTGATAAAATACGATGCTCCAATCCTTCCTCTATCTCATATATATGTTGTAGCTCCTTGGAAGACATTGTCAAAAGTTTGTATTTAAAAAATGGGAAATACTTCTCCCAACAATGTAGCATGTGATAGGTTTGGTTATAGCTTTCTAAAAAAGATGCAGTAAAATTTGGTACAAAGGGATAAATGGTTGTGAATGAATCATTTTCACTAAATAATTGTTTGCGAATGCTGGTGGCACTTGCAATATGGTTATCTTGAAAGGTTTCGTCATGATAATGAGATGCGAATCTTTCAATGGTATGTGCATGAATTGAACTTTTCTGGGAAAGAATTGCTTCAATGTAATGTAAGCCTAATATATTATTTGGCTGTGACATATCAACAGTATTACTGTCCGATAAGATATGTAAGAAGGCTTGAGAAGTTGCTTTTGCATAGCTGTTTCCATTATCCATAAATTGCTGTACAAGTTGATTGAAAGTATCATTTTCTTTTTGGCGTAACGAAATGGTGTTATAGAAATTTTGAACTTTTCCATCCTCACTGCCAAAACAAATTTCAGAAACGCCAAGCGCATCTAAAATAGAAATAGCTCCGCTAGCAAATGTTTCGGCCTTTTGTGTTGCGAATGCATAAGGGAGTTCAACAACAAGATCTACGCCCCCAGCTAGAGCCATTTTGGTTCGCTGCCATTTTGATACGAGAGCTGGTTCACCGCGCTGTAAAAATGGTCCACTCATGACAGCGATTGTAATGTCGCACTGTGTTAACTTTTTGGTTTGTTGCACATGATAAGCATGACCGTTATGAAAGGGGTTATATTCCACAATAATACCACTAGCCTTTATGATAATCTCTCCTTTCGATGTAGCATCTTTTCTGAAAACATGATAATCTATATATTATTTCCTATAATGACTTCATTATAGTGTAAAGAAAAAACATTGACAAATATAAAATGGCTAGCTATAATTTTGTTTGTTGCCTTGAGGTGATATGATATGAAATG
>Ga0209025_1003278_pt1 | contig 15580 bp, 18 predicted proteins | sample AraplaMF_Col_mLB_FD_184256 | JGI IMG/M metagenome (GOLD analysis project Ga0209025, IMG submission 184256) | Arabidopsis root microbial communities from the University of North Carolina, USA - plate scrape MF_Col_mLB (SPAdes) (version 2) | ecosystem: Host-associated > Plants > Roots > Endosphere... | reverse complement strand
TGCTGCTTCATCCAGTCCGCCCAGGCCTCCTTGCTGACTTCTTCCCAGATGCGTTTGCCCAGGGCGCCGGGGTAGGGGGGGAAGTCCAGGCCTTCGGCTTCTTTACCGAGCTTGATGCATTTGACGAGGCGTGCCATGGCGAGGGTTCTTTCGTGTATCGGGGGGATCTAAAAGGGTGATCCGAGGGCCCAAAAGGGAGTCCAAGGATAAATACAGAATAAAGAACTGAGTTTTTATTCGTTCCGGTTTTCTAAGGCTGCTTCCAGAATCCATTTTGTCTGCATTTACACGCATTTTCTGGAAAAGAGAGCAACCATGACTTCACGCCGCAACTTTATCAATGTTTCCACCCGCACGGCCGCCGCCCTGGGTTTGGGTTTGACGCTGGCAGGGTCACTGCTGACGGCCCAGGCCCAGCAGCCGCCCAAGCCGCCCGTCACGCTGCTCAATGTGTCCTACGACCCGACCCGCGAGCTTTACGTCGAGTACAACGCCGCCTTCATCAAGTACTGGAAGGCCAAGACCGGCCAGGACGTGACCATCAAGCAGTCGCACGGCGGCTCCGGCAAGCAGGCGCGCTCCATCATTGACGGCCTGGATGCCGACGTCGCCACCCTGGCCCTGGCCGGCGACACCGACGCGCTGGTCAAGAACGGCGGCTGGCTGTCGGCCGACTGGCAGAAAAAGCTGCCGCACAATTCCTCGCCCTATACCTCCACCATCGTGCTGGCGGTTCGCCAGGGCAACCCCAAGGGCATCAAGGACTGGGACGACCTGATCAAGCCCGGCATCAATGTGATCACGCCCAACCCCAAGACCTCGGGCGGTGCCCGCTGGAACTACCTGGCGGCCTGGGAATTCGCCAAGCGCAAATACGGTAGCGACGCCAAGGCCAAGGAGTTTGTCGCCAAGCTCTACGGCAACGTCTCGGTGCTGGACACCGGCGCCCGCGGCTCCACCATCACCTTTGCCCAGCGTGCCCAGGGCGATGTGCTGATCGCCTGGGAGAACGAGGCCTATTTGCTTGAAAAGGAATTCGGCGCCAAGTTCGACGTGGTCGCACCTTCGCTCAGCATCCTGGCCGAGCCCGCCGTCGCCGTCGTCGACAAGAACGTGGACAAAAAAGGCACGCGCGCCGTGGCCGAGGAATACCTGAAGTACCTGTACTCGGAAGAAGGCCAGGACATCGCCGGCAAGAACTTCTACCGCCCGGCCGTCTCGCAAAAAGCCATTGCCAAGTACGCCAAGCAGTTCCCCAAGCTCAACCTGTTCACCATTGATCAGGCCTTTGGCGGCTGGACCAAGGCTGATAAGGAACACTTTGCCGACGGCGGCTCCTTCGACCAGATCTACACGAGAAAGTAACCCCCCGAAGCGGCCTTTCGGCCGCCTCCCCCCAGGGGGCGCCCGCTGCGGCCCGGCTAAGCCGGTTCCGCGCCGGCACTTGAATGAAGAACTGTCACACCGCGCTTGGTTGCCCAAGGCACTTCAGGGAAAACTTTTACTAATGTCTTCGCAACAATCCGTCCTGCTGATCGCCGGTAGCCCGTCCGAGCAGTCGCGCTCCTCAGCACTGCTCGATTCGGTCAGCCACAGGCTGGCCCTGCGCGGCGGGCTGGTGGTCGAGCGCCTCAACATCCGTGAGCTGCCGGCCCAGGCGCTGCTGCTGGCTGAATGGGGCCACCCGGCCATCGTCAAGGCGATAGCGCAGATCGCCAGGGCGCGCGCCGTTGTCGTGGCCACGCCGGTCTACAAGGCGGCCTACAGCGGCTTGCTCAAGGTGCTGCTGGATTTGCTGCCGCAGACCGCGCTGAAAGAAAAAACCGTGCTGCCGCTGGCCACGGGCGGCAGCCCGCACCACATGCTGGCGCTCGACTACGCGCTGCGCCCCGTGCTGCAGGCGCTGGCCGCGCGCCACATCCTGCCCGGTGTTTACGCCACCGATTCCCAGGTGCCGCAATCGGCCGACAAGCGCTACGAGGTCGGTCCCGACATCGCCGTGCGCCTCGACGACGCGGTGCTGTCCCTGCTGGCGGAAAGCTTTCGCCAGCCGGCCACAGCCGGCTTTGAGCCGGTGCACTTTTCCCGGGTGCGATGTAGCGTTTGAACTCCTCACCGGGGCGCGCGGGCTGATCGTTCAGCCGCCGCCCTGAACCCCAGACGCCAATTTTGAAACCGCCAGGCAGGCGGCCGGGCGGAGCTTTGCCTCTCGCCGGCCGCGCCCCGGAAAAGACCACTGAAAAGGACACCCCATGAGCACCCCCTCCGCCGGCACACCCGGAACTTCCCAACAGCCCTCCAGGGCGCGCACCTGGCTTGACTTCAGCCTGGGCCTGCTGCTGGCCGCCGCGATCGCGGGCGTCATCACCTTGCTGAGCCTGCCCGTGGCCCATGCGCAAGGAAACGCCGAAAAGGTCGAGCTGCGCATCGGCTACCAGAAAGCCGCCAGCCTGTTTGTGCTGCAAAAAGCCCAAGGCACGCTCGAAAAACGTTTGCAGCCGCTCAATGCCACGGTCAAGTGGGTGGAGTTCCCGGCCGGCCCGCAACTGCTCGAAGGCCTGAACCTCGGCTCCGTGGACGTGGGCTATGTCGGTGAAGCACCCCCCATCTTCGCCCAGGCGGCAGGCGCCAAATTCGCTTACATCGGCTATGACCCGGCCGCGCCTGAAGCCGAGGCCATCGTCGTGCCCAAAGACTCCGCCATCAAATCCGTGGCCGAACTCAAGGGCAAGAAGGTCGCCCTCAACAAGGGCAGCAATGTGCACTACCTGCTGGTCAAGCTGCTTGAGAAAAACCACCTCAAGCTCAGCGACATCCAGCCCGTCTACCTGCCGCCCGCCGATGCGCGTGCCGCTTTCGAAAGCAAAAACGTGGACGCCTGGGTGATCTGGGACCCGTTTACCGCCGCCGCGGAAAAAGCCATAGGCGCGCGCGTTCTGGCCGACGGCAAGGGCGTGGTCAACAACTACCAGTACTACCTGGCCGAGCGCGGTTTCGTCGCCAAAAACCCCAAGGTCATCCAGGCCCTGTTTGACGATTCGGTGGAGCGGGGCGTCTGGCTCAAGGCCAACCTCAAAAAGGCGGCCGAGCTGATCGCGCCGCTGCAAGGCCTGCCGGTCGACGTGGTCGAGACCAGCCTCAAGCGCTATGAGTTCAAGGTCCAGCCCGTGCCGGCCAGCGTGATCGCCGACCAGCAAAAACTGGCCGACACCTTCTTCGAGCTCAAGCTGATTCCCAAGGCCATCAATGTCAGTGATGCCGCCTACAAACCCGCCCCGTGATCGCTGCAAGGACCTCACCATGAACACCCTCACACCGCTACAACTGCGACGACGCTTCCTGCAGATATTCGCCACCACGGCCTCGCTGTGGGGGCTGGGGCTTCAGGGCGCCAAGGCCCAGCCGGCCGCCGTCAAGGCTGAAAAAGCGCCGGAGCAACTGCGCATCGGCTACCAGAAGTCCGCCGTCAACCTGGTCATCCTCAAGCAGAAAAGCGTGCTCGAAAAGCGCTTCCCGAACACCAAGATCACCTGGGCCGAGTTCCCGGCCGGGCCGCAGCTGCTGGAAGCGCTGTCGGTGGGCAGCCTGGAGTTCGGCCTGACCGGCGATTCACCGCCCGTGTTTGCCCAGGCCGCCGGCAAGGAGCTGGTTTACGTCGGCGTCGAACCGCCCAAGCCCGACAGTTCGGCCATCCTGGTGCTGGGCGACTCGCCCATACGTAGCCTGGCCGGCCTCAAGGGCAAAAAGATCGCGCTGCAAAAAGGCTCCAGTGCCCACTACCTGCTGGTGCGCGCGGTCGACAAGGCCGGCCTCAAGTGGGAGGACATCCAGCCCATCTACCTGGCGCCCGCCGACGCGCGCGCCGCCTTCGAGCGCAAAAGTGTGGACGCCTGGGCCATCTGGGACCCGTTTTACGCCGCGATAGAACTCGCCATCAAGCCACGCGTGCTGGCCACCGGGCGTGAGCTCTCGAGCAACAACTCCTTTTACCTGGCCTCGCGCCCCTTTGCCACCCAGCATGCGCAGACTCTCTCGGCGCTGTTTGAGGAGTTGAGCCGCGCTGATGCGCTGGTGCAAAGCAACCGGCCCGAGGCCATCAAGCTGGTATCCGATTTCAGCGGGCTGGACGCCGGCGTGGTGAGCCTGTTTATCCAGCGCCGGCCCGTGTCGCCTGTTGGCCCGCTCAATGCCGCCGCGATTGCCGACCAGCAGCGTGTGGCCGATGCCTTTCTGCGGCTTGGCTTGATCCCTCGTCCAGTGAAGGTGGCCGACATCGTCTGGCGGCCTGAAGCCACCCAGGTCGCGCGCAAATAAGCGCAGCGCAAACCACCCCGTATTCAAGGAGTTTTCCATGCAGGTTTTCTGGTTCATCCCCACCCACGGCGACAGCCGCTACCTGGGCACGGGCGAAGGCGCGCGCGAGGTCAACCATGACTATCTGAAGCAGGTCGCCACCGCCGCCGACACGCTGGGCTACGAAGGCGTGCTGATCCCCACCGGCCGCTCCTGCGAAGACCCCTGGGTGGTGGCGGCCAGCCTGCTGCCGGTCACCAAAAACCTCAAGTTCCTGGTGGCGGTTCGGCCCGGCCTGCACCAGCCCAGCCTGGCCGCGCGCATGGCCGCCACCTTTGACCGGCTCTCGGGCGGGCGCCTCTTGATCAACCTGGTCACGGGCGGCGACCAGGCCGAGCTCGAAGGCGATGGGGTCTACCTGGACCACACGCAGCGCTACGAGCAGTCGGCCGAATTCATACGCATCTGGCGCGAGATCCTGGCGCGCAGCCACGCCGGCGAAAGTTTTGATTTCGAGGGCGAACACCTGAGCGTCAAAGGCGCCAAGCTGCTCTACCCGCCGGTGCAAAAACCGCATCCGCCCGTGTATTTCGGCGGCTCTTCAGCGCCGGCCCATGCGCTGGCCGCCGAGCAGGTCGACACCTACCTGACCTGGGGCGAGCCGCCCGCCGAAGTCTCCAAAAAAGTCGCCGACGTGAAGGCGAGGGCGGCCCGACACGGCCGCACGGTCAAGTTCGGCATACGCCTGCATGTCATCGTGCGTGAGACCGAGGACGAAGCCTGGCGCGCCGCCGAAAGCCTGATCAGCCGGCTCGACGACGACACCGTGGGCCGCGCCCAGGCCGCGTTCTCGCGCATGGACTCCGAAGGCCAGCGCCGAATGGCCGCGCTGCACGCCGGCGGCGGCAAACGCACGCGCGCCGAACTCGAAATCAGCCCCAACCTCTGGGCCGGCGTGGGCCTGGTGCGCGGCGGCGCCGGCACGGCCCTGGTGGGCGACCCCCAAACCGTGGCCGCGCGCATAGAGGAATACGCGGCCCTGGGACTGGATACCTTTGTGCTCTCGGGCTACCCGCACCTGGAGGAGGCCTACCGTTTTGCCGAACTGGTCTTCCCGCTGCTGCCGCGCAGGCTGCGCCAGAAGCTGCCCGGCCAGGTGCTCAATGGGCCCTTCGGCGAAGTCGTGGCCAATGACTACCTGCCGCGCGTCTCGCAAAGCTGAACCCGGAGCACAGCCATGACAGACTCTGTCCGTGAACTCCAGGTGACCCCGGTACCCGATACCGTGGACGCGCCCGGCCTGGGCTTTTTGCCGCTGGGCCCGGGTGTCTCGCTGCCGCGTATTCAGTTTGCCGCCATCCTGCGCGACCTCGGCCAACGCCTGCTGCCCTGGGTGGTGCCTGTGGGTCTGATCGCGCTGTGGCAGATAGCCTCTTCGCTGGGCTGGCTTTCCACCCGCGTGCTGCCGGCGCCCTCGGAAGTCATCAAGGCCACCTGGACGCTGTCGGCCTCGGGTGAGCTGTGGACCCATGTGAAAGTCAGTGCGGGCAGGGCGCTCGCGGGCCTGGCCGTGGGCGGCGGGCTGGGCCTGGCCTTTGGCCTGCTGACCGGCTCGGTGAAGTTTTTTGAAACCCTGCTCGACTCAACCATACAGATGGTGCGCAATATCCCGGCGCTGGCCCTGATCCCGCTGGTGATTTTGTGGTTCGGCATCGACGAAACCGCCAAGCTGTTTTTGATCGCGGTGTCGGTGTTCTTCCCGATCTACATCAACACCTTCCACGGCATACGCAATGTGGACCCGGGCCTGATCGAGATGGGCCGCACCTATGGCCTCACGCGCTGGCAGCTCTACCGCGAAGTCATCCTGCCCGGCGCGCTGTCGTCCATCCTCGTGGGCCTGCGTTTTTCGCTGGGCCTGATGTGGGTGATCCTGATCGTGGCCGAAACCATTTCGGCGCAGGCCGGCATCGGCTACCTGACCATGAACGCTCGCGAGTTCTTGCAAACCGACGTGGTGCTGGTCGGCATCCTGCTCTATGCCTTGCTGGGCAAGCTGGCCGATGTGTTCGCGCGCGGGCTGGAGCGCTACTGGCTGCGCTGGCATCCCGGTTACCAGAGTACGGTGGCCTGAATGGCACGAGGAAACACCATGCTGCATCCCCACATCTCTTTTGAATCTTCCCAAACCTATCTTGCCGCGGAACTTGGGCGCGATGCCGGGCCTGATGCTGAAGCACTGCCGCCGCAAGCGCAGCCATCCACACAGGACCGCGGCGTGCGCCTGGAAATAAGCGGGCTCTCGAAACGCTACGGCAAACGCCAGGTGCTGCAGCACACCGAGCTGGTGATCGAGCCCGGCGAGTTTGTCGCCATCGTGGGCCGCAGCGGCTGCGGCAAGTCCACCCTGCTGCGCCTGGTGGCCGGGCTGGAGGCCGCCACGCAAGGCAGCATACGCCTGGACGGCCAGGACGTGAGCGGCCTGCGCGAAGACACGCGCATCATGTTCCAGGATTCGCGCCTGCTGCCCTGGCGCCGCGTGATAGCCAACGTGGCCCTGGGCCTGCCGCCCGGCGGCCATGCGGCCGCGGCCGACGTGCTGGCCCAGGTCGGCCTGGCCGACCGCCAGCCCGACTGGCCGGCGCGCCTGTCGGGCGGCCAGCGCCAGCGCGTCTCGCTGGCCCGGGCCCTGGTGCATAACCCGCGCCTGTTGCTGCTCGACGAGCCGCTGGGTGCCCTGGACGCGCTGACCCGCATCGAAATGCACCAGCTCATCGAAGGCCTGTGGCAGCGCAACGGCTTTACCGCCTTGCTGGTCACGCACGATGTGCAGGAGGGGGTGGCGCTGGCCGACCGCGTGATCCTGATCGAGGACGGCCGCATCGCGCTCGACGAGCGCGTGCGCATCGCCCGCCCGCGCGAACGCAGCGACCCGCTGTTCGGACAGATCGAGAAAAAGATCCTGGACCGCGTGCTGCAGCAGCCCGGTGAGGCGATCTCGCCCAGTGAACCCTTGTGGCCCAACACGCCGGTGCACGGTGTGCGCTGGGCGGTCTGAGTTTTTACCCATTCAACGATTCTTTAACCCAGTTCCAGGAGAACCTTTATGTCCATCCAAGCCATCAATGTCCGCAACCAGTTCCGCGGCAAGGTCAAGGAAATCATCCGCGGCGACGTGGTGTCCGAAATCGACGTCGAAACGCCCTGGGGCATCGTCACCTCGGTGATCACCACGCGATCCGTAGACCAACTGGAGCTGGCTGTCGGCAGCGAGGTCGTGGCCCTCGTCAAATCCACAGAGGTTTCGATAGCAAAGCTGTAGCCGCCAGCTTCAGGAACTGCTCACAGAACCGGCGAAGCGGTCCTGGGCAGGCACGTCGCCGGGATCTTTCTTTAATCTGTGTAAATCTGCGTAATCTGCGGATAAGAATTTCATCCACAGATTTCGCAGATTTCCGCAGATTGAAAACAAAGCGCCTGTGGCTTTTCTGCGGATTTATTGCAGCTCGACGCCCGCTTTTTTCACCAGCCTGGCGTACTTCACCATTTCGCTGCGGAAAAACTGCGCAGCCGCCTCGGGCGTGCCGGGGTTGATGGTGTTGCCCTGCTTGGCCATGGCCTCCTTGACCTCGGGCATGGCATACGCTGCGGCCACGGCGGCTTGTATGCGCCTGGCTTCGGCCATCGGCAGCTTGGCCGGGCCGACCACGGCGAACCAGCCTTCGATGTTGTAGTTGGGCAGGCCTTGTTCGGCAATCGTCGGGATCTCCGGCGCGGCCGCCACACGCGCCGCGCTGCCCACGCCGATGGCGCGCAGCGCGCCGCTCTTGAGGTGGGCCTGCACAGCGGGCAGCGCCAGCACGCCGATCTCGACCTGACCGCCTATCAAATCCGTCACCATGGGGCCCACGCCCTTGTAGGGAATGTGTTTGACCTTGACCTGGGCTTCGTCCATGAACATCTCGGCCGCCAGGTGCAATATGGTGCCGTTGCCGGATGAGGCGTAGTTGTAGCTCTCGGGCTTGGCCTTGAGCAGGGCCACCAGTTCTTTAACATTGGTTGCCGCCACCTTGGCCGGGTTGACCACCAGCACAAACGGCGTGCTGCCCAGTACGCAGATGGGCGTGATGTCGTTGATAGGGTCAAAAGGCAGCGACTTGTAGACGCTGGGATAAACCACGTGGTTGTTGGACACCACGCCCAGCGTCATGCCGTCGGGCGCCGCCTTGACCAGCGCCGAGGTGCCGACGATGCCGCCCGCGCCGGGCTGGTTTTCAATCACCACCGGGTGGCCCAGCGTCTTGCCCAGGGCCGCGGTGGCGGCGCGGACGATGGTGTCCACACCCGAGCCCGCGCCCACCGGCAGGATAAAACGCACCGCGCGTTCGGTGGCTTGCGCCAGCACGCGGCGCGGCGCCCAGGCCAGGCCGCCGCCCAGCAGCAGGGCGCCCAGTCCTTGCAGCGTGTTGCGCCGATTCATGGTGATGAGGCTTTCTGTGGTCTTCGTTATTTTTGTGGTGTTGCGCATGTCTTGTCTCCTTTGTCGTGAATCGTGGGGTGCTTAACTCATCATGACACTGCAGCCTCGCGGTGTAACCGCTCGATCTCGCCCTCGCCATAACCGAGGCCGGCGAGCAGCTCGCGTGTGTGCTCGCCCAGCGTGGGCGGGTTCAGCCGGACCTTCAGCCGCTCGCCGTCCATGGTCAGCGGCAACAGCGTGGTCTTGGCGGTCTGGCCGGCGCGTTCGCCGTCGGGCAGCTTGATGTCGGCCAGCCCGCCCGTGGCCAGCAGGTGTTCATCGTCATACAGCTCCTCGGGCTTGCGTATGGGCGCAAAGGGCAGGCCGGCCGCCTCAAACAGCGCCACCAGCTCCTTGGCGCTGCGCAGCGCCAGGCGTTCGCGCAGCAGCGGCAGCAGGGTGGGGCGCTCGGTGACGCGCTGGTTGTTGCCGGCATAACGCGCGTCGGCCTTGAGGTCGGCAAAACCCAGCGCGTCGCAAAACACGGCCCACTGCGCATCGCTGACGGCGGCCAGGAAGATCTGCTCGCCATCCTTCACGCTGAACACGTCGTACACCCCCCAGGCCGAAATGCGGTCCGGCATGGGCGCGGCCGGCTGGCCGGTGATGGCGTACTGCAGCATGTGCTGGCCGACCAGGAAGATGTTGTTCTCGAACAGGGCCGACTGCACCTCCATGCCCTTGCCGGTGATGCCGCGCTGTATCAGCGCGCCCAGCACGCCGATGGCGCCGAACATGCCGCCCATGATGTCGTTCACGCTGCTGCCGGCGCGCAGCGGGTCGCCGGGCCGGCCGGTCATATAGGCCAGGCCGCCCATCATCTGCACGACTTCGTCCAGCGCCGTGCGGTGGTCGTAGGGGCCGGGCAGAAAACCTTTGTGGCTGGCGTAAATCAGGCGCGGATTGGCGGCGCTCAGCGCGGTGTAGTCCAGGCCGTACTTGGCCATGGTGCCGGGCTTGAAGTTCTCGGCCACCACATCGGCGCTGGCGCACAGCTTGCGCGCCACCTCGGCGCCGGCGGGGTCGCGCAGGTCTATGCCTATGCTTTTCTTGTTGCGGTTGAACAGCGGGAAAAAGCCCGAGCCCGCGCCCAGCAGGTGGCGTGTGCGGTCGCCGTCTATGGGTTCGACCTTGATGACCTCGGCGCCCATGTCGGCCAGCAGCATGCCGCAGGTCGGGCCCATGACCATGTGGGTGAACTCCACGACGCGAAGGCCGGCCAGCGGCTGGGGTGGGGAGGAAGAAGCGGTGTTTTGCATGCGGGTGCCAGGGAAAAAAAGAAGCGGTGCTGGGGGAGCTTGCCAGCGAAGAGTTTAGGCCGTTGCCGAGGCGACTTGAGCCGGCCGCATGGTTTTGGGCAGGCCCGCGCGCCACAGCGTGCCGTGAAGGGTTTCGCCCTCCAGCCAGCCCGCCACCTGGCCGCGCAAGGCCATCAGCTTGTCAAAGTCGATGCCGGTTTCAATGCCCATGCTCGCGAACATATACGCCAGGTCTTCGCTGGCCACATTGCCGCTGGCGCCGGGCGCGTGCGGGCAGCCGCCTATGCCGGCCAGGCAGGCGTCAAAGCGCGTCATGCCGGTCTGCAGCGCGGCATACACATTGGCCATGCCCAGACCGCGTGTGTCGTGGAAATGGCCGCAGGCCAGCTTGTCGCCCACCAGGGCAAAAGCGGCCTCGAACAGGCTGTGCACCATGGCCGGGTCGGCATAGCCCACGGTGTCGGCCAGGCTCACGCGGTCTGCGCCGGCATCCAGCACGGCCTGCAGGAGGCGTAGCACCTTGGCCGGTTCAACCCGGCCTTGTAGCGTGCAGCCAAAAGCCGTGCTCATGCCTACCTCCAGCACGATGCGCGAACCCGAAGCGTCACGCACCGCGCGTATGCGGCCAATCTCTTGAACGACCTCATCAGGCGTCTTGCGCAAATTGGCCAGACTGTGGGCATGGCTGGCAGACAGCGGCAGCAGCATCAGGTCGGCGCCCGATTCGATGGCGCGCTCCGCGCCCTTGAGGTTGGGCACCAGTACCGAGGTCACCAGGCCCGGCAAGGTTTTGGCATAGGCGACCAGCTCGGCCGTGTCGGCCAGTTGCGGCAGCAGCCGCGCGGGCACAAAAGAGCCGACCTCGATTTCGCGCTGGCCGGCGTCGTAGGCTTGGCGGATCCATTGCAGTTTGTGGGCCGTGGGCATGACGGCGGCAATGCTTTGCAGGCCGTCGCGCAGGCCGACTTCGCGAATGATGGCCCGGGCGGGCAGGGGAGATGCGTGGGTCACGGGGCTTGTCTCCAAAAAAACGGGGTCTGTCGTTGCTCCAGTTTAGAATTTCCTGAATCGTCTGGTTTGTCAATTTTGGAAGCTTTGGTGTTCCTATTTGGAACATCAAAAATCCACGGACGCCGGCAAGGAGGCAAGCATGAGAGACCTGGACCTGACCACGCTGCGGCTGTTTGCCGCCGTCTGCGATGCGCGCAGCATTGCCCGCGCGGCCGAGCAGGCCAACATCGTCGGCTCGGCCGTCAGCAAGCGCCTGGCCCAGCTGGAAGACACCGTCGGCACGCAGCTGCTGGTGCGCCGCCGGCGCGGCGTCGAGCCCACGCCCGCGGGCGAAAGCCTGCTTGAGCACGCGCGCACCATGCTGGCCAGCGCCGAGCAGATAGAGCGCGAGATGGGCGATTACGCGTTGGGTGTGCGCGGCCAGGTGCGCATCCTGGCCACCGCCTCGGTCATGGCCGAGTCGCTGGCCGACGACGTCGCCGGTTTTCTGCAACTGCCGGCCCACCACGACATCCGCATCAGCATGGAAGAGCGCGTCAGCCCCGAGGTGATACGCGGCATCAAGGAGGGCGTGGCCTCCGTCGGCATCTGCTGGGATGCGGCCGATCTGTCGGGCCTGCAGTCCTGCGGCTACCGGCACGACCACCTGGCCATCGTCACCCATCCCTCGCACCCGCTGGCGGCACACGAGACCTTGCGCTTTGAGCAGACGCTGGGCCATGAACATGTGAGCCTGCCGGCGCAAAGCGCGGTGCAGGTGCTGCTGCAGCGCGCCGCCGCGCTCCAGGGCAAGGCCATCGTGCACCGCGTCATCGTCTCCAACTTCGAGGCCGCGCTGCGCGTGGTGCGCGCCAACCTGGCCATCAGCGTCGTGCCGCGCGAGGTGGCCGAACCCTATGCCCGCACCTTCGGCCTGCGCGTCATTGCGCTGAACGATGCCTGGGCCAAACGCCGTTTTGCGATCTGTTTTCGGGACGAGGCGGGCCTTTCGGCCGCGGCGAGGCTGCTTGTCAGGCACCTCACCGGGATCCCGCCCGCCTGAGGCGGTGCAGCCTGCCGCGCGCCCCTAAAACCCCCTGCCGGGCACGGTGAAAGCGGCCGCCGGCCTTTTGCGTTAAAATAAGCCTCCAACCCACGGCAGACAAGCGTCATCAGCTATAGAAAATATAGCGTACAGGGCTGATCCAGGCTAGGCTCTTTCGGGGCCGGCAGCCGCCGCAAGGCGGGTATCCTGGCCAGTCACGGCGCTTGATTTTGGGGAAGGAACCCCCAGATTCACTGCATGAACGCCACCCACACCCACCCCCTCAAAACCGACCTCACGGTCACCCATGTGCTGGCCGAGTTGCTGGAGCGCCTGGAGCACAGCGCGGAGCCCGTCGGCCCCGAGCAATACCGCTCCGTTGTGCTGCACCTGCTCGACGAGCTGGGCGAGGTGGAGCAGGGCGTGGCATTGGGCGCGTTGCTGGACACCCATCCGGCCGCCGCCGAGCTGTATGAAAACGTGAACTACCAGTACGCGGGCCTTTGCCGGTCCGCGCTGGACGCTTCGCTCGCCGCCGAGCAACTGGCCAAAGAGGCCCTGAACCGCGCGATGGGCAAAGCCCTGAACCCGCAAAACCCCCCAACCAAGGAAGATCCAAACCATGGCAAGAGCTGACGCCAAAACCGCTGTCCTCGCAGACGGCCTGCGATACAAGTCCAAGGTCTCGGGCTCCCCGTTCGCCGCCACCACCTCCTTCGGTGCGGCCACCATGTCCTGCTTTATGTGCGGCAAGCACCGCGCCCGTTCATTGATGGGCACGCGCAAGGTGCTGGGCAAATCCCAGGCCGTGTGCTCCCCCTCGTGCAAGGCGCTGGACGAAGCCCTCGCCAACGCCGCCAACCAGGGCTGATTACACAGACTGTTTCACCGCTTCCCGCGCCCTGGCCCTCGTATCGTCTTGATCACGTCACGGGCCAGGGCGCATACTGTCCCAATCCAGCATTGAACAGTTAAAGAAGAAAGGTGAATTCATGGCCTCCCAGCCCACGCCGGACCCGCTTCTGGAACCCGACGAAGCCATAGACCACATACGCGGCCGCTCGTCCGCCCCGGTCACCCTCGTCGAATACGGCGACTTCGAGTGCCCCTCCTGCTTCCAGGCCTACGGCGCTTTGAAAGTCATGCTGCCGCACTTTGGCCAGCAACTGCGTTTTGTCTACCGCCACTTTCCGCTGCGCGAGGTGCACCCCCATGCCGAACTCGCCGCCGAAGCGGCCGAGGCCGCCGGTGCCCAGGGCAAGTTCTGGCCCATGCACGAGCTGCTCTTCACCCACCAGCAGCACCTCAAAGAGAAGCAATTGCTCGAATACGCCGCCCAGGTCGGCCTGGACATGGCGCGCTACCAGAATGAAATGAGCGACCACGTCTACCTGCAGCGCGTGCAGGAGCACATGCAAAGCGGCCGCCACCTGGGCGTGCGCTCAACACCCACCTTCTACGTCAATGGCGTGTTTTGCGACGTGTCTTTCGGGCTTCAGCATTTGCACGAAGCCATCGACAAGGCGCTGGCGCAATCGGACCAGGCCTAAAACAGCTCTTAACCGTCCACAGGCTGCAAGGGCGTCACCAGCGTCTTCTGCAAAAACGCCACGTCCAGCCAGCGGCCGAACTTGAAGCCCGCTTGTTTGACGGTGCCGCAGTGCTCAAAACCCAGGCGCTTGTGCAGCTCCATGCTTGCGCTGTTGTCCAGATCGATCGCGCCCACCAGCACATGCATGCCTTGCTCTTCGGCCCTGGCGACGATGGCCTCCAGCAGCTTGCGCCCCAGCCCCTGGCCGCGGCAGCTTTTTTCCACATAGACCGAATGCTCGACCGTGTATTTGTAGGCCGGGAATGCGCGAAAGGTGCCGTAGCTTGCAAAGCCCAGCAGCTTGCCCGCGTCGTCCTCCAGCCCTATCACCGGAAAGCCGTTCGCACGTTTGGCGGCAAACCAGGTCACCATGCTTTCGGGCGTGCGCGGCTTGTAGTCATACAGCGCCGTTGAATTGGCAATCGCCTCGTTCAAGATGGCCAGAATCTGGCCGGCATGGCGTTCTTCGGTGCACAGCACGGGATGCATGGGACTCCTTGGTTTTTATCTGTGTAAATCTGCGAAATCTGTGGATATAAATTTATCCGCAGATGACGCAGATTTCCACAGATTGAAGAGAAGGAATGGTGTTCAGGATTTCATTCCAATCTCCATACACCGGCCACATGGCTTTGCATTTTGAAAGTCTTTATCTGTGTAAATCTGCGAAATCTGCGGATGATTGTCTTTATTGGCGAGCGCCTCAGGCCGCGGCAGACCCCGGCAGCGGCACCGCCTGCGCCGCATGGCGCGCGCGTATGCGCCTCACCTGCAACGCCGCACCGATGATATAGAGCAGCAAGAGCACACCCGTGGCCGCCTTGAGCTCGGGCGCATCGGCATTCGGCAGCAGCGGCGCACCCAGCGGCAGGCGCGTGGAGGTTTCAGTGATCGCCGGGATCATATGGAACAAGAAGGTGATCGAATAGCTCAGCGTTTCGACATACGCCGAAGCGCGGCCCAGCACCTTGGTATTGCCCGCCACCCAGGCAATGCCCAGCACCAGCAAGGTGATGACACCCAGCGCATGCGGCTTGCCGAAACCGCCATGCTGGAAGATGCCGAAAGCCGTGAGGCAGGTCAGCACCGTGGTCCAGATATAGACCCGGCCCAGGGTAGAGGCCGCGATAATTTCCTTGTCACGGAAGAAGGCGATCAGCGCCGCCGCGACGGCCACCAGGCTGATGAGGGTGTGGGCCACGCCCAGGTAAGTGAGACCATAAATCATCGGAATCTCCTTGAGGTTTGGAAGGGACGATGTGGGGCTGCATTCGTTGGCGTGTGGATACAAGCAAACGCCATGCCGCGCAGATTGTGGCGTTCGCTGCGGCCTTTGCCTATGGTTTTGCGGGGCAATCTGGCTGCGGCCCGATAATCGGTAGCAAGCGTGGCCGCAGCGCGCCACAGAACTACACCAAAGTACTATGAAAAAAACTTTTCAATTAAAGGTCGAAGGCAAAAACCGCGACCGCTTGCTCGAAGCCGCCAAACACGACATCCGCAAATACTTCAAACGCGAGCGTGCCAAGGCCCTGCCCAAGGGCGTGGACTTCTGGGACTTTGATTGCAGGTCAGGCTACAGCGAAGCCTCCGCCGCTACCGTCTTCGAGGCCGACCTCATCAAGTCGATTGACGAAATCGTCAAGGATGGCGGCGAGCAGTTTTATGTCGAGGTGCTGGCCAAACCTGGTATCAAGGTGGCGCGGGTGAGGAATGAGGGTGAGGATGATTTGATGGATGGAGAGTAAAAGCTTGTGAGATTGACGGCGACAGCTCCATATTGAGTTCTCACCATGCCTAGCCACATCATCCCGCGTCCCGCGACGGAAGCCGAGCAATCCTTCTTGCGAGAGACGTATGCAAAAGCCCCCACCACAGCACGC
>Ga0209025_1003274_pt1 | contig 15588 bp, 14 predicted proteins | sample AraplaMF_Col_mLB_FD_184256 | JGI IMG/M metagenome (GOLD analysis project Ga0209025, IMG submission 184256) | Arabidopsis root microbial communities from the University of North Carolina, USA - plate scrape MF_Col_mLB (SPAdes) (version 2) | ecosystem: Host-associated > Plants > Roots > Endosphere... | reverse complement strand
TGACAGAGAGGCGCTTTTTGCCTCGTCCGAGGGGGCGAAACGACCGGAGATTCTAGCCGCTGGAGCTGGACAATGCTTCCGCTGAATTTTGAGGCGGGAGTATTACTGCCCACAAATAGCGGGATAAATCTAAAGAAGATGATTTCTGTTAATGCAGAAATCATCTTCTTCATATAGCATCATTTTTTAACGTCTTTTACAAAAGGTACATTTCATTTTCTATATTTCATACTCCGGCTGTTCATCTTTTTGTTTGTTCATCATTTCTTTCACTTTATCAACTGCTTGCGGTGCTAATTCCACTATTTTATCAAGTATGTGCGTCTGTTTATCTAAATGAAGCACTTTCACACCTTCACTATTTACAACAAGAAAAGCAATCGGATTAATAGAAACACCGCCGCCGCTCCCGCCGCCAAATGGATGATGATTATTATTTTCCAACTTCCCAAATTCACTGCCACCTGCCGCAAAGCCAAAGCTTACTTTAGAAACCGTTAAGATAACACTTCCATCAGGTGACTGAATTGGATCACCAATAATTGTATTCACATCAATCATATGATTTAAATGCTGCATCGCTGTTGTCATTAATCCTTGAATTGGATGTTCCATATAATCCCCCCTATATTTATCCCGCTATTAACGGGCAGTAAAGGCTTGAGAAGAGCAGGGAAGAAAACTGCCCGTAAAAGCCCGATTGGTTCAACTAATAATCAGTGGGGATGAAAAAAATCCCCACTGATTAAAGTTTCACTTTATTGCTGCATCGCATGATCTGCCTGAATAACTCCTTGCTTCTTCAGAAATATAAACAACCGAATTGCCATCCTAACTGCTCGATATATGCGAAACGAAGCCGTTAATTCACAATGTGATGCCACAGTTTTCCCTTGAAAGATTGGAGTAATTTCAAGCTGCGGCGCACCAATAATTTCTACATATTGACCGGCAACGCCAACAATGATTCCTTTTGCCGACCATACATAGCCTGTAATAACTCCAGTACTCGCTGCATCACCTGTTCCAATTTGCGAATACCATCTCCAATTGTTGATTTTCACTTTTTGAAGAAAATCTTTAAACATAGTATGGATTTCTTGCAGCCTTTTTATAATCTCAGCTACACTGTCAAGCGCTGCCACCAATTTATCCTCAGTTCCGCCTTCCTCTCCTGCTTTTTCTATTTTTTGACTTGTTTTCCTTTGCTGCTTTTCAATCCGTTCTAGCACATCAAACGTATAATGAAACATCCAAATTTTTATTTGAAGCAAACATTGCTTTTCTGTTTCTGTATATAACAAACTAATTTTCAACGATAATTTCGATAACAAAATAAGTAAGACAAATAAAATAAGAATTCCAATTCCAATCACAAGCCACTTCATCGTACCATCCTTTCATTTCGTATCCATTATCGACACGATATGAAAAAATTAAACGAACTTGAAAATATAGATTTTTCTAAAAACAAAAGGATTTTTCATATTTTTATCGAAATATAATATTTGAACATATTATTTACTGCATGGAGGGATACAAAATGGAAGATCGTCGCAATTTATTTTTCTTTTACGGTGATGACAAATCAACGCTTATCGAAAAAATGACACCAGTATACGACATTTTAAAGGAAAACGGATTTACAATACTAGACCATCCAAAGAACGCAAACGCTATCGTTAGTGTTGGCGACGACGGGACATTTTTGCAGGCTGTTAGAAAAACAGGATTTCGTGATGATTGCTTATACGCAGGGGTTTCGGCAACAGATGATATTTCCTTTTACTGTGACTTCCACATCGACCATGTCGATAGCGCCCTTCAAGAAATCACAAAAAATGAAATTGAAGTAAGAAGATATCCAACCATTCAAGTAACTGTCGATCATGACACATCTTTTTATTGCCTAAATGAATTTTCACTGCGCTCTAGCGTAATTAAAACATTTGTGTTAGATGTGTACATCGATGATTTATATTTTGAAACATTCAGAGGGGATGGCTTAGTCGTTTCTACCCCAACAGGAAGCACTGCATATAATAAGTCACTAAGCGGCGCTGTCGTAGATCCATTAATTCCATGTTTCCAAGTAAGTGAGCTTGCTTCTTTAAATAACAATACGTACCGTACCCTTGGTTCTCCGTTCATCTTAAGCAACGATCGTACGTTAACATTAAAATTAACTCATAACGACAAAGATTATCCTGTTATGGGTATGGATAATGAAGCACTTAGCATTAAGCAAGTGGAAAAAGCAGTTGTTCGTTTAAGCGATAAACAAATCAAAACAGTGAAACTAAAAAACAATTCGTTCTGGGAAAAAGTACAAAGAACGTTTTTATAAAGTGAAACTTTAATCAGTGGGGGGGTTTTCATCCCCCACTGATTATTATTAGTTGAACCAATCGGGCGCATGCCAGCAGTTTTCTTCCCTGCTCTTCTCCGCCCACGAATAACGGTATAAGAAATAAAAGGCGGCATGTGCCGCCTTTTATTTCTTATACACAATCTCCCCATCCACAACCGTCATCATAACGTCTATCTCTTTTATTTCCTCTTCCTGTACGTTAAATATATCTCTATCTAATATCGTAAAATCCGCTTCATATCCCGCTGCAATTTTACCGCGGCTTTCTTCTTTTCCGATTGCATATGCGCTTCCTGTTGTGAACAGTGAAACTGCTTCAAATACTGTTAATCTTTCTTCTGGCATGTAACAGTTTCCATCCACAAAGCTCTTTCTTGTTACGGCGCTGTATATTCCTAAAAGTGGATTCACATGCTCGATTGGTGCATCCGAACCGCCTGCGCAGTGTAAACCAGCAGAGAGGAGTGTTTTCCATGCATATGCATACCGAAGCCGGTGCCCTCCTAGTTTTTCAATAACAGATGGAAAGTCAGAAGAAACGAAGACAGGCTGAATATCTAAAATCACTGGGAGCTTCTTCATGCGCTGGATTAATGCTTCACGCGCAAGCTGACAATGAATAATACGGTCACGCTGTCCTTCTTTTGGCGGATGCATTTCAAGCGCATCAATTACATATTCAAGCGATAGATCACCAATTGTATGAATAGCAACAGGCATATGGAATTCTCTTGCTTGTTTGACGAGTTCCGCAAGCTCTTCGCGAGAAAAAATCGCAACGCCATTCGTTTCCTTTGCATCTTCGTATGCTTCACTAAGTAGCGCTGTTCGACCACCAAAGGAACCGTCTGAAAAAATTTTCATTGCCCCAAACTCAATATAATGTGTATTCTCATATTGCTTACGTTCGTGTGCTACTTCATGATGAACAAGAAGATGCGCTTTAAACGACAAATTTCGAACGACTTCCGTAAAGGCATTGTATGTTTTTTGAAAACCACCATAGTAGTTTAAGTCTTCTGTATGACCGCCAACTAGTCCGTATTGCCAACAATCTTGAATTGCTGTTTGCAGTGCCTTCGTTAAATAAACTGCATCGATTTCCGGTTGAATAGGAGCGATTAAATCCTGCGCTTGTTCATACAATAAACCTGTGAATTCACCATGTTGATCACGGCCAATCTCTCCGCCTTTTGGGTCTTCTCTACCTTGCATAATCTCAGCTTTCTCAAGAATATAAGAGTTCACCAACGTTACATGACGGCAAACACGTTTCAATAGAATAGGATGATGAAGTGATAAATCATCTAAATCCCGTTTATGTACATCTTTTCGATCTGTAAAATTATTTTCATTCCAGCCCTCGCCAATAATCCATTCTCCTTGCTTCGCCCTGTTCACTCGCTCAGCAACAAGGTTTAGCACTTCCTCATAAGATGTGCATGCTGATAAATCTAGGCGAAGCAATCGTTCTCCGTGTCCGATAAGATGCATATGACTATCGACAAGACCAGGAAGCATTGTTTTCCCTTCTAAATTGACGAACTGTTTCGGCTGATACCGTTCTTCTAGTTCTTCTTTCCCTCCAGCGGCAATAATTTTACCGTTCTCTACATAAACAGCTTCGACTCCCCCTCCTTCTTCTTCCATCGTATAAATGTTTCCGCCGTGCCAAAGTTCTCCCATTTTTTCTCCCCCTTTTTTATTAGCTATGAACACTGTTTGTGACACCGGTTAACCTTTTTGAAAAAATAATCGGTGCATCCACACATTTTTTATTTTTATATTCAACTTTAATAAGCGCAATTTCACGAATAACCGCATCTACTTTCTCTATTCTGTTTGTACAATATTGAAACGCTTCATGAAACTTTTCTTCCTTTAAGTGATTAGCAATTGTACAATGCGGAATCCAATTTCCTGGAAGATATAATGAAGATGGATTGTCGCTATATTTTTTCATTTTCTCATGGAAATTGTGATGAAAATCCAATAATGTTTTTGTAGGTACAGGAGATAAAAACACTGTCTGAGATGCTAAAAATGTGCCTAATGTGCCTAGTGTTATGGGAATGCTACTCGTCTCTTGTAAAACTTGATTCATGTCTTCTATAAAAGATTCTGGCTCAATGTTTTGATAACTAGCAATTGTAATATGAGGTCTTCTATTAGGAGCTTCTTTAGAATAATAAGAAATCCCGCTTCCACACAACTCATTCCATACTGCATGTAGTTCTTTTTCTGTTGTTTCATCGAACAAAGCCATTACACCGTACATTTTCTCCCTCCAAAACATCATTTCTTATTATCTCAATTTTCTTATAATAACATTATAAAACACTCCCTCCGATTAAACAAAAAACCCAATTCTATTTGAATAGAATCGGGCAGAGTAAAGTGTGTTATATTACTTGGAGGCCAACTCCATTTCACGTTTTCGCAGCTCTACGCGGCGAATTTTACCGGAAATCGTTTTTGGCAGTTCTTTCACAAATTCAATTTTACGCGGGTATTTATAAGGCGCCGTTAATTCTTTCACATGTTCTTGTAAGAGCGGAATTAACGTGCTGTCTTGCTCATCGATATTTTCTTTTAATACGATAAAGGCTTTTACGATATTTCCTCGTATTTCATCTGGACTTGCCACAACTGCACATTCTCTGACATACGGATGTTTGACCAGTGCATCTTCCACTTCGAATGGTCCGATTGTATAGCCAGAGCTAATTATAATATCGTCGCCGCGCCCTTCAAACCAAAAGTAGCCATCTTCATCCTTTTTGGCCTGGTCACCTGTAATGTAATAATCGCCGCGAAATTGCATAGCCGTGCGCTCTTGGTCTTTATAGTACTGTTTAAATAATGCCGGTGTTTTCACATGTACGGCAATATCCCCTACTTCTCCCGGAAGAACTGGATTACCGTCCTCATCCACGATCTCAACTTGATTGCCTGGCGTTGGTTTCCCCATCGAACCAGGTTTGATGTCCATTCCTTTTAATACGCCAACAAGTAATGTATTTTCTGTTTGCCCATATCCATCACGAACCGTTACTTGAAAATACTTTCGAAATGTATCAATAACCTCTCTGTTCAATGGCTCTCCTGCTGAAACCGCACTATGCAAAGAAGAAAGATCATATTGCTGTAAGGTCTCCACTTTCGCCATTAAACGATATTCAGTCGGCGTACAGCACAGTACATTTACTTTGTTATCACTTAATAACTGTAAATATGTTTCTGGATCAAATTTCCCGTGATACACAAATCCCGTTGCACCTGAACCAAGCGTCGCAAGAAACGGACTCCACACCCACTTTTGCCACCCTGGACTTGCTGTTGCCCATACAACATCATTCTCTTCAATTGCTAACCAATTCGCAGCGCTCGTACGAAGATGAGCATAAGCCCAAGCATGCGTATGTACGACACCCTTTGGATTGCCTGTTGTTCCAGATGTATACGATAAGAAAACCATATCATCACACTTTGTTTCTGCCATTTCTAATACAGCACTCTCTGTATGAAGTGCTTCCTGTATATTATTCCAGCCTTCTAGCGGTTTTTCGCTTAATACAAACTTATGAAGAGAATGCACAGCTTCGATTCCGTCGAATTGTCCTATATACGGTTCATAACTTACAATCGCTTTTACTTCTCCGTGTTCGATTCGATATTCAATATCTTTTTTGCGCAGCATTTCTGAACTTGGAATCACGACAAATCCCGCTTTTATTGCGGCAATATACGTCATATATGTTTCAATAAGACGCGGCATCATAATAAGAAGCTTGCCCCCTTTTTGGAGACCGCTATTTATAAAAGCGTTTCCAATTTTATTCGCACCTTGTAACAATTCCTTGTATGTGACTTCTCTTTTATTCCCTTGATCATCTTGCCAAATAAGTGCAAGTCTATTTGGCTCATGTGCATAACGCTCCATCTCTTCGACTAAATTATACATCGGCGGCGCTAATAGCTCTTCCCGGTTCATACTCTTCCCCCTTTATTCTGTCCATCCTCCCTTTAATAGTATAGAATTTTCTGTAAATTTTAAACCCTCTTCTTTTGACAAATTTGTTTATATTTTGACCAATTGGCTACAATAGTAGATGTTTTCTCTTATTTTTTGACATAAAACAACAAAAAGAAAGAGCGGGAAATCCCACTCTTTCTAAGCCACTATATATGGTTGTTAGCGTTGAAAACCGCCTAATTGTTGTTCAGCCATTGCAACTAAACGTTTTGTGATTTCTCCACCAACAGATCCGTTAGCACGAGATGTTGTATCAGCTCCAAGTTGTACACCAAACTCTTGAGCGATTTCGTATTTCATTTGATCTAAAGCTGCTTCTGCTCCAGAAACTGCTAATTTGTTTGTGTTTGCCATATAGTATCACCTCCTTGTGAGTATAGAGTGTGATAAACTATATGGCTTCATACATATCTTTTAATGGTAATTTATGGTTTTAAAATAAATCTTCGAATTGTTCTTCTTCTGCTACTTCTACTGTTTGTAATACCATCTTTTCTGTATTTGCAACAGCTGATTCAATAAGCGGTGTAAAATCATAGTATGATTCAAATTTATTCGCTTTTTCACGCTTCGGTTTTGTTGTCGGACTTGCTGGTGTAAAGACTGTACAGCAATCTTCGTACGGACGAATAGAAATGTCGTACGTACCGATTTCGTTAGCAATTTTTATAATTTCTAGTTTATCCATCGCAATAAGCGGACGGATAATTGGATAATTTGTCACTTCGTTAATCGTGTGCATACTATCTAACGTTTGACTCGCTACTTGTCCAAGGCTTTCCCCTGTCGTAAGAGCAAGTGCGTTACGCTCTTCTGCAATTCGCTCTGCAATACGCATCATCATACGGCGCATAATTGTCATTGAATAGCTAGATGGAATTTCTTTATTAATTGTCTTTTGCACTTCTGTAAACGGAACAAGGTGAAGTGTCACACGTTTACAATACTTCGTTAGCTTCTGTGCTAAGTCGATTACTTTCTGCTTAGCACGCTCACTTGTAAACGGGGGACTATGAAAATGAACAGCTTCCACTGATACGCCGCGCTTCATTGCTAAGTAAGCTGCAACCGGGCTATCAATGCCACCAGAAAGAAGAAGCATTACTTTTCCACCAACACCAACTGGAAGGCCGCCAGCTCCCATGCGCTCATCACACATAATATAGCTATAACCGCTTCGAATTTCGACGCGGACATTTACATCTGGATTATGAACATCTACGGTAATATCCTCTGTATTTTGTAAAATATATCCACCAATTTCTGGAAGTAGCTCCATCGTTTGCATCGGGAAATGCTTGTAAGAACGGTGAACTGTAATTTTAAATGTTTTTACGTCACGACTTACTTGCAGAAAAGCAGCAAGGGCTCCTTTTTTAATTTCTTCTAAATCTGTTGGCACTTTCATTGCTAAGTTAAACTTATGAATACCAAACACGTCTTTTAATTTATCCGCAACCGCTTCATGATCTTCACCATTTAACTGAATATACATGCGGTCATGCGTCGCATCAATTTTTAAGTTTGGAAATTTTTTTAATTTATGTTTTACATTATCTTTTAATGTACTTACAAACTTCGAACGGTTCTTTCCTTTTGTTGTCATTTCGCCGTAGCGAACTAAAATATACTCGTATGTCATCATCTTTCCTTACCTCATCACTTCATATAATTTTGGCAATGTTTCTTTTATAATTCCTTCGAATTGTTTTACTTCTTCTATCGTATTTTCCGCAGTTAAACTAATACGAATCGCACTTTCTGCTACCGCATGCGGCAAGCCCATCGCTAGTAAAACATGGCTTACTTCGTTTGCTCTTGAAGAACAAGCAGATTTTGTTGATACATACACACCACGTTCTTCCAAAGCATGCACAACAATTTCTGGCTTTAATCCGACAAATGATACGTTTAGAATATGTGGTGCCGTCTGTTCTTTCGGTGTATTAATTGTAACATCCTTCATACCTTTAAACATGCGAATCAGTTCTTCCTTTAACTCGCGAAGATGCCCCGTATTTTCGGACTGTTTTTCTAAAGTCATTCGCAAAGCTTTGATCATCGCAACAATTCCTGGCAAGTTTTCTGTACCAGAACGGTAACGCAACTCTTGTCCACCACCCGATAAAACTGGATCGAGTCTTACACCATCACGAACATAGAGAAGTCCTGTTCCTTTTACACTATGGAACTTATGCCCCGAAATTGTGCAAAGATCAATATGACTTTCATACAAATCAAGCGGGACTTTTCCAATTCCTTGCACATGATCAACGTGGAATCGTACTTTCGGATAGTTCGTTAATAACTTCCCAACTTCATCAACCGGCTGAACCGCGCCTGTTTCGTTATTGACGTGAATCATCGAAACAAGAATGGTATCATCTCGAAGAGCACGTTTCACATCTTCTACTGATACAACACCATTTTCATTTACCGGCAAATATGTAACGTCAAAACCAAGATTTTCTAGCTGCTTATATGCTTCAAACACAGAAGCGTGTTCAATGTTTGTTGTAATCATATGCTTACCACGGGAGCGATTTCTCATCGCAATCCCCTTAATTGCAAGGTTATTTCCTTCTGTTCCTCCAGACGTAAAGACAATTTCTGAAGGCTTTACGCGAAGAAGCTGAGCTGCAATCGTACGTGATTGCGTTAATAAACGCTCTGATTCTCCTCCAAGGGAATGAATAGAAGAAGGATTTCCAAAATATTTTCCTGCAACTGTCACATAAGATTGCAAGGCTTCCGGGTACGGCTTTGTCGTCGCACTATTATCAAAGTAAATCATTGTTATTCCCCTTTCACCGATATCGAAATCCTATAAAGTGAAACTCCTTTACTTTACGAGAAAGACCTTCGTAGCGGGATAATCATATCATACACTCATGTATTTCCGCTAAGCTTACTCATAGTTTCCGTCATTAGAGCGGAAGTATGCTTTTCTGCTTTTAATGAAAAAATGCTCCATATTCCGCTATTCATTATAGCAATATTACACCATAATGCATACAAAAGTTATTTGCACAAAAAACAAACCCCTTAATCAATTAAGGAGTTTGTTCTAAGTCAACAAATTCAGCAATCTTCTGCACAATACCTGGTTCAATTTGCTCTAATACAGAAGCTGCTTGTTCTAGCGCTGCATCATATTCATATTCACGGAACAGATGCTCAGCGTTATCTAAACTTTTCGCCAACATATCATCATGACTGCGATAACGATTACCATACTGAATTAATTTCTCTACTAAATATGCTTGTTCAATTAACTCTTGTGTTGCTTCGTGAACACCATTTACAACAGCTACCGCTTCTTCTAGTGTACGATTCACCGCCCCCATATCAAGCGGCTTTAATTCTAATTGTTCATACACACTTTGCATCGCCTGCTGTCCGTTTTGCAGATCAGCCACGATACGATTTGGCAACCCAGGTAAATTCGACTTTTGCATCATGCGCTTTGATTCCGCCATCGTATGACGCATTTCCTTTAATGCCTCACGCGCTTCAAATTCTTCTTTACGCATCGTTTGCAACATGTCTTGGTACTCAGCATGAAGTACTTTTAATGTTTCACATTGCTCATAAATTTCTTCTAACTCTTCTCGAATGACAGAAAATGCGATATCTTGCTCTGCAATACGAAGTTGCAACACATCAAAACGTTTCATTAAAATGTGCATCTGTTTTTCAACCACTTTTTGAGACTCGATATCTTTATCCTGTAATTGATAACTTTGTTTCACAAATTGTGTTTCTGCTTTCGTTTCCAGTGCTTGTTCTCGAATAATCCCTAAATCTTCGTATACAGTTACCGTCTGCTGTTCCACATAATGTTTAGCTCTTACTTCTAGCTCTAACTGTTCATATAATGTATCAAGTTGCTCTTTTAACACTTCTATTTTTTCTTTTGCTTCTACTACGTGTAAAGATTCTAAATCGGCAAGGCACGTTTGCAGTTGTTTGTTCATCTCTCTTACTTCTTTTGGGATTTCCAAATGATTTAATACATAGCCTTGTTTTTTCATATCATCGTGACCTTGTGATAGATCTTCTAATTGTACTGGTAATGTCGCTTGGCATTCTACTAATAGCTCTGGTATTTCATGCACAATTACTTCCAAATGTGCTAGTCCTTCTTCTAAACTCACTACAATTTCACGCGCTTTTAAGTAATCTCCATTTTGTGTTGCTTCATCAAACGTTTGAAATTTCTTTGACTCTGCATCAAGCTGTCCTTCAATCTTCTTCTCGGCTGCGCCAAACATATGACGATGAGCAAGCACACCCTTTTTCAAATTGCGATATGTATCACGCAACTGCTCAATTTCTGAATTGTTTTTCTCATAGCTTTCCAACAATTCTTGCAGTTCATTTAAAATTTCTGTAATTCGATGATCTGCCTCATCTAAACCGCTAACGGATTCATTCATTGAATGTTTAGCTTTTCGGAAGGAAAATTGCGCGGCAAATTTCTGAGCGCTTTCTAAGTCTTTTTCTGCTTTCGGAAGAGTATTCGCAACAATTTCATCCCATTCATTGCGCCATTTTCCAAATAGCTCTTCTGTTTGTCCGGTCATCTTTAACTCTTTCACTCGTTTCAGTTCATCCGCTACAGGTTTATCCTTAATTTCTTTCTTCCATTGTCCTAGCGCTTCGATATCTTTATATAAACGATTTCTCATCACAAGTTCTACGATGAGGAAGAGCAAGATAGCACTTACGATGATGATAACGATCGTTAAGATTGAATCCATTCAAAATGCCTCCTATTTATCTGTTTTTTGTCCGTTCCGTTTTTTAAAATGGAAGGCTTTATGTAAGAAAAGGGAAATCCCCTATATTTAACAACTCGCAATGTATTAATCATACCATGTAATTATATGTTTTTGGCCTAGTTTTTCGAAAAATTTCATGAAAGAATTTACCGCTTCTAAGTCGATTCCATACACACCGTTAGCCCAAATTTATAATCACTAAAAGACTGTATATTATTTCTATGCAAAAACCATTGTGATTATATGATAGTTATACCACCATATAAGAGTTCGAAAAGAAAGATACCATTTCATAAAAAGCAAATAAAAACAGCTTATTCCCATACATATTGGCAACAAGCTGTTTTACGTTTTTTTGTTTTCTTTATACATACGCCACTCTCGGCAGAGGATATTGTAAATGCCTTATACAAAGCGTTTGCTCCATCCACTGCTCTACTTCCTTCATATACATTTCAATAAAAAAGACTTCTGACGGAAAAGAATGCAGCACTTCTGATATATATTGCGGATATAAATACGGCATACTGATCATTCCCTTTAACTGCGTCATAAACATCGTGAATGATACATTTTGAAATTCTTTCTTTTCTTGCCCTTGTCTAATAAGTTGCTCTATATAGTATCTCTCTTTTGAAAAGTAGATCGTCATGATTTCGCGAATTAACGTGCTATCTAACGAAAGTTCCCTGTAGAAAAATCGAGTAAGTTCTCTTCTCTCAAATTGATATTGTAAAATGTTTCTCACCATCTGAAATAAAACTTCTTTTGCAGACAAAAAATTTCGCTGTTCAAATGTCATTTCAACAATACGTAAGTAGCCCTCTAAAAAGTCTGATACCAACTGTTCCAGCAGCCCCTGTTTTCCAGAGAAATAATAGGAAATATTTGCAACATTGACATCTGCTTGTTTTGCTATATCACGCACTGATGTACCATTATAGCCTTTTGCATAAAATAATGAAATTGCCGCATCGATAATCTTCTGTCTTGCCTGTGTCATACACTCACTCCTCCCGCTATTTGTGGGCAGTAAAAACACGATTAATTGAACTTGATGTAAATTTCTTGACTTTTAAGACAAATTCCTTTATTTTTCTATCGACAAAGTCTTGCGAATTATCGCTTATTTTGCAATAATTTTACATTTACCTACAGAAAGGGCGGCGTTTCCATGTTCACAGCAGAAAATTTTACTGGTACACGCGAGGAGCAATACAAGGCAGTAATCAAACAACTCGATGCTCTATTAACAGGTGAGTCAAATGTAGTAGCTAACTTAGCAAATGCATCCGCTTTACTCAATGTGTTTTTGCAAGATATTAACTGGGTAGGTTTTTATGTAACAGAAGGAAATCAGCTTGTACTTGGGCCATTTCAAGGATTACCAGCTTGTGTTCGTATTCCATTTGGCCGTGGTGTATGCGGAGTGGCAGCAGAAACGAAAACAACACAGCTTGTCGCTGATGTTCACAAGTTCCCTGGACATATCGCCTGCGATGCAGCCTCTAATTCAGAAATTGTTATACCGCTAATCAAAAACAATGAAGTCATCGGCGTATTAGACATCGATAGCCCAAACAAAGGACGCTTTGATGAAATCGATCAAACATATTTAGAAGAATTTGTCGATATTTTATTGAAACATATATAATGCAAAGGAGCTGACCTTAAGGTCAGCTCCTTCTTAATGCACTTGCGGTGTCGAACATCGTTGACAGGTCTTTATCCCGCATTAACGGGCAGTAAAAGCTGCAGAAGAGCAGGGAAGAAAACTGCCCGTAAAAGCCCGATTGGTGAGAGCTTTCCATCAGTGGGAAAGGCGTCACTGATGGAAGTTTCACTTTATATTGTGTCGAAGCACCGATATATTGTAGACAGCGGTCTTCTTACGATAAAGCTGTTTTTTCTTTTTGTAGTGCCTGAGCTAAGTCACCTACAATATCTTCCCAGGACTCAAGCCCTGCAGATAAGCGTAATAAGTTATCAGAAATCCCCATTTGCTCACGAACATGTTTTGGAATCACCGCATGTGTCATCGTTGCTGGGTGCTGAATTAACGTTTCTGTATCACCAAGACTCACTGCAATGGCAATTAATTTCAAGTTATCCATTACAGCTTGCGCCTCTTCTTTTCCGCCTTTTACTGTAAATGACAACACACCGCCTCCGCGCTTCATTTGTTTATTTGCAAGCAACCCTTCCGGATACCAAACATCTTCCACTAGTTCATGATTTCGGAGAAAAGCAGCAATTTTTTCCGCATTTTCAGAGTGGCGATCCATCCGCACTGCTAATGTTTTTAAACCTCGTAAAAGTAACCATGCATCAAACGGTGCCATTATCCCGCCTACATCTTTACGAATCGGACGAATTTTTTCAGCAATATCTTTCGTTTTACAAATTGTAACACCCGCTACTACATCGCCATGACCACCAATATATTTTGTCGCACTATGCAACACAACATCGCTGCCTAATGTCAGCGGTCTTTGCAAGTATGGTGAACAAAATGTATTATCAACAATAACGAGCAATCCATGCTGCTTCGCTACTTTAACAACAAGTTCTAAATCAATTAATTTCATCGTTGGATTAATCGGTGTTTCTACAAAAATGATTTTCGTATTCGGCTGAATACTATATTTAATTTCCTCTGCTGTCTCCATTTCGCATAATGTATGCGTAATTGCAAATTTCTCTTCTAACACTTCTAAAAAGCCATACGTACAACCGTATAGACCATTCGAACAAACAATATGATCTCCCGCTTTTAAAAAGGCTAAAAGTGTTCCCGAAATTGCTGCCATACCAGAGCCAAATGCCAGTGCCGCTTCCCCTCCTTCTAATGCTGCCATTCTTTCCTCAAATAACTCAACTGTCGGATTTCCAAGTCTAGAATAAATATAAGCTGAATCATACCCTGCAAAGCTTGCTTCTCCTTGCTGCGCTGTTTCAAATGTATACGTAGATGTTTGAAATAACGGCGGTGTTAAACTTCCTTTATGCTGCGTGGCATCATACCCATGATGAATTAACGTCGTTTCGATATGTTTCTTTTTCATACAAACATCCCCCTTATATCTCATCCTATGTAAGCGTTTTCTATCTGTTGCTATCCTTTCCATGAGCATTTACAAAATTCCTTCTTGCATTTTTCCAAAATTTGAATGTATAAAATGAAATTTGATGTTCTTGACTCCCTCCTAATAAACAGATATAATAGCCTTTGTGTAAAATAAAAAGGCAGCTTTGTAATATGAGTTTATTGTTTGTATTTTGTTCCTCACGATGAGGTGTATCGTGTAACTCCCTGCTGCTGGAGCGAGGATACATGAAAATGAAATACGCATAAATGTCAATTACGTCTGTTTTTATTTTACAAAAATAAAAACATTTAAAGGAGGAGTCATTCATGGCTCGTTATACAGGTCCATCTTGGAAACTTTCTCGTCGTCTTGGAATCTCTCTAAGCGGCACAGGTAAAGAATTAGAAAAACGCCCTTACGCACCAGGTCCACACGGTCCTAACCAACGTAAGAAACTTTCTGAATACGGTTTACAATTACAAGAAAAACAAAAACTTCGTCACATGTACGGCATGACTGAGCGTCAATTCCGTCGCACATTTGACCAAGCTGGTAAAATGATGGGTAAACACGGTGAAAACTTCATGATCCTTCTTGAAGCTCGCCTTGACAACCTAGTTTACCGCATGGGCTTAGCTCGCACTCGTCGCGCTGCTCGTCAATTAGTAAACCACGGTCACATCATGGTAGATGGCGCTCGCGTAGATATCCCATCTTACCGCGTTAAACCAGGTCAAGCAATCAGCCTTCGCGAAAAATCTCAGAACTTAGCTGTTGTTAAAGAAGCAGTTGAAGTTAACAACTTCGTACCTGAGTACTTAACTTTCGATGCTGACAAATTAGAAGCTACTTTCACTCGCTTACCAGAGCGCGCTGAGTTAGCTGCTGAAATCAACGAAGCGTTAATCGTAGAGTTCTACTCTCGTTAATCTCGATGCTCTGCAAAGAGTAGTATTAAAAGCCTTAGAAACCTTGTTAATTCAAGGATTCTGGGCTTTTTTTATTTTATTTAATAATGCAATATAAGGCATAAAAAAGCATGTAATTGGGGCCAATTGGGGGCCACAATACAAATAAACAAGGCTGGCGTGTGTATAGAAATAGGTAAGTGTAAATACAATAATAATTGTCCACAGCGGACAACCATACCTACATCAAATTGATGTTAACACAACAATTGTTGTGATTTAAATAAGTAGAAACCTCTCATAATAGATAGAGAGCCCCTTGTTTCTTTATGTGAGTGCAACCTATTGTTTTAAAAAATGGTAAAATGTAGTTTTAGGAGGGGGAAGAATGAGGAAACTA
>Ga0209025_1003270_pt1 | contig 15611 bp, 12 predicted proteins | sample AraplaMF_Col_mLB_FD_184256 | JGI IMG/M metagenome (GOLD analysis project Ga0209025, IMG submission 184256) | Arabidopsis root microbial communities from the University of North Carolina, USA - plate scrape MF_Col_mLB (SPAdes) (version 2) | ecosystem: Host-associated > Plants > Roots > Endosphere... | reverse complement strand
TACAGGAGATGAGAAATATCGTCTGGCCGCTGAAAGCCAACTTTCGAGTTATCGTCAGCGGGTGGATGAACGGCGGTATACGGAGACGCATGATCTTGGATTTCTGTATACGTTATCCTGCGTATCTGCCTACAAGCTGACGGGTAATGAAGATGCGAAGCAATTAGCCATCGAGGCGGCGGATCTGCTTCACGCGAGATATTTAGAGAAAGCTGGCATTATCCAAGCTTGGGGCAACCTGAATGATCCGAAACAGCAAGGACGGATGATTATTGATTGCCTGATGAATTTACCACTTTTATATTGGGCAAGTGAGGTCACAGGGGATCCAAAGTATGATCACGCTGCCGAATCGCATGTTCATCAGTCTGCAAAGTATTTAATCCGTGAGGATGCATCTAGTTTTCATACCTTTTATATGGACACGCAAACAGGTGAGCCGAAGTACGGGAGTACCGCGCAAGGATATGCAGATGATTCATGCTGGGCAAGAGGACAAGCATGGGGGATGTATGGGTTTCCGCTCTCTTATCGATATACGGGGGATGGTGAGCTTATTGCACTTACAACGAAGCTCTCGAATTATTTTCTTGATCGACTACCGAAGGATCTAGTCTGTTATTGGGATCTTATCTTTACAAGCGGCCCAGAAGAGAGAGACAGCTCGGCAGCTGCAATCGCTGTATGTGGATTATTGGAGACAGCTAAACACCTGCCGTTGATGGACCCGAACCGACATAGATACGAGAATGCGGCCTTGTCTATTTTGGATTCACTGATCGCACATTATATGGCTAAGGAGGTACCGGAATCGAATGGAATTCTGCTTCATGCAGTATACGGCAAACCGAATGGAACGGGGATCGATGAGTGCTGCATATGGGGCGATTATTACTTCTATGAGGCATTGGTTCGCGTCACGAGGGATTGGAAGCCTTACTGGTAAAGGTGATACATCAGGATGAGATCGGAGGGTCGAGGCCAGGGACCAACGAATTGATGCTCATCAGTTATAAACGATATGACATGGCGTGGGAAGGGTTATATCCTGAAGACATGGAATTAGATACGTTATATTTTAACTAATAAAAAGGAGGCGCTTTCATGAAAGGAAAAGCAAAGAAATTTGGAGTTATCTTGTTAACATCCCTACTTGCATTATCCATCGCAGCTTGCAGTACTTCGGGTGGCGATCAGACGCAAGAAGGTACAACTGCCGATGGGAAAGCGACAGAGAGCGCTAAGTTGACGAATCTATCATACTGGGTGAGCATGCACTCCGCGGCTTCTGCGCAAATGAAAACCTATGCTGAAATGGGTATGTATAAGGAATTAGAGAAAATTACCGGCGTGAAGGTTAGCTTCGAACATCCACCTACGGATGCTGCGCAGGCTAAAGAACAGTTCAATCTTATGATGGTCTCAGAGAAGCTGCCGGATGTGATTGAAACCTCGTGGATTGGATATCCGGGGGGCCCGGAGAAGGCGATTCAAGATAATAAAATTATCAAGCTGAACGATCTTATCGATCAATATGCCCCGAATCTGAAAAAGCTGTTAAACGAACATCCGGATTGGAAGAAGCAAGTCACGACAGATGATGGCAATATGTATATGTTCCCGTTCTTCCGTGGGGGCGATAAGGTCCGTGTATTCTATGGTCCAGCGATCCGTAAAGATTGGTTGGATAAATTGGGTTTGGCGGTACCGACAACGATTGATGAATGGTATGAGGTTCTAACAGCATTCAAGGACAAAGATCCGAACGGTAATGGCAAGGCGGATGAAATCCCATTATACCTCACGTTAGATGACGTCGCTACGGATGCACCGTTCCTCGGCGCATGGGGGATCAACTATGGTTTCTATCAAGACGGGGGCCAAGTGAAGTACGGTCCGACACAGCCGGAGTACAAAGATTTCCTGACGACCATGAACAAATGGTATCAAGAAGGTCTAATTGATAAAGACTTTGCAGCACCAAACGGCAAGCTGTTCGATGCCAAAATGACCGGGAATCAGATGGGGGCCGCACCGGTGTATAATGGGGGCGGAATTGGTAAGTATGCGAATTTGATGAAAGATAAAGATCCAAAGTTTAATCTTGTTGCAACGGAGTATCCCGTGCTGAAGAAAGGCGACAAGCAGATGTGGGGACAGAAGGATTTTGCAACGAATGGAATCGGAGCCGCCATATCCACGAGCAACAAGAACCCGATCGAGACAGTGAAATGGTTGGATTACGCTTATGGCGAAAAGGGTGATCTGCTATTTAACTACGGTAAAGAAGGTGAAGCCTATAGCATGGTCAATGGCGTCCCGACCTTCTTACCTGATGTATTGAATCCACCGAGCGGTGTAAGTCTTCAGCAGTCCTTTGCGAAGCATAATCGTTCCACCTGGAGTGCGCCATTCGTCCTGAGCGAGAATTTCCAAATGCAATATTTAGCTTTAGACAACCAAAAAGATGCCCTTGCGATCTGGTCGAAGCCGACCGGTGAGCGCAAAATGCCGCTTGTTACACCGACCAATGATGAAAGTTCCCAATTCGCTTCGCTCATGACCGATATCAACACCTATAAAGATGAGATGTTCCTGAAGTTCATTATGGGTGCAGAACCTCTCGATAACTTCGATAAATATGTCAAGAAAATTCAAACGATGGGTATTGAAGATGCGCTGAAAATTCAACAAGCAGCACTAGAACGGTTCAACAAGCGTTAATCGTACCAATCATGGTGAGGTCAGGGAGAGGATTAGGATCTTCTCCCGGCTAACTAAGCAGAATCTACGCGAAGGGCAGGAACACAGATGAGGCAAGTCTTGGACAAGGGACCGATGAATAAGCGATCGGTTAAGAGGAAGAACGAGCCGTCGACTTGGCATATCATGGGCAAGGATATCCGCAGAAATTGGATGATTTATCTACTAGCGCTACCTGTGATCGCCTATTATCTCATTTTTCATTATGGGCCGATGTATGGTCTTCAGATCGCGTTCAAGGATTTCTCTCCCGCACTGGGAATCTGGGAGAGCCCATGGGTTGGATTCAAGCATTTCATGAGTTTCTTCGATGGTATTTATTTCTGGAGATTAATACGAAATACACTGCTTATTAACATTTATGAGCTGCTGTTTGCATTCCCGGCTGCTATTATTCTCGCGCTCCTGCTGAATGAAATTCGTGGGATGATGTTCAAACGTTGGGTGCAGACCATCTCGTATTTACCCCATTTTATTTCGATTGTGGTTGTGGCAGGCATGATGTTCGATTTCTTAAGCAGGGACGGACTCATCAACCAATTGCTCGGATTTATCGGGATTGCACCGATTGATTTCCTGAAAGAAGCGGGTTGGTTCCGATTCCTGTTCGTCTCCTCGGGGATATGGCAAGGGATTGGATGGGGTTCGATTATTTATTTGGCCTCGATCGCCAATATTGATCCCACGTTGTATGAAGCGGCCAAAATCGATGGTGCCAACCGGTGGAGGCAGACGTTCCATATCACTATCCCCGGGATCATGCCAACCATTGTCATCATGCTGATTCTGAACATGGGGAATATGCTCTCTGTCGGTAGCGATAAAGTGCTGCTGCTCTATAATCCGTTGACCTATGAGACAGCGGACGTGATCTCGACTTATGTCTATCGCAAAGGGATTCTCGAAGCAAGTTACAGCTTTACGGCAGCAGTTGGTCTATTCAACTCCGTAATTAGCTTCATTCTTATTGTATCGGCGAACGCCATCAGCAAACGCGTGTCCGAGAATAAACTGTGGTAAGGAGGGATCCATGACATGGGTGCACAAACCGTTGGTGAGAAGGTATTCGGCGTTTTCAATACGATACTGATGCTGGGTCTATGCTTTGTTACGTTATATCCGTTCGTATATGTACTGTTCGCCTCCTTCAGTGATGCAGCGGCCTTCCTCCAACATCGCGGGCTGCTGCTTCGTCCCGTTGGTTTTAATTTGGATGCGTATAAGGCCGTTTTTCAGAATCCAATGATTATTAGCGGATATAAGAACACATTGTTCTATGTGACCGTTGGGACGGCAATTAACTTATTGATGACAGCAGTGGGAGCCTATGTACTCTCGCGGCGCAATCTGTTTTTTCGTAACTTCTTAATGTTTGCCATTGTATTGACGATGGTGTTCCATGGGGGCCTCATTCCGACATTTATGTTAATTAACAAGCTGGGCATGATGAACACGCCTTGGGCCTTATTGATTCCGAGTGCGATCTCGACCTTTAACTTAATCATTATGCGGACAGCATTCCAAGGCATTCCCGTATCTCTGGAGGAATCGGCGAAGATTGATGGCGCCGGGGAGCTGACGATCTTGTTCCGGATTATCATTCCGTTATCGATGCCCGTCATGGCCGTTATGATTCTGTGGTATGCCGTCGGACATTGGAACTCCTATTTCTCCGCGCTCGTGTATCTGAGAGATCGTACGTTGTATCCATTACAGCTGGTCCTTCGGGATATACTGATTGCGAATTCGACGGATTCGATGTCGACGGGGGCAGCTGCGGATGATAAATACGCGATTGGAGAAACGATCAAATACGCCACCATTATTATCTCAACGCTGCCGATTATCTGTCTATATCCATTCCTGCAGAAGTATTTTGTGAAGGGCGTGTTGATTGGTGCGATTAAGGAATAAATAGGTATCCTAACCTGCCTGCTTGCATTATAATACTTGTAATCGTTTTCATTAGGGTATTAATGTAAGTTAACTTTGGGAGGTAGGGGGGATCATTCGTGAAATGGTCACGAGGATTGCTTAGGTTTCGTCATTTGAAAAGTGTATGGATCACGATGGTTGTCTCCAATTTAGTTATGCTACTCATTCCTTTATCCATTGGTGTTTTTCTATATAGTAAAGTAGAAGACAGTCTTGAGCAGGGTGCGAATCGATCGAATCAAGCGATGCTGGAGCAGCTCAAATTGTCACTCGATATTGAATTGAAAGAAGTAGACAAGCTGGCGCAGCAGATTGTATTCGATCCGAAACTCGATTATTTGCTCAAGTTAAAAGAGGACCAGAGTGGTTTTGACCGCTATAAGTTTATCGAATTTATGCGCGGGCCGGCTTTTCGCTCGAACCTGCGTTCCAATTTCATATTGGATTATTATGTATACTTCCGCAAGAGTGACCTGGTGCTGAAATCGGGTCTGCTAACAGATTCTCGCAAATTTTATGACATGTACTACAGCTATGAAGGTAAGACGTATGAGGCATGGCGAGACGAAATATTACACGGTTTTCATACGATGGCCTACTTACCTTCGGCTACACTACTCCGGCGTTCAGAAATGGATCCGATGAAGAGTATTGAGAATACACCTCTGGATGTCATTACCTTTACACAGTCACTCCCAGGCCGCGATCGAAAAGATATTACGGGTAGCTTTGTCATTCTCATTGATAAGAGCCGCGTGAAAGAAATGTTCGCGCAAATTGAATATGCGAGTGACAGTTCTATCTATGTCGTCGATGGTGAGGGCCGAACCATCATGTCCACGGAGCAAGATCCGCTTCCTGCTTCATTGTTTCGTCAAATCCGTTACGATGAGGGCCTGTTCAATGAGAAGATGAACGGCGATCCGAAGGTGGTCTCGTTCACTTCCTCCGAGAAGGAGGGATGGAAGTACATCCTGGTAACGCCTCGAAGTGTCTATATGCAGCAATTGAATCTCATTCAAGAATGGACGCTGATTCTATTTCTCCTCTGTTTAGGGATTGGTGTAATTGCTGCGGTTATCATCGCTTACCGTAATTACAGTCCGCTCCGTAAAGCTGTCGATGTTATCCCTCGGGGAACGGGATGGCAAGGGCGGCTTGCTGTGAACGAATATGAGCTCATCCAGAGGACCATTGAAGATTCCCTCCAGGAAGAGCGAAATTTACGCAACCTATTAGCGAGACAGGCGCCTGTCCTTCGGTCCAACTATTTGTCTCGATTAATTCGGGGACAAATGGATGTCGATACGACAGAGAAAGGCGTGCAGTCGCTGCAATTTATGGATATTACGTTTATGAGTGAATATTTCTCGGTGATGATTATTCAACTGGATAGCATTGCAAGATTTCATATCGAACACGACGAGCAGCAGTGGGCATTGGCCCGATTCATTATATCGAATGTCGGAACGGATATGATTCAGGCTCCGCATCAGACCTTCGCGGTGGAACTGGATCGGGATCGCGTTGTATTCCTGAATAACTTCGCGGCAGATCGAGCCGAAGTGATGGACTCGGACATCCAGGAGATGGCCATTTCGCTCAAGCACATGATTGAAGACAGGTTCCATATTGATATTACGGTCTCGGTCGGTCTGACGCATGTAGGAGCGAAGAGCATCGGCGAGAGTTACGCGGAAGCGGTTGCGGCACTGGAATACCGAATTATTAAAGGTGGCGGTACCATCATTTATTTCCGGGATATTACCAACGTCCATTCCCATTACTATTACCCGATTGATATTGAGGTTCAGCTCATTAATTTCGTGCGTAGCGGGGATATGGAGAATGTGCTGAAGCTCCTTGATACGATCTATGCTATGAACTTCGAATCCGGCAGCATCACGCCGGAAGTAGGGAGATGCTTGTTCTTCAATATGACGAGCACATTCCTCAAAATCATGAACGCGACAGGTACGGATCAGCGGGTTATTCTCGGCCCTGATATCGATCTGATCAAAGATATCTTCTCCTATGAGACGGCTGATAGCATGTATCGGCGCATACAACAATTGTACGAGATGCTCACGGGATCATTCGTTATCGAGCGAACGGATCATCGCGTGCAGCTGCTTCAAGATATGGAGCAATTTCTGGACGAGAATTTCACCGATCCGAATTTGGGTCTTGTGATGATCTCAGATCACTTTGGCATGACACCTCAATATATCTCTACCTTCTATAAGAAGTGTAGCGGGTTGAATGTCATTGATTCGATTACCCGCAGGCGAATTCAGAAAGCCAAGGTACTCATGACCACCAAGGAAATGACCAATGCTCAACTTGCACAATTGGTGGGGTATACAAGTGACGTCGTATTTATCCGTGCATTTAAGAAAATTGAAGGCGTAACGCCGGGTAAATATCGGGAGAATTTCCTGACGTTTATCTCGGACGAAGTCGGATAATTGAAGAATCAAGTTTACAGTTAAGTTGGAAGGATAGCATGGTACGAGGGAATCTCGTCTGTGCTATCTTTTTTGTAATAGCTTCACTAAGGGGAAACTGAGTTGAGGAGCTTGCTTGAAGCGGCTCCTTTTTGATTTGATGATTTGCCGGGCAGGATAGTGCAACCAATTCCATCCAGTTATCGTCATTACATTAGCGGGAGGGGGAGTGCAATGAAAGGGATACTTTGTACGTTGCTTATTTCGTTGTGGGTGATGACGGGATGTTCTCATAATTCTGAGGAGACCGAAATGCCGTTAGAAATGCCAATAGATTTCAATTTCATGGTCAGCTTCGGTTATGGCGATGTAACCAAGAATGTAATAGACACTTATATGGGAACAGTAACGAAAGATTTGATTATTAAAGGCTCGGAAACAGCAAACATCATATTTACCACAGATGAATTACGTGAAATATACGACAAAATGAAAGCAATAGACATTATGGGACCGAAAGAATTATCTAAAGAAGGTAGTTGTTTCAAAACGCCAAGCAACGAAGATAAGTGGAAAATAACTGTTGATGGCGAAACGAAAACTTTTTCGTGGACAGACCAAAACTGTGGAATGACGGAGGATGCGAATCAATTACTGGAATTAAGAATCTACATCCAACACATGGTTGAGGGTACGGAGGCTTATAAATCTTTGCCTGAAGCAGAAGGAGGTTATGACTAAAGTAAGGGCGAATTATAAGCTTACATGCCATGAAACCACTTTTCAATGTTAAGCTAACGAAGAGCTATACCGCAATAACCATTAGAAATAGGCAGCCGAGATTATCGGCTGTCTTTTCCCTGCTAAAGGGCAAGGCTGATTACGCTAATGGAGCTTATCGAAAGGGTTATTATCTTCACGAATATTAATTGTGAGAGGGGATGTAAGGTGTGAAGGTTGTTAGTTTGCAAGGGCTCGATCAGTATGATATTTATGAGCAGGATTTTACGTATGAGGATACTCGATTATTTGCCTTTCATGATAAAAGAGATTTTTCTAATGAAGACCATCATCAGATTGAATATGGCTTTTACAAAGGAGTTCTTTTACATGATTCGTGTGTCGAAACCTATGAAACTTATTATTTCCCGGAGAAAAATGTGTTTCGTCTGAGTGAAAATGGATATAACGCTACGTTATATTATTTAAATTACGGTGATAATTATAAAAGTAGTGATGAGCAAAAAAGCGTTTCGCTTCATAAATTAAATTGTCGTACAAATGATACTACCCTTGTTTCTATACGAAACTTCAATTCACCTGATATAGCGTCAAAAGAGGGTTTCATGTACGATCTAACTTTTGTAGGTATTGATGAACGTTATGTGTTCCTTTCTTTCTATTTAGGAGAAGAGCGCGTGAAACATTACTACGTGATTGATTCTTCGACGGGAGAGTGGATACCCTTTGCTCCAGATCCTATGTTGAATGCGCTAGAATACTTCTCAATTCTAGGAAATGATCAATTTCCTTATATTGTAATTAAAACAGGCCAATATTTTTCTGAAGAAAAAAAGCGTTGGTGGGTAAATAATAGCATTGATAATGTTGATGAGCATCTTGTAGTGATTAAGGCTGCGGAATTTGTTGAACTAGCTAGAAGAGGCTCTTTAGATCTCCGTCCCTATGTAATTCATACATGTGGGAATAATAGTGCATTTGCAGGGTATATCTTTGATTCAAATGAAATCGTTTATTATACGATTCACTTTGATCGTTCTACCACTTCGATAATAAGATATAATCCTTTAACTTTTGATAAGGAAAGTCTAAGTTTTGACGGAATACACGATTTTATCAGATGCATCTATAACAAGTATTATTCAATAATTAGTCCAGGCAGTGATCAAAAAACTACATTATATATCCTGAATACAATGGAAGAAGTCGTTACAATCTATCCACCAGAAAAATTTGTATGGTTGGATGGCGAAAATGTACTTACCTTTACATTCTTACCTAATGGTAATACGAGATTGACCTCGAAAAATATTGTGACAAACCATGAAATTATTCTTGGTGAAGGGATTTGTTATCTGGATTTAGATAGAGATGTTGTGACGCTTATAGAGCGAGCAGGAAACTGAGTTTGAAGGTGATATAGGATAATGAAGGGCGATACTCTGCATTCCGCTAACGGGACTCGATAGCGGTGCTGTAAAATGGACCGGAAAGGAGTGTACCAGCCATGGAAACGAGTAGACTTAAATCCTTGCGCGTGAAACAAATCATTTTCATCAATACATGTATTTGCTTCCTCATCCCATTATCCGGCGGTCTCTTACTTGTTCTAGAGCCGTCGCCTTCGGACGTTTATTTTGTAGGCGTTTTTTTGTATGGGGCCCTGTTGCTTTTTGAATTTTGGGGCCTCTTTTTCCCGAAGCATCTGCTCTTCTTACACGGCCCCCGGTTTATGCGTGAAATTGCGGAATATGAACGGGAAAAGTTAGGCAAGAAGCAAGATCGAAATGGTCGAATTGTGAGACTATTTGCCTTTACGTTCTTACTTGTGAATCAATTAGTGGCCTTTACTCGCATAAGGGATGACGATCCTATGCAAATTCGGGATGTGTCTGGGTTTTGGACGATTATGACTATTCTAGTTTTAATCTTTGCCTTATTGGGCAACGCGGCCATCCTGTACCGCATTAATAAAATCGATAAAACAGAGCCGGGGCAATTCCGCTGGTTTACGCTTAAATCGTTGGCACTGGGAGTTATCTTAGGTCTGGTCTCCGTGGTCCTTTTGAGTGCGGGATTCAGAATCGTGTTGAATTAGCGGCTTACGGGCAGTTTAGTTGAATAAGAACTCTAGTTTTATATGGTAAAATTCAAAAAACAGGGTTATTTAAGGTAGACAGGGATATGTCTGCCGATTTTTTTAAAATTTTTTGTAACGAAACACCTTTAACATAGTCTTATATACGAGGGGAGGTGGAAATGTGACAGAGTTTGAAGGTATATACAGACAGCATTTTCGAGATGTTTACTCGTTTGTATTATCGTTAAGCCTTAATGAAAAGATTGCTGAAGAAATAACCCAGGAAACATTTTTCAAGGCTTTAAATAGCATAGACACATTTAATGGTACTTGTAAAATTAATGTATGGCTCTGTCAAATAGCCAAGAATCTATTGGAACGTGTCATGCAATATGCCAAGCTGTAGGAAGATTATTAATATCTTAATGCCCGGGCCTGTTAAAGGTTCGGGCATTTTTGTAGGATGGGGTATTACATTTTACTTCGCTTCGGAAAGACTGTCTAAAAGACCATGCAACGGCTTGAAGACAAATTCGAGTAACGAAGTCGGTCCGGGCGTATTCGGCAGATCAAGCATCGATAACAACCAGATGAGAAGAAGCAGAGATACGAATACCGCTTTGTCCTTTGCTGGCCTTTTTTTTAATTGTTTCCACTCGAATTGCCATATCAGTACAATAGCGATCGTAACGCCATAGAAAAAAGTCCATCTCAATGTCGTATCGTCTCCTCTGCAGGCATTCCGCCGGGGGTATTGATGAGCCCGGGTCTAAGGATGCGGGCGTTGACTTTAATATTCACTTCAACCTTGGGAAAAATCTCATCCCATCGGTCTTTCGATCGCTCCCAGTGCTTCGGATATTTTCTGTGGAATTCGCTGGCGAAGTTAAAAATGTCCGTTTTCAATTCGTGCTGCACCTTACGCAACGCTGTCTGAATCCGTGTTGTGACATCTTTGACATACGCCTTGTTTAAGATACGTAACAGATCTTGGTTCATCGGATTTAACAGCGTGGCGTTCTGAACGATATCTCCTACCGTTTTCACTTTGACGGTCATCACCCATTTATCGCCTTTAATTTTTGGTAACAGCTTTACATCGGCTTTAACCGGGTTTAAGGATACTAATCCTTCACCTTTTTCATTCTTGAAGGTAATGGTGTATTCTTTGATCTCATTTTTGAGCCAGAGCACGCCACGCGTATCCTTTTCCGAAATGTCCCCCACCATCTTGTCCTTTTTGAATACGGCAGTTCCAAAGATGAAGGGAATCGTTTGGTTCGGATTCGATGCGGATGGGGGGGGAGGAAGAATGTTAACGAGCGGCAAAGCCGCAGCTTGCGAGTCTCCTTTTAACATCATGCTGAATTGTTCTACCGTGACGCGGACTCCGATTTTAAGTTCGGTCAATTTCCGAAGTACCTCTGCCGAGCTGCGTTCGCTGGGGGGGGATAAATCGAGCGCTTCCGATGCTTTTCCACTTGCGACAAACAAGTATGCTCTTTCTCTCGTTTTAGGATGGCGAAGCAGAAAGTCGAAATGCTCCCGAATGCCTGCCTTCGCAACTTCCTCACCGAAAATAAATACTTTACATTGACCCCAAAACAATTTCCTTGATACTTTCCTTTGAAGCTTGGATAATGCATCTGTGACATCGTATCCTTTTTCAGACTGGGTGACAGTCTTTGGCGTACTGCCTGAACCTCCACCCATCATGCCTCCGCCTTGACTCTGAGGGATACTAATTTGTACAGTCGTTTGAATTTGGTTATTCTCCGCTTTGTCAAAGGCTAATGCCGTGATCATCGCCAAATCGTTGAGTTCCGTCCGGTCCCAACAGCCGCTAAGCAGGAGAATGGTTACGAGGGATATGGTGATCTTCACGATCATGCTCATAAGGACGATTCTCCTTCGTCTGTCGTTCTCTGTTTGCGTAACACGGCGATGATGAGCAGGATCAATGGAATCAACGCCAGACATGACGGGATTAGGATTAAACCTAACTTTAAATTTTCTCCTATTTTGGATGAATCGGGTAAATCCCATATACCCAAGACGACGACTAAAATCCCGAGCGGGAAGGTAATATGCCGATCATCCGACAAATGGAGCCATTGCCTGAGCGAGTGTACGGCAACGTATAAAAAAGCACTTATTTTAATGAAATTTCCGACAATCCACATCGCCAACAGCAAGGCCTCCATATTTTCAAAAATATTGCCGATACTGATGTAACGAAACGCGACAAGGATTGGATATATTTTGTTGCCAGTGTCCGGTCCAAGCAAAAATAAAGAAAGCAGATTGACATAAGTCAAACTCAAGGTGACTGAGCATAACGAGATATAGCTCCACTTTTTACCTTTTTCCGGGTCTGACACATGGGGCAGGAAGAAGGAAATTAAAAAAAATTCGGACATCCAGACGATCGGTTGAGCGCTCCCTTTGAACACCGGAATTAGGCCGTGGCTTAATACAGGGAAAATTTGTTTCGCATCCAGATCGGGGATCAGGAGCAAAAGGATGAAGAGCGGTAGAATGAAAATCGGGGTAAAGATGATGGCGCATCTCGCCAGCATTTCCACCCCGCCGCGTACGGCAATCGCACAGAGCAGAATCATGAAAGACATAATTATCGTGATCGGTGTTTTGAATAAAAAGTTGCCTTTTACAAATTCAGCATACTGGCGGGTAATGGTGCCGGACGTATTCAGAATATAGAAGAGGAAGACAAAAATATAGAGTTTTCCTAGTAATTTACCGAGTATGCGCTCACTATATTGAACCAGGGTCTGCCCTGGATAGAGTTCGTGCAGGCGGAAAGCCATATAAATTGTCAATAAGCCTATGAAAGAGGCGAAAATACATGTCAGCCAAAGATCGTTTTTGGCGGATTGAGCCGTAATGGTCGGGAGTGCAAGGAATCCTGTAGCTAGAACAGTCGGATACATCAGAACGCCCATTTGAAAAGCGGAAAGGTTTCTTTTCTCCATCATCGTTGTTCCTCTCTTATTGGCCTACGATTCCCCGTCTCGTTCAGGACCTGGTTTTAGACCCGCTGATTGGCGGTACTCGTTAAAGTCTCCTGTAAGGTGGGGGCGTGTATCCATCATCCATAAAGGAGCTCTGATCAGAACATCTTTCAATTCGTTTATTTTTGGTGTTGCTACGGTAGATAAATAGGGAACGCCGAACGAACGTAAGCTGCACAGATGAAGAACGATAGCGATAATCCCCATCATGATGCCTAGTAAGCCAAGTGTCCCCGCAAGAAAGATCAGCGGAAAACGCATCATCCGAAGCGCAATGCCAGCTGCATAGCGCGGAATCAAGGAGGATGCGATACCCGTGATGGCCACAACGATAAGCATAGGTGCTGAGACAAGGCCGGCTTGAACGGCGGCTTGTCCGATCACGAGAGCTCCCACGATGCTGACGGCAGCGCCGACTTGTTTGGGCAATCGGATCCCTGCTTCCCTGAGCGCTTCGAATGTAATTTCCATGATCAGCACTTCAACAAGTGCAGGGAAGGGAACGGGTTCCCGCGACGCGGCCATGCTGAGTAACAGTGAGCTCGGTACCATCTCTTGATGAAAGGTTGTAATTGCTACATACAAGGCAGGAAGAAACAGAGATATAAGGCCGAACGCATATCGAAGCCAACGTATGACGGTGCTGATCAGGAACCGTTGGTAATAATCCTCGGCCGATTGCATTAATGAAAAAAAAGTAATGGGAGCGATGAGCACAAATGGCGTTCCATCTACCAGAATTGCTGCCCGACCTTCCAATAGGTTAGCGCAGACGACATCTGGACGCTCCGTACTTAACAATTGCGGGAAAGGTGAGTAGGGGTTGTCCTCGATCATTTCCTCGATATAGCCGCTTTCCAAAATACCGTCAATCTGGATGCGATTAAGCCGGTTCTTGATTTGCGTGATCAGCCCCGCGTCAGCAAGCCCTTCGATATAAGCGACAGCGATATTGGTTTGGGTATAATCGCCGATTTTCATCGATTCCATTTTGAGCTTGGGACTCTTGATAATGCGGCGAATTTGGGACGTGCTGACTCTAAGGGTTTCGGTAAATCCTTCGCGCGGACCCCTGACGCCGACTTCAGCGGAAGGTTCTTCGATGGATCGCTTTTCCCATTTGTTCAATCCTAGTGCAAAGCCGCGTGCTTCGTTATCGTACAGCAGAACAGGATACCCGGTGGAAAGGTGTTCGATCGACTCTGCAAAGCTGCAGACTTCAGTAAAATTGGATATGGTTAATTTTTGTTCAATAAGCTGCCTAATTCCGAGGGGGACATTGGTTTCCACTCTCATAAGCGAGGGGATGACGTACTCATCGAGTCCTGAGACATCCGTAAGCCCTTCGATATAGATAATAAGGGCTTTTCTTTTCCCGCCAATCACTAGAGAACGGAAGACGACATCTGAGCAATGGGAATAAATCGAGCGAAATAATTGCTCGTTTTGCTGCAAATCCGGGAACAGCATTTGCTGCTGATCCGATTCGATCGCCGGGTTCTGGACGTCATGACGTTTGATCTGGCTTTTCCTAAGCAATTTGACAAAGTTCCGAATCAAGCGCACGCCCTCCTTAGCAATTCATGTCGTTACTTAGAGTGAGCGAAAATTTCCTTTTATATGCAATATGTCATGTTCAAACACAAGTAAAGGTCAAAGACTTGCGAACCTTGATGGTATGCGGCAAAGTTCTTATCATCCGACACGACAGAGACAACAGGAGGCTAAGCTAACGGAGAACGTTTGTTGAATTTCCAGGGAGCAGATTACTGAGGTAGCTGCTCCCTGTTTTCATTGAAGTAACGGGCAGATTAGTTTAACAAATATTAAAATAAATCTCCTCTTCGAAACCATAAATGGTACGATTATGTAAAACATTAGAAAGGAGTTTAGTTGAAATGATTTATCCTAAAATTGTATTGATGGCAGTATTGTTATTACTGGCAGGATGCTCAGCAGAAAAACCTATTCCCGAGAACAAAGATTGGAAAGTCAGCCATCTGTTTAAATCAGGTGCCTATACGATGATAGGACAAGAAGGGAAATTGGGGTTTATTTATGATGATGGTGAAGTAGTCCGTTTTTATCCGAATAAAAAACAAAAATATATGTGGCACTTTTGGGGAAAACCTGAAGAACTACAAGGTTCATTAAAAGTAATGGGTATTAGCAAAGAAACAGGAGAAAAAATCACTGTAATTGAAGCCTTAGAATTAGGTGGACCTAATAATGGAGCTGACGGACACACTCCTTCACAAATGTCATTACCTTCACCTGGTCTTTGGAGATTAGATGCTTATATCGGTGAAAAACTTTTTGGCAGTATAACGGTTCAAGTACACGATCAAAAATGAAGAATTATCGTTACACTAACGGGACACTATAGCTTAAAAAATACCTAAGACGCGGCTGCCGACATGGATCGGTAGCCGCGTTGCGTTAACGGGCAGGATAGTCCAAAACGCTTCCTCTTTTCCTTGGATCGCAACCGTGAGTTTTAGGCCATTTTCAAATTTTCCCGGACTTGGGGGAGTACTAGCATCCGTGACACCAGGGGCAAACGCGTGTAAAAAATTGGTGATGCACCTGAAGAAGTTCCTAAAATGGCGAGTA
>Ga0209025_1003269_pt1 | contig 15612 bp, 13 predicted proteins | sample AraplaMF_Col_mLB_FD_184256 | JGI IMG/M metagenome (GOLD analysis project Ga0209025, IMG submission 184256) | Arabidopsis root microbial communities from the University of North Carolina, USA - plate scrape MF_Col_mLB (SPAdes) (version 2) | ecosystem: Host-associated > Plants > Roots > Endosphere... | reverse complement strand
GCCCCACACCACCGCACTCAGGGGCCAGGCCCAGCCGTGCAGCGACATGAATTCGCGCAGCGCCACGCCATCGGCCTCGTCCAGCCGCGTGCGGTAGGCACGCAAAATGGCATAACGCAGCGCCGTCACCGAGCCCGCCGCCAGCACCCACACCGACAGGGACCGCCAATCCACATGCCGGTACAGCATGGCTACCACCACCGCGATCACCAGCACCGCCGCATGCAGCGTAGGCCGCGCGTTGCGCATGAAAATGTGCGCCAGCTGCGTGCTGACCCAGGCCTCGCGTGGGTTCATCGAGAGGCGCTTCCGGTGGCAGCTGGCAGGGCTGGCGGCATGGGGTGCAAAATTCTTCCGTAAGCGGGCTGGGGTGTGGACAACAGCACCATAGCAGAGGGCAAGGTGGGGTTCTTGCTGATTGAGCTTACGGAAATCCGCGCCTGCTTTGCGAGGGAAGGTCTGCTGAAAGACATTCTTTGTGGGGTCGGGGAAATGGGCCACAGCCCCGCCTTTCCTGGCGTTCTGTGTTCATGCATAGGCTTAACGGCAATTGGGGCTGGGACTTTTGTTGTTGTCGTTGCCCTGCTGGGTTTGGGCTGAACTGGCTGATCTTGCCAGCGTTGGCGATATCCGGCGAGCCATCTTTGGTTGTCGTTGGGCCGTGCTTTGGCGGCGGAACGTATACCTTTTTATTCATGGGCGTGCCGGAATTTGGGCCCCTGGCTAAGATGTTGCCTACTCGCGCCCATGGTGGAGCGCGGCGGTGATGAGCGTTTGCTGAGGGACGCTTTTACCGCCTGTACAAGCAGTACAAGCTTGTTTTGGTTGGTTGGCGAAGGCAGAGGGTTCTTGGCTCTGTTGGGCCCCACGGGGAGCCTGTGATCTGGCGCCCGTGCAGGCTTGCACCAGGGCCAGGTGCCCGCAAACCGTTTTACCGCCTGACCGCCAGCGCCACAATCGCCGCCCCCGCGGCCACGATCAGCGCGTCTTCGATCAAACCGCTGCGCGTCTGGCCCACGCGCGCCATGGCCCGCTTGCGGCCTGCCAGTGTCAGATAGGCCAGCGGCACAGCGGCCGCAACCGCCGTCAAAGCGCCGGCCTGCTCGCGGCCGCGAGGCGCCAATGCCGCGCCCGCGATGCCCGCGCTCATTACCCGCGCCAGCAATCCCAAAAAGACCGTGCGGTCAGGCGCGGTCTTCATCTTGTCGCCCAGCAATTCGCCCACCCCCATGGCCAGGGCGCCATGCCTGAACAGCGGGCGGTCCAGCAGCACAAGCCGCCCCGGCGTGCGCCGGCCCAGCAGCCGCGCCGCCGCGATGCCGGCCATGGGCGTCATCGAACGCGCACTGGCCACCGCGCCGATAAGGGCTGAGAAGATCAAAGCGTTAGGTTTCATGGTTTTCCCGTGGATGCGTACAACAACACGTCATAAGGCCATCGTGTTTGGGCCTGACTGCTGGAGAGAAGGAGAAAAGCACCCGACCAGCCGTAGGAAGCGGGCGTAAGCTCTTTGCCGCACGACCGTTCCGGTACGGTTACCATGCCGGCAACCAGCCAGAAGCAGACATTACTTGAGGTAAAGACGATGGCGCGCGTAGCACTGAAAGATCCCTATGGATGGAGCAAGCTCAAATACCAGCTCAAGGAAAAGTTTGGGCGCTACATCCGCCACGGAATCTTTAACGCGATTGAACTTGGCGACGAAGAAAAGGCCATCCACCTGGCGACGCAACAAGTTTTGCTGCGTGCACGGGACGAATGGGGCTCGTCCCCGCTCGTGGCCGCCATAGCAGCCCAGCGGCCGCGGCTGGTTCGCGAATATATCCAGCGAGGCGGCATGTTCGCCGGCGATGGGGCTATGGCTCACGCGTCAATGCGGGGTAATCTTGACATAGTGGAAATGCTGCTTGCAGCCAAAAAAGATCCGAATGAGCCCTTGCCGCGCGGTGGACACAACGACGGGTACACGCCGCTCATGTGGGCCACAAATCGCAAGTTCATTTCCGTTATCAAAGCTCTGTTGGCAGGCGGCGCGGATGTCGATGCGGTGGCGGCGGACGGCTGCACAGCCGTTATGTTGACGGCGGCCGCGCAGCCATCTGACCTGGAAGCACTCGACATTCTCTGTAGCTACAAACCCGACATTACAAAGAAAGACTGGCGAGGCCGCAACCTGATTCGTGAGGCTCGGGACAGGGAAAAAAATTCCGGCAAACCCGAACTAAGGCGAATTCTTGAGCGGCATTTCCCCAATGTGGATTTCGATGCGGCCTGACAGTAGCCGCCCGCAATAAATCACTCTATGAAGACCGACCACAGCAGACTCGACCTATCAATTCTCGAAACTCTCGCAGCAGGGCCGCGCTCACTCGATCAAATATTGGCTGTTGACGCTGTGCGAAAAATCGCGTTTCAGCTTGCGCGGCGCAGGGCTGGCGCATCTCCCAGCGAGAGTGCCGACGAAACCGTCAAGGAAAGGCTGCAGGCTTTGCGCCGGGCGGGTCAAATTGAGTTTGACCGTGCAACCCATCGATGGGGCAAGGTTCAAGGCCCAAGCACTCACATGACGCCCGCTAACTATCCCGTGGTCGGAACGTTCAAGAATGAAACGTCCGCTGAAATGAGTCTTTATCTGGAGATGATCCCCGAGGAGGTAATCCTTGGACCTGGCGACGAAGTTGAGTTACTGGCACGCCCAACGGAGGGCCTCTTGCCCCTTGACATACAGCAAGTGGAAGATGGGTATCACATCCATGCCCATAAGGTCTGGGATCCTGATTGGCATGTTCGCTATAGAGGGAAAGTCATCAAGGCCCAGACGCCGACACGGCTGAGCGACTTTCGCTGAGGGGCTTCTCGGGGCGATCTCTCATCAGCCGCCTGATGGCCTCCCTTCAAACACCGCCAGCTGCGCCGCGAACGCCCGCTGATAAGCCGGCCGCGCCTCCCCACGCGCCACATAGGCCAACAGGTTCGGATACTCCTTCAAAAACCCCGAGCTCTCCAGCCTGCGCAGCACCGTCACCATCAGCAAATCGCCGGCGCTGAAATCGCCGTCCAGCCAGTCGGCATCGCCCAGCCGGGCGGAGAGCTCGCGCAGCCTGGCGTGCACGCGCTCGTCGAGCATGGGCAGGCGCTCCGCATACCAGGGTTGGCCTTGTTCAAAGATCACGGCCATGGAGCGTTCCACGATGGGCGGCTCCACCGTGTTCAGCGCGGCAAACATCCAGGCGATTGCGCGGGCGCGGGCATTTGCGTCCGCGGGCAGCAGGCCTGCATAGCGCTCCGCGAGGTGGAGGATGATGGCGCCCGATTCAAACAGCGCCAGCCCGCCTTCCTCATAGGTCGGGATCTGCCCGAAGGGATGGAGTGCGATGTGCGCGGGCTGCTTCATCGCTGCGAAAGACACCAGGCGGACTTCATAGGCCTGGCCCACTTCTTCCAGTGCCCAGCGAACGCGCATGTCGCGCGCCAGGCCCCGGCCGCGGTCGGGGGAATGTTCAAAGGCGGTGATGGTGGGGGTGGTGCTTGCTTGGGTCATGGTGAATTCTCCTTTGCTTTCTTTCGTTGAATGCCGGATTGGATCAGGTTAGGCGCCGGATGAGCGGTGTGTTTTCGTCCATCTTGCAACCGACGACGTTGGCGATGGTGCAAGGGCTTCGACAAGCTCAGCCCGAACGGTGGGGTGATTGATACAACCGAACCCAATCCCGTTCGCCCTGAGGTATCGAAGGGCCCGGCTGTGTCGGGCTGCCAATGGGCTTCGACACCTCAGCCCGAACGGTGTCGCCGAGTCGAAGCGGGGTATCTGTAATTCGCGCCGGTTTGACCCGGCGGTTGCGCTGCTTCCGCGATCTGCGCTGCGCCGCTACTTCTTCTGCTCGCTCACCTGCTGCGCCCACGTCGCCGTGTTGCTCTTGCCATCGAGGAAAGGCAGCACCGTCGGCACCAGGGCGGGCGCCAGGAAGAGGTCGTAGTGCGTGAACCCCGGCAGGATCGCCAGCCGGTTTTTGGCCATGTTCTCACGGCCCCAGCCCGCGTCTTTCAGCCCGCCGCCCAGCAGCTGGTAGAACTTCACGATGTGCTCGGGGCGGTACATGTCGCTGTCGCCGTAGACCAGCATCACCGGCATCGCCAGCTTCTTCACGTCTTCCGTATAGTCATAAGGCTTGCGCATCAAGGCGCCCATCTGGTCCAGCAGCTTGGGGAAATCCTGCGGGCGCGGCGCCACCGCGGCATAAGACTTGTACATCGGCGTGTCCTTCATCATGTCGGCCATGGCCGCGCCCACCTGCGCCTGCATGGGCAGCATTTCAGGGTAGAAGCCGTCCTGCGCATAGCCGGCCGACACCAGCACCAGGCGCCGCACGCGCTGCGGGTGCTGCACCGCCAGGCGAAAGCCCACGCCGCCGCCCATGGAGTAACCCATCACATCCACCTGCTGATACCCCAGCTGCTGGATGATCTGTGCCATGTCGTCGCCCATGTCCACCAGGCTCATGGGCCGCTCCGTCAGCGCCGTGCGGCCGTGGCCGTACAGGTCCACGCCGATCACCTGGCGGGTTTGGGCCAGCGCCGTGAGCACCGGGCCAAACATCTCAAACTGGCCCAGGCCGCCATGGAGCAGAAGCAAGGGCTCACCCTTGCCATGCACCTGGTAGTGGTAGTTGACGCCGTTGACGCTGAGGTAGCCGCTTTTGGCGGGCTTGCTCTCCTGGGCGTGGACAGCGGCAGGGATGATGGTGGCAACGGCCACCGCGGCGCTGAGCAGCGGGGCAATAAAGGTACGCAGAGAGCTACGCAGGAAGTTCATCGATTTCTCCTTGGGTTAACAAACAGGGGCCAAATCCCGGCGGGTTTTTGGCTTGCTTCCCTGTTACGACGAGCGGGTCTGGAGAATTCGACAACTTCCGGCTACGTAGGCCGGTACGTGAGAAGCATGTGGCCTAGGCGGCCGCCTGCGCCGCCGCCATGTCCATCCACACCGGTTCAAACACATGGCCGTCCGGGTCCTGGAAGGCGCGGCTGTACATAAAACCCATGTCCTGCGGCGGGCGAACGTCCGCCTTGCCACCGGTGGCCGCCGCGGCCTGGGTGATGGCGTCCACCTCTTCGCGGCTGTCACGCGACAGGGCCAGCAGCACCTCGCTGGTCTCGTGCGCATCGGCGATGCGCTTGGTGGTAAAGGTTCCGTAGTACTCGTGCGTCAGCAGCATGAAGCTGATCGCCTCCGACCAGACCATCATCGCGGCCTGGTCGTTGCTGAACTGCAGGTTCTGCTCGCAGCCTATCGCCTTGTAAAAACGCTTCGCGGCGGCAAGGTCCTTCACGGGCAGGTTCACAAAAATCATCTTGGGCATGGTGGTTTCCTTGAGGGTGGGAATGTGAGTGTTCAGCCGGCCAGGGCCTTGTCAATTTGCGCGCGCAGCTGCTCTTCCTGCTCGCGCAGCTCGGGCGTGAAGGCTTCACCGAAGTCTTCCGCCGTGAAGACCTGGCGGATCTCCAGTTCCGAGTCGCCGGGCATCGGGTTGGGGCAGCGTTTGACCCACTCGATGGCCTCCTGCAGCGAGGCGCACTCCCAGATCCAGAAGCCGGCCACCAGCTCCTTGGTTTCGCTGAAGGGCCCGTCCGTCACCGTGCGGTTCTTGCCCGAGAAGCGCACGCGCGCGCCCTTCGAGCTCGGGTGCAAGCCTTCACCGGCCTGCATGATGCCCGCCTTGACGAGTTCTTCGTTGTACTGGCCCATTTCCGTGAGCAGCTGCTCGCTGGGCATGATGCCGGCTTCGCTGTCGGCGGTGGCTTTGACGAGGACCATGAATTTCATGTGAGTCTCCTTGTTGGGTTGAAGTAGTGGATGTAGCGATCAATGGCTCAAATTGACTTAATGGCCCGGCGCACGGGTAAACGTCATATGCGTCACGCCGCTGGGCGATGCGATGGACTCGATCTGGAATTTTTTCTCAAGTCCCTCCAGGCCATCCCAAAGCCGCACACCGCGGCCCAGCAGGATGGGCACCACCACGATGTGCATGTGGTCCACCAGCCCGGCCTTGAGGAACTCGCGAATCATGGTCGGGCCTCCGCCCAGGCGTATGTCCTGGCCGCCCGCCGCCTTGCGGGCCGCCTCGACCGCCTCTGCCGGCGACGCATTAATGAAGTGGAAGGTGGTGCCCCCTTCCATCTGGATAGGCGGGCGGGTGTGGTGCGTCAGCACAAACACCGGCGTGTGAAACACCGGGTTGGGCCCCCACCAGCCCTTCCATTCCGGGTTGTTGTGCCAGCCGGGGTAGCCGTATTTGTGGGCGCCCATGATCTCGGCGCCAATGTCCTTGTCAAACAGGCGAAGAAAGGTGTCGTCGATACCCGATGTGCCGCCAGGCTGGCCTATCATCCGCCGGCCCCATTGGGTGTTGAACATCCACTCGTGCAGCCGCTCACCGGCATGGCCGAACGGTGATTCAAGGCTTTGGCCTTCGCCGGTTCCGAAACCGTCGAGCGAGATCGTGACGTGTTGTACGCGAACAAGTGACATGGTGGTGCTCCTTTGCTCAGGTGGGTGAATGAACCAATCGATCAATCAATCAGGTAATCTCTGCGCGGCGGTACTTGTCACCCACTTCCGCACGTATGGGCGCCGTGTCGTAGATGATGGTCATGGAGGCTATCAGGCCGTCCTCGTCAAAGTCAAACAGGTCCACACAGCGAAAGCTCACATGCGAGCCGTCGGCCAGCTCCCACTGGTAGGTAAAGCACACGCTGGCCCGGCGCGAGCCGACCCCGCTCACAAACACCTCGGCATCCTCCAGCACGCTGCGCCGCGTCGCCGCCTTCAGCTGCTCAAAAAACTCCCCCGCCGGCTTCACCCCCAGAAAGGGCGAGTGCACCATGCCCTGCGGGCTGAACAGCGTCACGATGGCGCGCACGTCCCCCGCGGCCAGCAAGGCCAGGTACTTGTGGATGACGTCGATATAAGAAAGTGCGTTCGAGCTGATGACCATGGTACGGGGCGCGTGCTGGATTCAATGCGTGAATGAATAAACAGGGCGCCATCGTAGGAGCGCCCGCGCCCCAGCACCATCGAAAGATTTTGGGGTCAGCCATGTGCGGCGCGCATGGCTTCATCGTTACGAGGCGCTACGAGGCCGCCACAAGGTCGTTAAAAGCCGCCGCGATACACTGCGCCCCATGCCCGCCTTGCCGCCCCTCTATGCCCTGCAGGCCTTCCTGGCCGCCGCCGATTGCGGCAGCTTCACCGGCGCGGCCACCCGCCTCAACCTGACGCAGGGCGCGGTCAGCCGGCAAGTCCAGTTGCTCGAGGAATATTACGGCTGCCCGCTGTTCGTGCGCGTGGCCCGCGGCCTGACGCTGACGGCCGAAGGCCAGGAGCTGCTCGCCCCGGTGCGGCAAGCGCTGGAGACCCTGGCCCAAGCCAGCGCACGCGTGAGGCGCGGCAGCGATGTCCTGCGCGTCCAGTTCCCGCCCACCATGGCCGTCCGGTGGTTTCTGCCGCGCCTGCCGGCCTTGCAGGCCGCGCTACCGGGGCTGGAGATTCGCGTCGCCACCCACTGGACGGATGCACCCGACTTCAGCGACACCGATGCCGACGCCATCGTGGCCCACGGCAAGGGCGGCTGGCCCAACCTGGTTGAGGTGCCGCTGATGCGCGAGCACCTCGTCCCCCTGTGCTCACCGCAACTCGCCGCCAGCCTGCACGAGCCGCGCGACCTTGCCGGTGTCACTTTATTGCATGCCACCGCCAACCGGCACGAATGGCTCACCTGGCTGCGCGGCGCCGGCGTGCCGGACCTGCAGGGCGCGCGCGAGCAGCTGTTTGACACGGTGGACATGTGCGTGCAGAGCGCGGAGCGCGGCCTGGGCGTGGCGATTGCCGATGCCGCCCTGTTCACCGACCTCATCGCTTCGGGCAAGGTGGTGAAGCCCTTTGAGCTGGAGGTGGACAGCGGGAATGCGTACTTCCTGACTTATCCGGCTCAGCGAAGGGAGCAGCGGAGTATTCGGGTGTTTGAGGAGTGGATGTTGTCTGTGTTGCGGGGTGAGGCTGGCCGACGGGATTCGCAAGGCCGGGTTCGCTCATATCAAGCGGGTGGCGGAGATACACCTTAATTGGCTTTGAGATGCGGCGATAGAGATGACTAGCGCTAATGTTCGATTGCTGTTGGTCAGGACTAACAGTATTCGGTCAAATGATGAGGATTCCCGCCACACCCAACGGCGTGAAGGTGCTTGCGCAGAAGCAGTTTCCCCCGCATGCTGTCGAGCGTGTGGCAGCATCTAGTGCAACACTAACTATAGGGAGGAGCAGTGGAGAAGAAAGCTGTCATCTTGGCGTTTGTCGTCCAACATTTCAAGACCAAAGTGATCTCAGTCTTGGCGTTGACGCAGGAGTACAAATTCAACGTAGTGCCAAAAGCACGCGGCCAGCGCGCTGGTCCGATGATTGAGGTCCTCGGAAACGAAGAAAACGTCAACTCCGCGGTACGGATTCCTGTGGACTCACTTTCGGTCATCTATGGAGAGAACGGTGAGGGTAAAACCACTTTGCTGCTTGACGTATGCAGCACGCTATCGCCATATGGTCTCGAGCGCCCGCTCGGCACTATCTGGCGTGACAAATTGGGGAGCATTCACCTTGATCCGGGTACTCGCCTGACAACACTTCGCTTGACGGGCCCTATGACCACGGACGGGGTGATACGGCCTAAGGAGCGATTCGGTTCGGTCTTCTACACGACGTCGCCGTTCGAGGCAGCTCGGCGACGACAACTCGCCGCTGACGGCACAGTCGACGTGACGCCGTCGTTTGGCACGAACTCGTTCAACGGGACGTCGCTCTGCCGAGCCGTTGGTTCGTTGCCTAAGGACATTCCTTTCATTCGTCATGTAAAGGTTCAGCTCGAAATTCCTGAGGACTTAGACATCGACGAGGAAATCGAAAGGCTCGCCTCGACCATGTATCCGGTGGGTGTGGCAAACCTGGAGTCGAAACGAAAACCACCCGGATTGAGATATGTCGAACGACTGAGAGTGTTGGCGCTTGGTTTAAGTCAGCGAACACGTTTTTTGCTTGCAATCGAGTTGCATCGCGCAAGGTTAGACGGTCCGAAGGCTACAGAGCTTCTTCTTCTCGATCTTGTTGGTCGCAAGGAGCCGCTGGTTGGAAACCAAGCTGTCGGTCGATTTCTCGGCAAGCATGAAGACCGATCAAGGTGGCGGATAACAACCCCGCACATCCTTAAAGCCGTGGAGATGTTCAAGAAGACGGTGGCGACTGAGTCGCCCAAAGAACTGCTAGCCTATGCTGGCTTGCTTGGCTCTCAGCGGTCCATGGTCATTGCTGGGCTGCAGGAGGCAGAAAATCTCGGTCTGCTACGTTGGAGATTCCTAGAGCTTAGCAGCGGGCAGGTGGCATTGTTGATGCTCTTTGCCTCGCTTAGCGCTGCGTTGGAAGCCCTTCGCTCGAAGGGTATTCGCTCGGTTGTTCTTGTGGTAGATGAAGGCGAGATGTTCATGCATCCTGCATGGCAGCGAAAATACCTCGATGATTTGATGAAGTTCATCAAGCACTACCGAGATTCTTTCGAGGAGATCCATCTAATCTTGGCGACGCACTCTTTGATCGTCGCCGGGGACGCGCCGCCGAACAGACTTTTTGACGTGAAATCGGGTGAGATGCGTAACAGCTTTGCTTATGGCCCCAAAGAGGTCTTGGCTGACGTTTACGGCGTCGAAGAGTTTTCTGGAGATATCGCCGAAGCGTTGTACGAAAAAATCGTGGCGTTTTTAGGCTCGACTCCCTCCCCCTTTGAGCGCGAGACCGAAGTGAAAAGACTCATCGAGCAGATTGCTTCACCTAAGTTACGTAATTATCTTCTCGAAGAGCTGCAACGGCGGAGGCACCGTCAGCATGCTTAAGTTGAAACCTTTACCTCTTGCTAATCAAGAGAAACACTTCAAGCTGTTGAAGGCCCGGTTCGATGCGCAATTGGCCAGCTCCGTGGTGGCTGTCGGTAAAGGAAACTATGACCGATCGCTGATCCAGCATCTGGAAAGTTCCTTGCGAACCATTCTTCTCGGCACGCCAGCAAAGATTGAAGAGTTCGCTGGCGACGTAGTCAACAGGTTCCCTGAGTTTTCAGCTTACGCCGCTAAACGCAGGAAGAGCACAGACACCAAACACAATAAGCACAAGAATACGCTGGCAATCATCAGCGCGTGTTTCGACTATACGTGGTTTTCCGACCAGAAAGGGAGTTGGGGGGCCTATGCTTTGGTTCAGGCCTATCACCTTCGAACCTGCCCTTACTGTCAAGCAAATCACATCAACCTTCATGTCAAGAAAGCCAAAGGAGTGCGCGGCGCCTCGGCGTTTCAGATGCGGCCACCGCTGGATCACTATCTGCCAAAGTCCGTCTATCCATACTTGGCCGTGTCCCTGAGCAACCTAGTGCCGTCCTGCGCTCAGTGCAATTCGGGTGTTAAGTCTGCTGGAGATCCCCGCGGTAAGGGTTTTGCACACCCGCTCGACAATACAAGATTTTCAATTAAATTTTCATCAAAGGGAACGCTTCGGAAGAACCTCAATGGGGTGCTCGAAGCTGATGATGTGGTACTCACGTTGACTGGCTCGGATGGACCATCGGCTAGCCACATAACCGAGTTCCGGCTGCAGGAGCGGTATGAGTGGTATCGCCACGAGATCAAAGATTTGATCGGCCGAGATGAGCAGTATCGAGATCTCAATCGCAAGCTTCAAGGCATTATTCCTCGAGAGCTCTATGTTCTTGGTTTCCTGGAAGAAAATGCAGAGGAACGTTCCCTAGGAATTTGCCTTCGCGACATCTACAGGGAGCTCGCTCATTGATCCGGTTGTCTCCGCACGGAGCTGTGCTGCGTCTAGGTAGAGATACGACGACTATCTCGCTCTAGCAAGATGCGAATCGCAATAGGGATTGCTGATAGTCGAGTATCAAAAATAGATTTTCCAGGCGCCTTGAGCAGCTGTGTGAACAGTCGGCGATCTCGACCTAGTGTCTTGCGTCCCATGCCTTCAATTGCATGCTGCAAAGTTTGAGCGATTGCACGATGAATTGCGTCCGCGTGCTCTGCGCGACCGTGTTGGAGCGCTTCAAGGGCCATCGTTCCGTATTCGGCTAAAACTGAGGGCGTTAATGATTTGCTGGCGTGCAGCAAGAAGCCACATAAAACATTGACACCGGATACGATATCGAGTGTCGGCTTGCGGAAATACTCAAGTGCTGTACGTATGGAGTTCGACACTCTTGACGGCGTGCGTTGAGCAACTGTCAACAAATCCTCGGCTCGAATAGTGACGAACTCGTGCCCCGATTTGAGCTTGCTCATGACTGCAGTTGCGTGCGCGTCACAGGTTAGCAGCCCCCGATCGCAAGCCTCATCGAGTACGGCCTGAGCGCTTATCGATCTACCGATTCCTGCGGCCGGTGTGAGCATGCGAAGTGCCCCATCCTCTGTAACAAATACAGCGTCACGCTCGATCGAAAGATAAAGCGCATCCATCGTGGAGTGGTCTAGCGCTGTACCCAGCATACGATGAAAGCTCGTAATATCTTTTGGGCCAATAGTTGGGACTATTTCGCAATGCTTTTCCATGGAGGAGAGCATTTCTTTTAATAGTTGTTCTCGCTGTTCGTAGTAACTGATGGGGGTCTCGATCATCCGTAGACTTCCATCCTCTTCGCTCATAGAAGCACTGGCGCGGGAGCGTTCAGCCAACTCGATGAGACCTTGAAGTTGTTCCCTCGCAGTCTGCGGGACAAGCGGACGCCCTAAGAGATTGACTCCGGCCTCTAAGGCACCATGTCGGAACAGTTCTGCAATGGTCAGCAAGTCCAATACGTACGGCCGAGCGCCCTCACGTAGTATTTGCGTTGAGGCGTTTCTCTCCTCATATGTGCCGATACCTATAAATAGGCTGGCTTCGCTTGATGGCCACTCAAGCATAAGTGTGACAGGATCAGAACCAATTGCACGAGCCAGCACTGAAACTGGAAAGCGTTGGGTGCGGTAATTGTCAAAGGCATTTCGAACTTGAACTTTTCGTTGCTTTGCTGATTCCAGCAAGGGGCCTATGTCAAGTTCCCCGTCATCTTTAATGATTTTCACACTCCAGAGAGGGCCTGCCGGAACTGCAGCAGACGCTATTTGTTCATGCGCCTTACTTGCTGCGAAGGTGTAGATACTTTCGATCGCGACTATTTCCACCTGAGTTTTGCTAAATGGGCCATCAATTACTACCTGATCTCCGATGGTGTGTCCTATCAAAGTCTTTGCAAGACTAGAGTTTTGCGACACAAGTTCGGACCAGGCATCGGATGAACTAGTCTCATCGTCCTCAATGTCGATTGCTACCAAACGCGTCTGCGATGATGAGCGGAGATGTGCAACTGTTCCAGGGGCCAGTAATAATGGGGCACTAACTTCGTCAAGTTGCTGTCCAATTAGCATCTGACCTAAGTAAAAGCTTGCAACTTGGTTGTTGCCCGGTCGACGACGATAGAGGCGAAAAAGGCGGCGAAGCGCTAGCTTTCCAAGGCCCGCTCTAGCTTGATATTTTGAAAACTCGAACTCGTTCTCGGGCGGAGCGTTTTCGAAATGTGGATCGCTCTCCAGGTACTCTAGTAGAGCAGCAGTTTCCGTCAGGCGATATAAAGCTCCGACATATCCAAGGGCAACGCTGGAGTCAGCTGGGGTGCGCTTCAATTCGCCTGTCAACAGCTCCAGCATACGAGGCCAGTCGCCTGATCGTCGAGCAAGATTTGACTCAATTCGAACAAAACCGGGTAGAGCTCTAACTTGTGGTTCAAGCTGATCTAACAAGTTCAGAGCGCGTCTTCGCTGATCGCTTTCGATCAAACAAATAAGCCACTTTCTTGTGAATTCATCATCTTTGGGTAGCTTTACTAGTCGTTCATAGAGTGGCGCGGCTTCGTCATACTTAGCCATGTGGAAGAATAGGTCCGCCACTTGAATTACTTGAAGCGACGATGCCTTCGAATCGAGATAGGAGAGGCTGCTCAAGGCGTGGCGGAAAGCTTCTTCCTCTCTCCCCATCTTCAATAGCATATTTCCAAGAACAACACGAGGCAGTATTAGTTCCGGGTTATTCGCTGCATAGGTTTCGGCTGCCACTACGGCATCGTTTCGAGAGCCTGCCGTCCACTGAGCGTGAATGGACAGCGCGCGTAGTTCTCGGAGCTTGTCGGGCTCCATCTCCGACGAAACCTCTGCTACTGCCATAATTTTGGTGTGCCAACTCATGTCACCTAGATTTGCAGAGATTTCGGCGAGCGTTCCTAATGCTACAGGAGGCAAAGTGTCTAGGCGACTATCGGTTAGTGCATGAATGGTTGCCCAATCTTCATGTCGCTCTAACTCGCTTAGCTTGAGCCGAAGTAGGCCATCAGATAAAGGATGTCTGGCCAATGACAGTGTGGCAAGTGCTTCTGAGCGCCTCAAGTCACCGAGGAGCATAAGCGCTACACAAACATTGTTTGTTACTTCCAATGAGATATGGTCTGATTGGATTGCTGGCAGCGTTTGTTCAATTGGCTCAAAGCGTGATACCGCATCAGAGAGGGCTGCACGCTGTTCGGTCGTGAACTGACCGTGATGTGCGAGCACAGCATCTTTCGCCGCCCACCCTAGTGCACTTGCCAAATATGACCGTTTTGACTCAAAGGAGTTCGGGTCTTTCTTCAGGCAACGCTGTAGTAGCGCTACTGCTAGTTGAGAGTCGCCGGCACGCTCCTTCAGGTGAGCGACTGTAAATAGTACATCGGGAGTCTCGCGAATACTTTCCGGTATCGCTTTCTCCGGCTCTGCTTCACCTAGACACATCATGGTGTGAACCTTGAGCGCCCAGAGCGTGGCGCTTTCGGGTAGTCGGGCCAAACCATCATCTGCTGTACTAAGTGCGACTTCAAAGTCTTTGCGAATTATGTGCGCATGCACTCTATTGGCTAGTGCCTTCTCATGTTCTGGGGCCAACTCAAAGGCTTCAAGGAACTCTTCTGCCGCGTCTTGGGTTCGACCCTCCAGAAGTGCAACTGCTGCGTGATTTGTTTTCCAACGAAATTTGGAAAATTGATCTCTGAACAGCATGGGGTCACCGAGAGCCATAAGTAGGTCTGCGGCTTCGCGGGATCTTCCCTCACGTATTTTGTCCCTGATGAAATCCAAGCTGGCTACCACTCTTGGATCAGCCTCATCGCCCCTTGCATCTGGTGACCCACCTAGATGCAAGCCCGTCGTAAGAGTGGTCAGTGCATTGATCTTCTCTAGCACCTGCGTTTGAGCTTCTAGAGAGAGGGATTGAAACTGGATATCCGATCGGCGATTTGCTTCGTAGAGCTGAAGATGAGATTTTGTAAGCTCTAGGGCCTCGAGTACAGGCGCACCAGGAAAGTTTCTGATGTACGCACGACCTATCTCCGGGTGTACTCGTAGATGTCCTTCGATTGCATCCCAAAAATCAACAGAGACGGTGAATTTGCCCTCTTTTTTTCGCTCCTCGCTTAATTTCCTGATTTCGACCACCAATGTGGATCTATTGGCCGCCGTTGTTGCGAAAAGCATATGACCAATATCAAGCTTCGCGTCATCGGCGAGTTTGACATCTTCTGAAACCGTAGCGAGAGTGAATTTCTTTTTTACATAGTGCTTACATTGGATGCCGACCATCGTCTTCCCGTCATGCCCCAATATATCCACTCCGAATTGACTTTGCCCACCACCGCCAACACGCGTGCAGGATGTGTCGTTCCACATGCGTCGATACAACGCGTGGCACATGGCCTCAAAGTCACCTTCCGTTTCAGGTTTCGCGAGTTCATTGGTGACGGCCATTCTATTTTTCCTTAGCTTTTCCCAATGCGGAGACTTGCCCGTCGTCCTAATCGCACTCCCTTTGGGTTCTAGCTTTAACGCGGTGATCCGCTTCTTTTTGAGCCCGGATTACCACGAAACGTTGTCATGAAATGCATTTTGCCACGCGCGGCTCTACAGTAATTTCAACGCCGATTGGCGATATCCACGTTACTGCGCGAACCCGCCTGTACGTCCCCCACATACGCCACCCGGCGTATTCCCCAATCCCCCTCCGGTCCCCAGAATCAGCTCATCGTTGCGCCAAAGCCTTGTTTTGACAGGCTTTTCCGCAGCGAAACGCGATTCACGTCCCCTACATACCTATCTACTACCGGAGAGGATTCCACCATGACAACTCAACGTCGCTTCACCCTCAAGGCCATGACCGCCGCCGTCGCGCTGGCCGGCCTGGGCGCTTTCCCTGCCTTTGCGCAAGAAACCATCAAGGTCGGCGTGCTGCACAGCCTGTCGGGCACCATGGCCATCTCTGAAACCACGCTGAAGGACACCGTCCTGATGGCGATCGAGGAAATCAACGCCAAGGGTGGCGTGATGGGCAAGAAGCTCGAGCCTGTGGTGGTGGACCCGGCCTCCAACTGGCCCCTCTTTGCCGAGAAAACCAAGCAGCTGCTGGGCCAGGACAAGGTCGCCGTGATTTTCGGCTGCTGGACATCTGTGTCGCGCAAG
>Ga0209025_1003265_pt1 | contig 15621 bp, 15 predicted proteins | sample AraplaMF_Col_mLB_FD_184256 | JGI IMG/M metagenome (GOLD analysis project Ga0209025, IMG submission 184256) | Arabidopsis root microbial communities from the University of North Carolina, USA - plate scrape MF_Col_mLB (SPAdes) (version 2) | ecosystem: Host-associated > Plants > Roots > Endosphere... | reverse complement strand
GTAGATGTAGCTCAGTGCATAGGCGATGTAGGCGGCACGGTTGGCCGGCGTGCAGGTGTCGCAGAATTCGACCAGCACCGTGCGCGTGGTCAGGTCCATCACCGCCGAGCTGGCAAGGATGGGCACCACCATCACCAGCAGCAGTCGTCGCGGCGGCAGGCCCCAGCACGCACGCAGCAGGTAACGCAGGCCGAGCGTGGCCACCGCGCCGGTGCCAGCCGCGGTCAATGGCACGATCCAGTAGCCCGACGGCTTGTCGTGGGCGATGGCCGACAGGTATCCCAGCGAGAAGTACGCGGCCCAGCCGGCGAGGTGAAGCAGCCAGAACAGGTGCTGGCGCGGCAGGTCGAGCGGGTGCGATGCAGCGATGGCCATGGGCACGGCGGGTCTGGCGGTACAGGACCCAGATGCTACGCCTGCGCGGGCGGGGGACTGGCAACGGCTCGGCGCGGCGGAGGCACGGTTCGCCGCTTCAGACACCGGGGTTACTGCGGCGGCGATGCCAGTTCGCGGGCGTCCAGGTAGCCGTCGTGGTTGCGGTCCTGGCGGCCGAAGGTGGTGGCCAGCGTCTGCAGGTGTTCGGCCAGGCTGACCGGCTTGCCGCGCCCGCCGGGAAGCTCTGCCGCGACCAGCACGCCGTCGCCGTCGACATCCATGCGCTTGAAGGCGTAGCTCATCCAGTCCTGGAATTCGGGCAGGGCGATGCGCCCGTCGCCGTCGCTGTCCATGCGCGACAGGTAGTCGCCACTGGCCTGCACCTGCGCCGATGCAACGGCAGGCGCGAGGACGAGTGCCAGCAGCAGCGCAAACGAAACGCCCGCACCTTTCGGAGCGGGCGTTTTGTTGCGCAACACCGGCGGCATCACGCGCGAGGTGCTCAGGCGTGTGCCGGTGCGAGGGCGTAGCCCTTCAACCGCGCAGAGAATGCCTGCAGGGCCTGGTTGCCACTGGCCTCGGCCTCGGCGCACCACGCCTGCAGCTTGGCCAGCGTGGCCTGGGCATCGTGCGAACGCTCGTCCAGCACCTGCGCCAGTCGCTGGCGGTACTCGGCCAGCGTGGCCATGCTCGGACGCTCGGCCAGCCACGCCTGCAAGCGGGCGCGCTTGTCGTCGTCGAGCCAGCGGCCATCGTCGGCGAGGCCCTGGCGCAGGCTGCGCGGCAGCTTGAACTTGGCTTCGCGCAGCGCCGGCAGGGTGACGTTGCGGTAGTAGTCGGTCATCGCCTGGAAGCGGATCGCCAGCAATGCCTTCAGCGTCTCGCCGTCGGGCATGGCGATGTTCGGGCGCACGTCCAGGGTCGGTGCGACACGCAGGACCTTGGCCAGGCCGACCGTTTCCAGCAGCTTGATCGCGCTCCAGCCGATGTCGAACTCGAACTTGCGCAGCGCGAACTTGGCCGAGCTCGGGAACGCATGGTGGTTGTTGTGCAGTTCTTCGCCGCCGATCCAGAAGCCCCACGGGGTGAGGTTGGTCGCGGTGTCGGTGGTCTCGAAGTTGCGGTAGCCCCACCAGTGGCCGAGGCCGTTGACGACGCCTGCGGCCCAGAACGGGATCCACAGCATCTGGATCGCCCACACGGCAACGCCGGCGAAACCGAACAGGGCGAAGCTGATGAAGAGCATCAGCACCGGCCCCATCGTCGCGTGGCGGGTATAGAGGTTGCGTTCGATCCAGTCGTCCGGGCAGCCCTTGCCGTACTTCTCGATGTCGTCGCGCTGTGCGCGCGCGTCGCGGTACAGCTCGACGCCGCGCCACATCACCGTGTCGATGCCCTTGAACTGCGGGCTGTGCGGGTCTTCCTCGGTCTCGCACTTGGCGTGGTGCTTGCGATGGATCGCCGCCCACTCGCGCGTGATCATCGAGGTGGTCAGCCACGTCCAGAAGCGGAAGAAGTGCGCCAGCACCGGATGGAAGTCGACGGAGCGATGCGCCATCGAGCGGTGCAGGTAGAGCGTGACCGAGAAGATCGTCAGCTGGGTGACGACCAGGAGGTAGACGAGCAACTCGACCCAAGTGGCCTGGAGGATGCCGCCGGCAAGGAAATCGAGCAGGGATGAAACGAACATTGGAATAACTCCGCAAACGCACAGGCAGACCGGCAATCGAGGCTCAGTCCTTCGTGGATGATGCCAGCTGCGGCCCACCCTGCGCGCCGGTATGGGCCGAAGATGTGATGGGGTCGTTCACATCCGTGCGCAAGACCGGCATTTGCCGTCAACGACGGACGGTCGATATGCGCTTGCGCAACCGCACCAGCGCCGGTTCGGCGTAAGAACGGAGGGCGCGGCGGCGTTCTTTGCTGAACGGGGATCCCTTGCCGCAATGATCCAGCAGCAGGCTCAGGTCCTGCGCTTCGCCGAGCCGCTCGGTGGTTCGTTTGTCGAAGACCTGCGGCTCGCTCGCCGGCACGCTCACGCCCACCGCTTCCAGCGCGCGGCGTTGCTGCGAGGCACGGCGGGCGCGGCGTCGCCAGCGGTGCCAGTCGCTGTCCCGTCCTTTCTGCAGGGCCGTGTCGCGTGCCTTCTGGCTGCGGTCGTCGCTGTCGGTCAGGGCCATGCGCGCCGCCGACGGCGTCAGGCGCTGCCAGTCCAGCGCGGGCACGGCGGCCATCAGCACCTCAATCAATCCACGGCGCTGGCACAGCGTCGGGTCCATCGACAGCTCCACTTCGGCGGTGGCCATGCGCGCGGCGATGGCCTCGGCGCGCGCCAGGTCGAACAGCTGCCGCGTGTCGCCCTTGCGCGCGCGCTTGTGCATCCGCTCCAGCGTTTCCACCAGCGCATGCGCGTCGCGCAGTGCGGACAAGCCGGTGTTGAGGTGCTTGATCTCGCGGTCGAGCAACGCCACGCCCGGACCGAGGATGCCGTCGCCCAGCGCCAGGGTCGCGCGCACGCGGCGCAGGCCCTTGCGGGCACGGTGGATGCCTTCGTGGATGTCGTCGCCGGGCTGGGCCAGCGCCTCCACGGCGGCGTCCAGTTCGGCCAGCGCATAGTCGCGCAGGGCCGGCCCGGGCGAGGGCATCGGCAACACGGGCGCGGCGACGACCTTGGGGTCGACGGCGATGCTCGGTGGATCGGCGCTGGTGCCCATGGCGACCTTGACCCTCGCGGTCTTGTCCGACGGGTGCAGGAACCCCACCCATCGGATGTCCGGATAGTACGCTGGCCCCATGCCCGAGTTGCCCGAAGTAGAAACCACCCGTCGCGGCCTGGCACCGCACGTCGAAGGCCGTCGCGTGGTCACCGCCACCCTGCGCCGGCCCGACCTGCGCTGGCCGATCCCGGACGAGATCCGCCAGGTCCTGCCGGGCCAGCGCATCGACCAGGTCCGCCGCCGCGCCAAGTACCTGCTGCTCGACACCGCCGCCGGCAGCGCGCTGCTGCACCTGGGCATGTCCGGCAGCCTGCGGGTGCTGCCGGCCGACACCCCGGTGCGCGCCCACGACCACGTCGACCTGGCCCTGGATTCGGGCCAGGTGCTGCGCTTCAACGACCCGCGCCGCTTCGGCAGCCTGCTCTGGCAGGGCCCGGGCGAAACCCACGAACTTCTGGCCGACCTCGGACCGGAGCCGCTGTCGGACGCCTTCGACGGCGACTACCTGTTCGCCCTCAGCCGTGGCCGCAGCGCACCGGTGAAGACCTTCCTGATGGACCAGAAGGTGGTGGTCGGCGTCGGCAACATCTATGTCGCCGAGGCCCTGTTCGCCGCCGGCGTGTCGCCGCTGCGGGCCGCCGGCAAGGTCTCGCGTGAGCGCTACCAGCAACTGGCCGCGCAGATCCGCCGCATCCTCGGCCATGCCATCGACCGGGGTGGCACGACCCTGCGCGACTTCATCAGTCCCGACGGTGCACCGGGGTATTTCGAGCAGGAACTGTCGGCCTACGGCCGCGGTGGCGAGCCCTGCCCGCGTTGCGGACGACCGCTGAAACAGGCGGCAATCGGCCAGCGCGCGACGGTGTGGTGCGGAACTTGCCAGAGGTAAACGACGGGCGGACGTCCATGGATCCCCGCCTTCGCGGGGATGACGAATGGGTGTGAAGGCCTTCCTGCACAGGCCAAAACAGTGAAACGCGTTATAGTCCGGACCACTGCGGAGGGGGCTCCCTATGGCCGAAACTGCCGATATCACTTTGCTGCTGGATGCTGCACGTGAAGGCGACCGTGGCGCGTTGGATCGCGTCCTGGCCACCCTCTACCAGGAACTGCACACGATGGCGCGGCGACAACTCGCCGGCCAGCACGGGCAGACGCTCGACGCCACCGCGCTCGTGCACGAGGCCTATCTCAAGCTGATCGGCCGGCGTGAAGCGCAGTTCGACGATCGCGCGCATTTCTTCGCCTATGCCGCTTCCGCCATGCGTTCGGTGGTGGTCGATTACGCCCGACAGCGCCTGGCGCAGAAGCGCGGCGGCGACCTCCACCGCGTCACCGAACTGCCTGACGATGTCGAAGGCGGCCTGCGCCTGGACGAGGACACCCTCGGCCTGGACACCGCGCTGACCAAGCTGGCCGCGGTCGATCCGCGCCTGGCCCAGGTGGTGGAACTGCGCTACTTCGCCGGCCTGTCGGAACTGGAGATCGCCGCACTGCTGGAGCGTTCCGAGCGCAGCATCCGCCGCGACTGGCAGAAGGCGCGGCTGTTCCTGCTGGCATCGCTGAAAGACTCCTGAGGCCCGCCCAGGGGCAGCCCCGTGGACACCGAGCGCTGGCAACGGATCTCACCGCTGCTCGACGCGCTGTTCGAGCTGGATGACCAGGCGCGCGAACAGCGCCTGCAACGCCTGCGCGAGGAAGACCCGGCGCTGGCCGACGAACTGCAGACGCTGATCACCCTCGACGAGCACCACGAGGATTTCCTCTCCGAACCGCTGATCGCCCCGCTCGCCGGCCTGCGCGCCGGCGGCGAGGTCGGTCCGTACAAGCTCGAGCGGCTGCTCGGCGAAGGCGGCATGGGCCAGGTGTGGCTGGCCGCGCGCGCCGACGGCCTCTACCAGCGCCGCGTCGCGCTCAAGCTGCTGCGCCCGGGCCTGGCCGACAGCAACCTGCGCGTGCGCTTCTCGCGCGAGCGGCAGATCCTGGCGCGTTTGGCGCACCCGCACATCGCCCGCCTGCTGGATGCCGGCATCACCAGCGACGGCCTGCCCTACCTGGCGCTGGAGTTCGTCGAAGGCGAACCGATCACCGACTACTGCCGCAACCACCAGTTGCCGATCGAGCAGCGGCTGCGGATGTTCCACCAGATCTGCGATGCGGTCAGCCACGCCCATGCCAACCTGATCGTCCACCGCGACCTCAAGCCGTCCAACATCCTGGTCACGCCGAGCGGCGACGTTCGCCTGCTCGATTTCGGCATCGCCAAGCTGCTCGATTCCGATGCGCCGATGATCGAACAGACGCGCACCGGCGTGCGCGCCTTCACCCTGCACTACGCCGCGCCGGAACAGGTGCGCGGCGAGCCGGTCACGACGATGACCGACGTGTACGCGCTGGGCGTGGTGTTGTTTGAACTGCTCACCGACACCAAGCCCTACCGCCTCAAGCGGCAGACCGACGCCGAGTGGGAAGAGGCGATCCTCGCCGCCGATCCGCAGCGTCCCTCGCAAACGCTGCTGCACCGGAGCGAGGACAGCGGCGCCGACGTGCACGGTTTGCGTCGCCAGGCGCGCATGCTCTCCGGTGACCTCGACAACATCGTGCTGAAGACGCTGTCCAAGCGTCCGGAACAGCGCTATCCGTCGGTGGAGGCATTGGCGCTCGACCTGACCCGCTACGAGGCCGGTCGCCCGGTACAGGCGCGGCCCCAGAGCGTTGGCTATCGATTCGGCAAATACCTGCGGCGCCACCGCTGGTCGCTCGCCACGGGCGGGTTGATCGCGATCGTGCTCAGCGCGGCGCTCGCCATCGTCGCCTGGCAGGGCCGGCAGGCCGTGGCCGAAGCCGGCCGCGCCCAGGCGATGCAGGACTTCATGGTCGGCGTGTTCGAAACCGCGCGCGGCACGCCCGAAGGCCAGGCGCTGGACCTGCGCGGCCTGCTCGACGGCTCGCTCGCGCGCGGCAACCGCGAGCTGGCGCGGCAACCGCGTGCGCGTGCCGAACTGCTGGGCGTGATCGCGCGCCTGCGCATGGGCCTGGGCGATTACCGCGAGGCGCTGGCGCTGTTGAACCGCCAGGCCAGCGTGCTGGCCAGCACCGATGACATCCCCGTCAGCCTGCAGATCGAATCACTGACCCAGCGTGGACAGGCGTTGCGGCTGCTGGGCGAGCCGCGGCAGTGCATCGACCTGATGACGCCCGCGATCACGATGGCCCGCCGCGAGCAGGCGCAATTGCCGCCGCAGATCAGCGAATACTATTCGCAGTTCGGACGTTGCCGGCGCGACAACGGTGAACTGCAGGGCGCGCGCATTCTGTTCGAACGATCGCTGGCGCTGCGTCGCGACGACCGCGATGAAGTCGGCACGGTCGAGAACCTGATCGACCTGGCCAACCTGCAGGCCGATGCCGGCCAGACCGGCGCCGCACTGGACGGTTACAACAAGGCACGCACGCAGTTGCGGCAGAAGGTGGGCGAGCGGCATGCACTGCTGTCCGAGATCGGCAGCCGCGTGGCATCACTGCGACAAGGGCTGGGCCAGACCGACGCCGCCGAACGCGAGGCCAGCGAAGCGTTCGCGATCGCGCTGGAGGTCTACGGCGCACAGCATCCGGTGACGCTGTCGCTGCGCCGGCAGATGGCGATGCTGCACATCGACCAGGGCCACTATCGCCAGGCCGAAACCGAACTGCGCGCGGCAATCGCTGCGCTGCAACGGCGGCTCGCACCGGAAACGTCGGATCCGGCCGAGGCCCGGCGCGGCATGATCGAACTGGGCGGCCTGCAACGGCGCCTGGGACAGGTGGCCTGGGAACGCGGCGAAACCGCCACTGCGCTGACCGCATTGCAGCGCGCAGTGGCGATCGCGCGCAGGCAGAAGGACAACGCCCACCTCGCCGACGCGCTGTACGACCAGGCCCGCGTGCTGCATGCGATGGGCCGCGACCGCACGGCGCTGAAGCCGATCCAGGAGGCGCGCGAGCTGCGCCTGGCGCAGCTCGGCCCACGCCATCCGCTGCTCGGCGACACCGAGCGCCTGCTGGGCCAGGTTGAACTGGCACTGGGCCAGCGCGAACAGGGCATGGCCCACCTCGCACAGGCGGTCACGCTGACGCGCAGCGGTTATGGCGCCACCCATCCGCACACGCGCGAAGCCGAACTGGCCCTGGCGCGGCAACAGGCACTGGAAGGCGACGACAGCGCGCTGCTGCGACTGGACGCGCTGGCCGGAATGCCGCACAACGACCTCGACCTGCGCCGCACCGCGTGGCGCGCGCAGGCCTACGCCGCGCAGTTGCGCTGCCACGGGCCGGACCGCGAGCCGGCGCTGGCGCGCCTGGACACGCTGCAGGAGCAGCTGAAGACGGCGCAACCCGACGGCGGCGCGATCCCGCGCGAGGTCGGCGCCATCGTCCGCGGCTGCGGTTAACCCAGCTGCAGCGATTGCTGCGCCGGCTCGATCGTCCCCTCGCCGCGCATGATCTTCTTGTACTCCGCGCGCGACACCGAGATGTAGCGGTCGTTGCCGCCGATCTCCACCTGCGGCCCCTCGTGCACCGCACGGCCCTGCGCGTCCACGCGCACCACCATCGTCGCCTTCTTGCCGCTGTGGCAGATGGTCTTGATCTCGGTGAGCTCGTCGGCCCAGGCCAGCAGGTACTGGCTGCCTTCGAACAGCTCGCCGCGGAAGTCGGTGCGCAGGCCGTAGCAGAGCACCGGAATGCGCAAGGCGTCGACCACTTCGCTCAACTGCCAGACCTGCGAGCGGGTCAGGAACTGCGATTCGTCCACCAGCACGCAATGCAGCGGGCCGTGGGCCAGGATGTCGGAACGGACGATGGCTTCCAGGTCGTCGTTGCGCTCGAAGGCGATGCCGTCGGCGCGCAGGCCGATGCGCGATGCCACCGTGCCGCTGCCGGCGCGATCGTCCAGGCGCGGGGTCAGGATCGCCACGCGCATGCCGCGCTCGCGGTAGTTGTGCGCCGACTGCAGCAGCGTCGTGGTCTTGCCGGCGTTCATCGCCGAATAATAGAAATAGAGCTTGGCCATGCGAGCAGTTTAAAGGGCTAGCGGCGCCTGGCGCGCTCCGCCGCCGCACTCGCCCAGCGCTGCGCCACGGCCGGGGCGGTGATGCACACGGCATCGTCGGTCACGGTGGTCACCGCGCGTTCGAGCAGCTGGATGTCGGCCTCGTGCTGGCGGGCCACGTGCGGATCCTCGAAGAAGATCGCGCGCTGGCAGCGACGTTCCAGCACCAGGTCGGCGATCTGGGCGTCGCCGCCCATCGGACCGCTCTGGTAGCGATGCACCCACGATCGGCCCTGCGGCCAGCCGCGGCTCCAGGCCAGCTCGTTCAGGCGCTGGCCGGTGGTGCCGGTGGCGACGCGGCGGGCGAAGCGCGACAGCAGGTCGAAATGCTCGGCGGCGAAGGCCAGCATCTGCGGCTTCATCGCATCGTGGGCAATCAGCGCCATCGTCTGCCCCTCGAACTCGTGCAGGCGATCGGCCGACGGGTCCGGAAGCAGGCCCGCCCGTATCCGCTCCGCTTCCACCCAGTCGCGCGCCGAGGCCACCGTGGTGATGAACGGCTTGCCGTGGATGACGCACTGGCGCTTGAGTGCCGCCGCCTCGGGAAACACCGAGGACGGATCGACCGGGTCGATCAGGTAGATCGCGCCATCGAGCGTGCGTTCGTCATGGTCGACGCCGACGACCTCCGCGACCAGCTTCATCAAGCCGCCCTCGCGGCCGTACGGATAGCGGCGCAGGCCCGGGTAGCCGGTCAGCATGCCGGCGGCGGCGATGGCGTCGTAGGTTCGCCCGACCACGTGCAGGCTGATCTGCAGTTCGCGGATGCCGGCCTCGCAGGCGCGCAGCCAGCGGAACAACGCCGCGTCTTCGCTGAGATGGTGCAGGCGGTTGGCCGCCAGGCCCAGGCGCATGTGTAACCCCCTGAAGTTGAAAGCGGGCATCGCGGGCGACCGTGGTGGCGGTCGCCGGCGAGCTGGCCATTACCTTAGGGGTTTTGCGCGCTGGCGTGGGCGGATTGCGCCGGGCGCAATGTCACTTGCCGTTGCTGACCGGGCCGACCTCGACGCTGCCATGCGACCAGATCGCATCTTCCACGGCCCAGTACTGATGGGCGTCCCAGCGCCACTTGGCGTACATCGGCGTCAGGTCGATGGAGTCCGGGCCGAGGGACATCCCGTCGCCGGTGCCGCGCGGAGCGGACACTTCCAGGTTGCCGACATAGCCCAGGTGGCTGCCGGTGACCTGGCGCTTGCCCTGGGCCATGGCGCGCACGAGCCGAGGCTTGGCGACATCGTCGCCGTACTCGTCATAGAGACCGTTGCCCTCGCGCAGCGCGCGGTCACGGGTGGCCTGGTCCAGCTGCTCCCACATCTTCTCGCGCAGGACCACGAAGCTCGGGTACATGCGCTCGGCGGCGAGGTCGGCCCAGGCGTATGCCAGGGCGGGATCGCGCTCGACGCCAACACCGTGCCAGTACATCAGGCTGATGCGGTGCTGCGAGTACTTGTCGCCGTAGCGCGCAGCCGTGCGGAAGTGCTTCATGGCGGCAGCCCAATCGCCGCGCGCGGCGGCGTCGCTGCCGTACAGGCGCCACAGCTCGTTGGGGTGCGTCTTCGAAAAGCGCGTGCGCTCGTCGTACTCGCGCGCGGTCATCGTGTCGGTCTGGGCCACGACGGCCTTGCTGCCGTCCGCGTCGGGCCCTGGCGGGCTTGCCGCCAGAGCCGGGCCGAGCATCATTGCCAGCAGCCAATCCATGCGGCCTCCTCCGGCCTCAGTGCCTGGACTTCTCGCGTGCCGGCGCCATCGGGCCGACATCCACGCTGGACGCGCCGCCCAGTTCGGCATCCTGTGCCTGCCAGTACGAGGCGGTCGCGGTGCGGTCTTTGGCATAGTACTGCTCGCCGTTGGTGCCGCCCACCGCCTGCATCCAGGCCGTCAGCATGCCGGGCGTCGCGTTGCCGAAGGAACCGTTGACCGGGCCACCCTGGATGATGTCGATCGTGTGGTTGCGGTAGCCCAGGCGACTGCCGGTCATATCGCTGGTGAAACGGCGGATCTCGACGTCCGCGCGCGGACGGGCGACCTCGTCGCCGTACCGGGCGTAGTAATCGGGCCCCTGCTGCTCCACCTGGCGCTGCTGTTCAGGCGTCAGCCCGGCCCACATCTTCTCGCGGATCACCAGCAGCCGCTTGACGCCGCGTTCGGCGGCCAGGTCACTCCAGATGTACGCCTTGACCGGATCGGCCGGCACGCCCTGCCCGTACCAGTACATCAGGCTGAGGTAGTGCTGCGAATACTTGTCGGCGTACGACGCGGCGTTCTCGAAACGCTCGACGGCCTCGTCGTAATGGCCGGACAGGTAGGACTTCAATCCGTTCAGGCGCCAGGTTTCGTTGGGGTGGCCCTGCGCGGCCTTGAGCTGGGCATCGACCTGCATGTACGTGGCGGTGACCAGCTGGAGCGGTTCATCGGCGAAGGCCGGGATGACCAGCACCGACAGCACCGCGCCTGTCCACCAGGCCTTGCTGCGAGTGGAAAAGGTTGCCATGGCGAGTCCTCCATATGCGGAGTGCGGGGTGCGGCCGTTGCCGCATCGGCCGCCGGTGGCCGTGATTGGCCGTCTGGGCGGCACCTGAATCGTATCGCTGCGCGCCGGCTGCGCCCCGGGATGACGAAATACGCGCAATGACGGCACAAGCCGCCTGTTCCGGGGAGTGTTTACGGCACAATACTCCGCCGCAACCGCGGCAGCGAACAGCCTCCGATGCACGGTCTGAATCCCCCTCAACGCGCCGCCGTCCTGCACACCGACGGCCCCTTGCTCGTGCTCGCCGGCGCAGGCAGCGGCAAGACCCGCGTCATCGTCGAGAAGATCGCGCACCTGATCGCGTCCGGGCGGATGCCGGCCAAGCGCATCGCCGCGATCACCTTCACCAACAAGTCGGCGAAGGAAATGAAGGAGCGCGTCGCCAAGCGCATCAAGGGCGATGCCGCTGAAGGGCTGACCGTGTGCACGTTCCATGCACTGGGACTGCGTTTCCTGCAGATCGACCATGCCAAGGTTGGCCTGCGCCGCGGCTTCTCGGTGTTCGACAGCGACGACAGCGCCGCGCAGATCAAGGACCTGCTGCCGCCGGGCAGCAAGAACGATGTCATCGACAACGCGCGCAACCTCATTTCGCGCGCGAAGAACGCGGGCCTGTCTCCCGAGGAGGCATTGGCTGCATCGCAGAGCCCGCGCGAGATGGAAGCGGCGCTGCTGTACCAGCGTTACCAGGCGCGGCTGTCGACGTTCAACGCGGTCGACTTCGACGACCTGATCCGTTTGCCGGTGCAGATCCTCGAAGCCGACGAAGACGTGCGCCTGGCATGGCGCGAGCGCATCGGCTACCTGCTCGTCGACGAGTGCCAGGACACCAACGACGCCCAGTACCGCCTGCTCAAGGCACTGGCCGGCGACAAGGGCCTGTTCACCTGCGTGGGCGACGACGACCAGTCGATCTACGCCTGGCGCGGCGCCAACCCGGACAACCTGCTCAACCTGGGCAAGGACTACCCGGCGCTGGAGATCATCAAGCTGGAGCAGAACTACCGCTGCTCCAACCGCGTGCTGCGCACGGCCAACACGCTGATCGCGCACAACCCGCACGAGCATCCCAAGACGCTGTGGAGCGACCAGGCCGACGGCGAGCGCATCCGCGTGTGGGAGTGCCGCGACAACGCGCACGAAGCCGAAAAGGTCGCCGCCGAGATCCATTTCCTCGCTGCCGCCAAGCAGGCGCCGTGGAGCGACTTCTGCATCCTGTTCCGCGGCAACCACCAGAGCCGCGCCCTGGAAAAGGCGCTGCAGTTGTTGCGCGTGCCGTACCACCTGTCGGGCGGCACCGCCTTCCTCGAGCGCGGCGAAGTGAAGGATGCGCTGTCGTGGCTGCGCCTGATCGCCAATCCCGACGACGACGCGGCGTTCCTGCGCGCGGTGCAATCGCCCAAGCGCGAAGTCGGCGCTACCACGCTGTCCAAGCTGGCCGAGATGGCGCAGCACGCGGGCATGCCGATGTCGCGCGCGGCCGAGCAGATCGGCATGCTCAAGCAACTCGCGCCGCGTGCCGGCAACGCACTCGATGGCTTCGTCAACATCATCCGCCACCTGCGTGGTGAGGCGTTCAAGATCCCGCCGTCGGAGCTGGTGCGCGTGCTTGCTGAGAAGAGCGGCCTGCTCGCGGCGATCCGCGCGCAGTGCAAGGACGAGGCCACCTTCCAGCGCCGCAAGGAGAACCTGGAAGAACTGGCCGACTGGTTCGACGGCGGCAAGAATTCCGGTCCCGGTGAACTGGCCGCGCAGCTTGCGCTGCTGTCACACGCCGACAAGGGCGATGCCGGCAACCAGGTGCGATTGATGTCGCTGCACGGCGCCAAGGGCCTGGAGTTCCGCTACGTCTTCATCGTCGGCATGGAAGACGGCACGTTGCCGCACGAGATGGCGCTGGAAGAAGGCAGCCTGGAAGAAGAGCGGCGCCTGCTCTACGTCGGCATTACCCGCGCCAAGGAACAGCTGTGGCTGTCGCACTCGCGCGAGACCCAGCGCTGGGGCGACAAGATCCGCCTGCAGCCGAGCCGATTCTTCGAGGAACTGCCGGCCGCGGAGATCCAGCGCGACGGCGCCGACCCGGTGGCCGATGCCGCGCGCAAGCAGGAACGCGCCGTGGCCGGCTTCGCCGCAATCAAGGCGCTGCTGGAGCAGTAGCACAGGAGCGACGGATGCAACTGCAACGGATCCACCACGTCGCCATCATCTGCGCCGACTACGCGCGCTCGAAGCACTTCTACACGCAGGTGCTCGGCCTGCGCGTGCTGGCGGAAGTGCATCGGCAGGCGCGCGATTCGTGGAAGCTCGACCTGGCGCTGCCCGATGGCGGGCAGCTGGAACTGTTCTCCTTTCCTTCGCCGCCGCCGCGGCCGTCGTACCCGGAGGCGCGCGGCCTGCGCCACCTCGCCTTCGAGGTGGCCGATGTCGCCGCCGCGGCCGACGAACTGCAGGCGCAGGGGATTGCGGTAGAGCCGATCCGCATCGACGAGTACACCGGCCGACGCTTCACCTTTTTCGCCGATCCGGACGAGCTGCCGATCGAGTTGTACGAAGCGCCCTGACCGCGCGTAGCATCTGCGCCATCGGGGCCCGGAGTTCGGGCCGGGTCATGGATCGGGGAACGCCCATGCTGTCGACACTCGTGATAGTCGTCGTTGTCGTGCTGCTGCTGGTGTGGCTGTGGCGCGCACCCAGGCGCAGATCCTGGGCCAGTAACGACGGCGGCTGGGATCCGGGTTACCAGCCTTATGCGGTCTCCGATAACAGCTGCAGTCCGGAGGCGCGCGATGACTCGTGCGACTCCGACACGGATTCGGACTCCGGCGGCGATTGCAGCAGCGACGGCGGCGGCAACGACTGATGGACCTCGTCCTGCGCCCGGCCAACGCCGGCGACCATCCCGCGATCCTGGCGTTGAACCTCGCCTCCGAAGAGATGCTCAGCCCGCTGGATGCGGCGCGCCTGGTCGAGCTCGATGCGCAATCGGCCTATCACCGCGTGCTGTGCGAGGGCGATCGGGTCGTCGCGTTCCTGCTCGCCTTCCGCGAGGGCGCGCAGTACGACAGCCCCAACTACGTCTGGTTCGCCGGGCGCTATCCACGATTTCTTTATATCGATCGCGTCGTGGTCGCCGAATCGCACCAGGGTCGCGGCCTGGGCGGCAGGCTCTATCGCGACCTGTTCGACGTCGCCCGCAGCAGCGGGGTCGACGCGGTGACGTGCGAGTTCTACACACAACCGCCGAACGAGGCATCGCGTCGCTTCCATGCCGGCTTCGGCTTCCGCGAAGTCGGGCAGCAGTGGCTCGCCGACGGCCGCAAGCGGGTCTCGCTGCAGATCGCCACGCCCTGACGGCCTGCCGTCATGGCGGCGGCGCCGGGCTCGGCTACACTCGCCGCCCGACCCCGCTGCCAGCCATTGCAATGCACAAGAGCACCCTCGCCCTGTCCGCCCTCGCCTGCGCGCTCGCATTGGCGGCCTGCCAGCGCGCACCGGCGCCCGAGACCACGACGGGGGAAGGCGCCGCTACGCCGGCCGCCGCTGCAGCGGCTGCCAAGCCGGCCACCAACGGCGCCAACGACAACCTCAATGCCGTGCTGTGGATGCAGGCCTCGGCCGAGTACCAGGCGGCCACCACCACCGTCTATCGCGCTGCGGCCGACAAGCTCGCCGTGGCCCTGGCCGAAAAGAACTGGGACGCGCTGGTGCCCGGCGAGCGCGGCAACGCCGCCACCGGCCTGAAGCCGGCCGTCATCATGGACGTCGACGAAACCGTGCTCGACAACTCGCCGTACCAGGCGCGCCTCGTGCGCGACGGCAAGGCCTACGACGAAGTCACGTGGGATGCCTGGGTGGCCGAAAAGAAGGCCAAGCCCGTGCCGGGCGTGGTCGAGTTCGCCAAGGCCGCCGCGGCCAAGGGCGTGACCATCCTGTATCTGTCCAACCGCGCCGTGCATCTGAAGGACGCGACCATCGCCAACCTCAAGGCGGTCGGCATGCCGGTGAAGGACGACAGCGTGTTCCTCGGCCTGGGCACCGTCGTCGACGGCTGCGAACAGAACGGCAGCGAGAAGAACTGCCGCCGCCAGCTGGCCGGCCAGCAGTACCGCGTGCTGATGCAGTTCGGCGACCAGCTGGGCGATTTCGTCCAGGTCGTGGCCAACACCCGCGAAGGCCGCGACCAGCTGCTCGACGAATACGGCGACTGGTTCGGCGAACGCTGGTGGATGCTGCCCAACCCGACCTACGGTTCGTGGGAGCCGGCGACGTTCAACAACGACTGGTCGCAGCCGGAGCAGGCGCGCCGCGAGGCCAAACGGGCCGCGCTGGATGTGGCGCCGTAAGGCTGGCAGGCCGATGGCTGGCGCGGTGCAGCACTGAGTCGGTACGTAAAATCAATAGGTTACGTCGCGATTCTTCAGGTGTTGCTTTAAGTTTGGAGGGCGGTTAGTCTGCCCTCCATCCGGCGCGAGCCGGAGCCATGCCACAACTCGACGTCCATCCGGTGAGAGCCGGATTTGAAGGAGGCCCACGGCCTCCTTTTTCTTTTTTGCATGGGCCGCGGGAGGGGGCGCCTCAGTACTCGACGGACACGGTGACGACGTCGCTGTAGTTGCCCGCCGTGAATGTAGCCGCGGTGGGTACACGGCCATAGACGATGAGCGTCCTGGGTGTTCCCGGTCCCGAGCCGGTACCGCTGCCGGTAACCGTCGAGCCTTGGACACCCGTACCCCAGATGGTCGAACGGCCGCTGTCGGTGTACAGGTTGTAAGGAATTGTCTGGGGACCAACGCCGTTCCGGTACAGGAGGCGTGCATTGACGTTGGTTGAACGTCCACCGTCGAGCTTCACCGTGTAAGGCGTGCCGTTGGTGCACGTGACCGTCAGGGTGGCCTGGCCATCGCGGACGA
>Ga0209025_1003261_pt1 | contig 15629 bp, 14 predicted proteins | sample AraplaMF_Col_mLB_FD_184256 | JGI IMG/M metagenome (GOLD analysis project Ga0209025, IMG submission 184256) | Arabidopsis root microbial communities from the University of North Carolina, USA - plate scrape MF_Col_mLB (SPAdes) (version 2) | ecosystem: Host-associated > Plants > Roots > Endosphere... | reverse complement strand
CAAAATTCAGCGAAAGCAAAGAAGTTAGGTGAGAGATAAACTGCCCGTAAAAGCCCGATTGGTTCAACTAATAATCAGTGGGGGATGAAGAAAACCCCCACTGATTAAAGTTTCACTTTATATAATCCTTCTACAAGGAATATCACAGTTTGTTTTCATGTGTATTATCTACATTTGAAGTAAATATATATGCAACTGCGACTTTAGAAATTTTTATCTTTCCATGTTGACTCTCACGTTACGTTATACTTTATTGTATGAATTAAGGGAGGAAAAAACAATGACAATGAAAGTAAAAGAAGTTGCAGATTTAGTTGGTATTAGTGTGCGCACACTGCATCATTATGATGAAATTGGGTTATTAACCCCAGAGGAGACGACCGAATCTGGTTATCGCCTTTATTCCGATGATAATCTGGAGACGTTGCAACAAATTCTATTTTTTAAAGAACTTGGCTTCCCTTTAAAGAAAATTAAAGAAATTATCAATAATCCTTCATTTGATCGACAAGAGGCACTTGTTTTGCATCGTAAAATGTTGATTGAGAAGCGCTCTAGATTAGACAAAGTGATTGCGACAATTGATAAGACGATTCAACACTCGAAAGGGGAAATTCAAATGACAAACAAAGAAAAATTTGAGGGGTTTGATTTTAGTCAAAATCCGTATGAGCAAGAAGCGCGTGAAAGGTGGGGAAATGAAGCGGTTGATAAGGCTAATAAAGCAGCGAGCAGTATGACGAAAGAGAAACAAGAAGAATATAATGCGATTTATAGAAAGCTTGCAACGCTTCGTTCTGATTCACCTGAATCAGAACAGGCTCAAGAAGCAATTCAAGAATGGTATAACTATTTGCAGAATTTTGGTCATTACTCATTGGATGCGTTTAAAGGTTTAGGACAAATGTATGTCGATGATGAACGATTTACAAAGAATATTGATCAATTCGGTGAAGGGTTAGCGAAGTTTATGTGTGATGCGATGGCAGTGTATGCAGATCGTAATAAGAAGTAACATGTACGCTTGTAATTGAAAAGGCTCTACTCTCCAAATGGAGAATAGAGCTTTTTCTGTGAAATACGTAAAAGTCGGACTGTGTAGTTGTGAGTTGTTTAAGCATTTTATCTATTAAAAAGCGTTTTAGATTAGAGGGAATTGGTAACTGTGATGTAAATAAACTTATTGGCGATAAGTCACTAGAATGGTTTATAGGGAATGATTCTCAATTTGTTCCTCCATAAGAAGAAGTTTTAGGATACCTTACAACGACTGTTGATGTAGCGAATATTCGTAAAGAGCCTAATGTAAATTCTCCTGTTATGCGTACAGCTACAAAAGGAGAAGGTCATACATATGATGGCGCTCATTTTTGGTATAAGGTAGCTACTGACAATTGGATGAGAGATGATGTTATATTAATTAACAAGGATGATAAAACGAAAGGTGTTGTATGGGTAAATGCTACTGGTGTAAACCTTCGAAAAGGTACAAGTACTGGTGATGCTGTTGTTGAACAGATTAATAATGCTGGGGCATATGACGTACACTATCGCTATGAAAATTGGTTTTTTGTAAATGGTGGCGGATTAAAAGAAGGCGGTTGGATGTATTTTGATGAGTCTTATGTGAAGTGGATTAGATAATGAAGGGAACCGGCTCTTATGCACTGACATCTGTCAAATAGACAAGGGTCAGTGCATAGGGACGGTTTATTTTAATGCTTTGGACAAATTTATTTTTATCAACCTTTTAAATCTTGCTCTAATATAGCACCAATATATTCCTGTTCTTTAGTCCACTTTAGTGTGTTTTCTCTTTTCTCAGCATCTATTCTTCCTTGTTCGTATGTATATTCAACCACTTCTCGATACCAAATTAGCATTAATTTTCTTAATTCAATTGTTTCAACTGTACATTGTACTGGGTTATCTTCATCATCAGGAAATAGTTCTTCGATTATTACTTGGTATTTATCCGCTTCAATATAACTCCCATTATAACTACACTCGAATTTTTCTTTTTTACCACTAAGCACAGAATCTAATTCTTCAATCGTATCTTTAACAGATCCGATTGATGGTTGAACATCACTTCCTAAAAATAAAGAAATCAATTCATTATTTGGGGGCTCCTGTTCATTTTCGAATTCTAATCGAACATCATCAAACTTTTTATAAATTTCAATTTTATAAGGATATTTTAATTTCATTATTAATCCTTCCTTTCTATGGTTTATATAGAGGGTACGCTGATGTAATTTTCCCGTTTTTAATTTGCATTTCTATCTTTATACCATTAGAGTCAGTTCCAATATAACGGTTTCCTTTGTATAGCTCTTTATTATTAAAGGCTTCATTAATAGAATCGATTACTTGTTGTTCTGTCCAGTCTTTTGGAAAAAACGTGGATTTAGCATTTTTTAGTTTCCCATCAATATTAACATTAGCCTGATAAATTCCCTGTTCGTTAGGCCCTTCTACTTCTCCAATTATTTTCCCCTTACTTTCTTCAGCTCCTTCATAATGGAATCCTACTGCTTTACCTTTCTTAGTTACCTCTCCTTGAAAAACATGGTTCAAGCCGTTTTCTTTTGTTCCTACTTTAAAATTCTCTAAATTTTTCAAGTGACTAAATTCTTTACCTATTCCCACCATTGAGTATTGAAAAGTATCTTTGGCTAAAGAATCCATATCAGGTCGACGTAGATACGAATTCCCTATATATGCTGGCTCTAATCGACTTCCTAACTGAAACTCGGACATAGATGACAAATTTTTTCCCCATCTCGCACCATTACCTACAGCACCGGCACCTTTTGTAAGAACTGCAGCAATTGCAAGAGTTGTTGCCCCATATGCTATCGCTTCTGTGTAGCTTTCTGCATCTCCGTATTCTACGTTCTTTACATACCAATCCGACAAAACGTTTCGCATATCATAAATTTTTTGGATTTCCTCGTCCCACTCATATTTTAGTGTTCCAATAGGGTCATTCCATAGATCGCCAATAAATTCGTATGTATCTTTAAATTCCTCTTTCTTTTCATCAATAGAACTCTCCACAAAGTCCCTAAGTCCATATTTTGCGTCTTCGAATGTGCCCTTTGGGTCATCTACTAAGTGTCCGAAAAAGTCTGATGTTTGGTTCCATGCTTTTTTTAGTGGATCAAAAATAGTGTCTTCTGCTGCTCTCCCGCTTCCTCGCTGAAAAGCGTCCCATAGCTTGTCCATCTGATTAAAATCATCAAACGCTTTCTCATCCGCTTCACGGAATGTTTTCGCAGATTTCTTTAATTCGAGTTCAGTGTGCTTTAAATGTTTGACTAGATCGTCCATACTTTTCTTTTTTGAGAAAAATTCATCAAAAAATTGTTTGCGTGCCATACCTTCCCAAGATATCTGTAATTCGAACGTGACTTGTAAAAGTTCTTGAATTACTTTTTCCATAGATTCTCTATTTCGCGATATAGAATCTGCAGCTTCTTCCAGTTTATCCGGATCAACTCGTACTTGTCCCAATTGCTATTTCCCCGCCTTTCCGTTTTGTGTATAAAATTGTCAATAAAAGTATAACAGATTTGTAAGGTGGAAAAATATTGGGGAATACAAATTAAGGTAAAAAATATCCTGTAAATATGATAAATAAAATAAATTATATCAAACTTTTGGAAATTCAATGTCTGTTTATCGAGATTTGACTTGTAGAAAATGAGTTTTTATCTATTTGCGCCAATTTATCTCATATCATATATTTAAATAGTGTACTTTTCACTTTAGTGTAGGAGATGACGATAAAAAGCTACTCCTATTTTTTTATACACATATATACTTATCAATAGAAGAAAATAAAATAACATAGGATAAATTATAGTAGGGAATGAGATTTTATCTACAATTTGTAAGTTACAGTTTGCGATGCGAAGGCACATAATGGCTGTATATGATATAAGCATTAGAAAGGTAAATCGAATACTAAAAGAATTTGAATGATACGTACGTGTAACAACACATAATAAAGAAAAAATTTACTATTTAAATAAGTGTGGAAGAGTAGCCAGTTCGAACATTATTTAATGCGAAATGAAGCATGGTTGTATTCTAATTGTCCAGATATTTGATATATTGAAAAGCCTATAAAATTTCGTTGTGATGGAGAAAATACTTGTATTATTCCGGCTGTATATAAAAAGCAGTATAAGAAAATGTTAATTATTAACCTCTTTGTAATATCCATTTTTTGTGAAGTGAAGTTAGGATTATCTGCAGCAAAATATGATTTGTTTGTTAGGGTTTTTGTTATGCAGGACATATTATAATTTGACCACATTTTTGACCACATTCTTTTTGAAAAAGTGTGAAAATCTAAAAAAAGTATAGCAGATTGAAACCCTATACATTGTGGAAATTAGTACGTTTTTTGAACAAAATTCGAAAAAACATCAACATATTTGTCGATACATGTTGTATAATCTTGCAAGGAAAGATATCATATAGAGGTGTAAAACGTTAACTTTAATATAAGCGAAGGGAAGAATAGCATGACACATTCAATCGAACAACTTTCTATCAACACGATTCGCACATTATCCATTGATGCGATTGAAAAATCAAACTCTGGTCATCCAGGAATGCCAATGGGTGCAGCACCAATGGCGTATACATTATGGACGAAATTTATGAAACATAATCCAAAGAACCCAACGTGGTTTAACCGTGATCGTTTCGTATTATCTGCAGGTCATGGTTCAATGTTACTATATAGCTTACTGCATCTAGCTGGTTATGACGTAACAATCGATGATTTAAAGAGTTTCCGTCAATGGGGAAGTAAAACACCAGGTCACCCTGAGTTCGGTCACACACCAGGTGTAGACGCAACAACAGGCCCACTTGGACAAGGTATTTCAACAGCTGTTGGTATGGCGATGGCTGAAAGACATTTAGCGGCGAAATACAACCGTGATGAGTATAATGTTGTTGATCACTATACATACGCAATTTGCGGTGATGGAGACTTAATGGAAGGCGTTTCTGCTGAAGCATCTTCATTAGCAGCTCATTTAGGATTAGGTCGTCTAGTTGTGCTATATGATTCTAATGATATTTCATTAGATGGCGATTTAAATCGTTCTTTCTCTGAAAGTGTAGAAGATCGTTATAAAGCATACGGCTGGCAAGTAATCCGTGTTGAAGATGGAAACGATATCGAGGCAATTGCAAAAGCGCTTGAAGAAGCAAAAGCTGACGAAAAACGTCCAACATTAATCGAAGTAAGAACAACAATCGGATTTGGTTCACCAAACAAATCTGGAAAATCAGCTTCACATGGTTCTCCGCTTGGCGTAGAAGAAACGAAGTTAACAAAAGAAGCATATACTTGGGGATATGAGCAAGACTTCCATGTACCAGAAGAAGTGTATGAAAACTTCCGTAAAACAGTACAAGATGCTGGTGAATCAGCGCAAGCTGAGTGGAATGAAATGCATGATGCGTATGCAAAAGCATACCCAGAATTAGCATCTGAACTGCAAGCAGCAGTGAAAGGTCTTCTTCCAGAAGGTTGGGATAAGAACTTACCAAAATACGAAATCGGTTCAAAAACAGCAACTCGTTCATCTTCAGGACAAATTATTAATGCAATTGCTGAATCTGTACCATCATTCTTTGGTGGATCTGCTGACCTTGCTGGTTCTAACAAAACATATATGAACAAAGAAAAAGACTTCACAAGAGAAGACTATAGCGGTAAAAATATTTGGTACGGTGTACGTGAGTTCGCAATGGGTGCAGCAATGAACGGTATCGCACTTCACGGCGGTTTAAAAACTTACGGTGGTACGTTCTTCGTATTCTCTGACTACTTACGTCCAGCAATTCGTCTTGCTGCGTTAATGCAACTGCCGGTAACATATGTGTTCACGCATGATAGTATCGCGGTTGGAGAAGATGGACCAACGCATGAGCCAGTTGAACAGCTTGCAGCGCTTCGTGCAATGCCAAATGTAGATGTTCTTCGTCCTGCTGATGGTAACGAGTCTGTTGCAGCTTGGAAACTAGCGTTAGAATCTACAAAAACACCGACTGCATTAATCTTAACTCGTCAAGACCTTCCAACATTAGAAGGTGCAATTGAAAATACGTATGAAAAAGTTGCTAAAGGTGCATATGTAATTTCTTCAAGTAAAAAAGAAACTGCCGATGTAATCTTACTTGCAGCTGGATCTGAAGTAAGCTTAGCAATTGAAGCACAAGCAGCATTAGCTAAAGATGGTGTTGATGCATCTGTTGTTAGCGTGCCGTCTATGGATCGCTTTGAAGCACAATCAGCTGAATATAAAGAATCTGTATTACCAAAAGCAGTAACGAAACGTTTCGCAATTGAAATGGGTGCTTCTTTCGGATGGCATCGTTACGTTGGTCTTGAAGGAGATGTATTAGGTATCGATACATTCGGTGCTTCTGCTCCTGGTGAAAAGATTATGGAAGAATACGGATTCACTGTAGAAAACGTTGTTCGCAAAGTAAAAGAAATGCTATAATGATTTTAGGAAAATCTCTCCGGCATGGAGGGATTTTTCTATGTAAAAGAAAATATCCGTTATTTTTTGAGGTAGTAAAACTTTATTGATGGAAGTTTGCTATATTCGACAGAAAAAGTTTTTTCTTTCTCCGCAGTCAGACAATCATTGCGTTTTTATTTCTATATAATGAAGGAAATAAAGTTGTCCAATGCGGGAGGGAAAGTATGAGAACGTATGAACTATACTTAATTCGAGAAGATATTACGAAGGCGTATTTCGGTCGTGAGTTTTTATTATTTGATTTGTTTGCTCGTTTTGCACAGTCTCGTTCCCTTTCAGAAAAGAAAGTGTTGTATAAACAAATGAAGTATATAACGTTGCCTTTACAAGTAATGAAATTACATTATAAAATGGAACAAGCTCTGCGAACATATGGGACATACGAAAGAAATGGATATATGCACACGGTGTCTAATGAAAATGTGTACGGGGAAGTGCGTATTAAATCACAGCATATCCAGATGCATGCTTCTGAAAATGTCGAGCTAGAAACGGTTATTTTTGAAGTGCTTAGAAAATGTGAAATGACATTTCTTGCGATGGATTATGAGAGTAAGCAGTATGGATGGTTAAATCCTCTCAAACAAGTGCGTACTTATATATAAAAAATGTCGAATACAATCTTGTCTTATTGAAAAGGTTTTAGTACACTGTAAGGTAGACAACATGAAGGAGGAAAAAATATGTCAACTTGGGTAATTGTTCTATTGAGCGTATTAGCAGGACTAGCTGCAGGCGTAGCGTTAGGATTTTTTATCGCACGCAAATATATGATGAACTATTTACAAAAAAATCCACCAATTAATGAACAAATGTTAAAAATGATGATGATGCAAATGGGACAAAAACCATCCCAAAAGAAAATCAATCAAATGATGAGCGCAATGAACAAACAACAACTGAAATAAGCGCTAGAAAGGGCACTCCAATTGGAGTGCCCTTTCATATTGTCTTTCGGAAGTGTTTTAAACTTTAAAAAATTCAGTATTTTTGATAAACTGAAAACACCGCTCATTTGGGATAGGAGGTATATCAATGAAGGTTTTTTTAGACTTAGCATGGTTTTTTAAACAAGAGAAGCGAGCGTACATAATGGGTAGTTTTTTATTGCTTGGCGTTGCTCTTCTTGAACTCGTACCGCCAAAAATAATTGGGATCATTGTTGATGAAATTAGCAATCAATCTTTAACGACTCAAAAGTTATTACAATGGGTATCAATTTTAGTTGGTGCTGGGGTATTGGTTTATATTTTGCGTTATGCATGGAGAATAATGATTTTTGGCTCTTCCTTAAAATTAGCTCGTCAATTACGGCGAAAACTGTATGAGCACTTTACGAATATGAGTCCATCCTTTTATCAAAAACACCGAACTGGTGATTTAATGGCCCACGCAACGAACGATATTCAAGCGGTACAGCAAACAGCAGGTTCTGGGGTGTTAACGCTCGTAGATTCGTTAACAGGTGGCGGATGTGTTCTTTTGGCGATGGGGTTTACAATTAGTTGGAAGTTGACGTTACTCAGTTTAATTCCAATGCCAATTGTAGCTATCTCGACAAATTATTACGGAACTTTGTTACATCGTCGCTTTCATAAAGCGCAGCAGGCATTTTCAGAAATCAATGATAAAGTTCAGGAAAGTATGAGTGGAATGAAGGTAATTCGTTCACTTGGTCAAGAAAAAGAGGACTTGCAATCATTTCGAAAAAAATCGGAAGAAGTGGTACATAAAAATATTCTCGTTGCTCGCATTGATTCATTATTTGATCCAACAATTGCTTTAATTGTAGGTTTTTCTTTTTTAATTGCAGTATGTTACGGCTCTGTATTGGTTGTTCGCGGAGAGCTTACGATAGGAGAACTTATAACATTTACTACTTATTTAGGTACGCTTGTATGGCCGATGTTAGCGTTTGGTTGGCTGTTTAATATTATGGAGCGTGGCCGTGCGTCGTATGATCGTATTCAAAATTTATTTATGCAAGTTTCTGATGTGGTAAATAGAGAAGGGGCAAGTGAAGAAGTAGCAAGTGGTGACATTGAGTTTGATATTGACACATTCTCGTATAAGAAAAATGAAGTAATAAATCTACAAGACATTCATTTTTCCTTACGAAAAGGAGAAACGTTAGGAATTGTAGGACGTACGGGATCAGGGAAAACGACATTATTAAAATGTTTAATTCGAGAATATGATCATTTTGACGGGAACATACGAGTTGGGGGAAATGATATTCGAGATTTGACACTACACGCTATTCGTTCTTCCATTTCATATGTACCACAGGATCATTTCTTATTTTCTGCAAGTATTGGTGAAAATATCGCATTTGGAAAACCTAGTGCTACATATAAAAATATTGCACATGCAGCTGCTATTGCATGTATCCATGAAGATATTACGAAATTTCCAGAAGGATATGAAACTGTTGTTGGTGAACGGGGCGTTTCTTTGTCTGGCGGCCAAAAGCAGCGTATCTCGATTGCCCGTGCATTATTAACAAATGCTGAAATTTTAATTTTAGATGACTGCTTATCAGCAGTAGATGCAAAGACAGAAGAAACGATTTTGACATCATTAAGACGTGAACGTCAAAATAAAACGACTATTATTACAGCCCATCGCTTAAGTGCGATTCAACATGCAAATTTAATACTTGTTATTGATGATGGAAAGATAGTGCAGCGTGGTACGCACGAAAGTTTAATGCAACAAGATGGGTGGTATAAGGACATGTATGAAAGTCAGCAATTAGAAGCGCTAGTTGAGAAAGGAGGAGTATGATGCAGGAAAAAAAACAAAGTGATTTATGGCGCCTATTATCATATTTGAAGCCTTATAAAAAACTGCTCACTTTTGCATTTTTATATTTAGTTGGTGCAACTATTGCGGAAATGATGGGGCCCTTTTTAATTAAGGTATTTATCGATGACCACTTAGTCCCAAAAAAATTTGAACAAAATGTGTTAATAACGCTATTTATTGTTTATGTAGTGTTTCATTTATTAAAGGTGTTGTTTACGTATTTAAATTTATTGTATTTCCAAAATATCGCCTTTAAAATTGTGCAAGATCTGCGCATAGAAGTATACGAGCATGTACAAAGTTTATCGCTTAGCTTCTTCGATCGTACACCAATTGGAACGCTAGTTTCGCGAATAACAAACGATACAGAAGCAATTAAAGATTTCTATGTAAGTGTATTATCTACCTTTGTAAAGAATATTGTTTTTTTAATTGGTATTTTAATAGCTATGTTTTTATTAGATGTGAAACTTGCACTGTTTTCATTACTACTCATTCCGATTATGATTACAATCATGGCTTTTTATCGTCGGAAAAGTTCAGTTTTTTATTTAGAACTTCGCCATCAATTAAGTATTTTAAATGCAAAATTGAATGAATCGATTCAAGGTATGAATATTATTCAAGTATTCCGACAAGAGAAACGGATGCGTAAAGAATTTGAAGAAGTGAATGAAAAACATTATGGAGCGGGGCGCCGCAATTTGAAATTAGATGCTTTGTTATTACGCCCAGCAACTGATCTTGTTCATACGTTAGCAATTGTATTGGTGATCACGTTGTTTGGAATTGATGCAATGCATAGCCCTGTTGAAGTGGGTGTATTATATGCCTTTGTAAACTACATTCATCGTTTCTTTGATCCAGTAAATGAAGTGATGATGAAATTATCTTTCTTTCAGCAAGCACTAGTATCTTCATCACGTGTGTTTCAGTTAATAGATGAAAAGGATTTAGCGCCAGTACAACAAGGTGATGCAGCCCCTATAATGATGGAAGGGGAAATTGAGTTTAAAGATGTTACCTTTTCTTATGATGGAAAACGTGATGTGCTTAAAAATGTGTCTTTCCATGTGAAGCCTGGGCAAAATGTTGCTTTTGTTGGGCATACAGGTAGTGGGAAAAGTACAATTATGAACTTATTGATGCGGTTTTACCACATTAATAAAGGTGAAATTGTAATTGATGGAGCGCGGTTAGAGAACTTTCAAGAGATGGAGATAAGAAAACGTATTGGTCTTGTATTACAAGATGCATTTCTTTTTGCTGGAACAGTGAAGCAAAACATTCGTATGTATGATGAAGGTATTACAGATGAAGAAGTGGAAGATGCTGCGAAATTTGTACAGGCAAATACATTTATTGAGCAGTTGCCAAATCAATATGATACAGAGGTGGTTGAGAGAGGAGCAGCGTTTTCAAGTGGTCAAAGACAACTTGTAGCGTTTGCAAGAACGATTGCAACAAATCCAAAAGTATTAGTGTTAGATGAGGCAACAGCAAATATTGATACAGAAACAGAAGAAGCGATTCAAACCGCATTGCAGCATATGCGAAAAGGGAGAACAACTATCGCGATTGCACATCGCTTATCTACAATTCAAGATGCGGATCAAATCTTTGTGATGCACGATGGTCAAATTGTTGAAAGAGGAACACATCAAGAATTGCTGGCGAAACAAGGGTTATACTACAATATGTATTTGCTGCAGAATAATGGGAGCCTTCAGAAAGCCTTGTGAGAATAAGGCTTAGAAGGCTTTTTCTAAAAAATAGTAGAAATAACTTGTTTATAGAAGGGGGAGTACTGCGATTCATTGCTCATAAACCCTATTCTCTATGATATAAATTCATTTTAACTTTACGAGATAGTAATCGCTGCTATGCAAAATACAACATGATCTGCACGCCGCTGCTTTTTTGTTTTAAACTTTGTATGTTGCAGATAAAGTTCCTGACCGCTTCTATGCACGACCAGATGCTCTCGCCCTCTCATAAAGAGAGGGTTTTATTAATCTATTAATATGTATTACATATTAATTATATATGTAATACATATTTCCGATATGAAGAAGATTACTATATTATATTAAATGTAACATTCGAATGTTTGATGTATTACCGGTAATATCCCTATCCCTTTTCTAAAAATGCGAACGAAACTTCCCTTTTTCTGGATGATTTGTTGTAGATTATACAGAAAATATTGTTCGATATTCATTATGGAACGTACATAATGGAAAGATCCCGATCTCATAGAGGATACCCCTAATCTTCATGTGATAATATGTACGGAAAGAAAACATATGATCGGAGAACAAAAAGCTGACCATTTCGGTCAGTTTTTTGTTGTTTCTGTTATGAATTCTTCTTTTTTAACTTCTGTCTTTAATAATAATGTTTTCCCAAAACGTCGCTGGCATTCTTCAATTATTTTTTGAATTGCCAATGTGTTAGAAGAAGCAGCGATGGTCACGGTTGCTTGTCTTGTTCCTCGATTTTTTTCACAAAATACACAATCCACAACATACTTAGAAAATTTCACAAAATCCTTCCTTTCTGTTTTTAGGAATGCGCTATCAATGAAGTTGTTGGAAATATTCGATAGATTATAAGTTTTTTCCTCTTTTTTCGAGGGGAAAATAAGTGAGATACAGAATAATATGTATGGGAGGGGGAAAGTAGTGAAACGTTGGATTGGAACAGCTGCAATTTGTATAAATGATAATAATGAAGTATTAATGGTACTACAAGGAAAGCCTGAAGAAGAAAAACTTTGGTCTGTACCTTCAGGTGGATTGGAAAACGGAGAAACGCTAGAAGAGTGCTGCATACGTGAAGTATGGGAAGAAACAGGCTATCACGTTGAAGTTATTGAAAAGGTGCATGAAAAAATAGGTGTTACGTTTAACGTCCCTGTACAAGTACATTATTATGTTGTGAAAATAGTACGGGGAGAAAGAAAAATTCAAGATCCAGATGGATTGATTTATAAAATTGAGTGGAAACGGCTGGATGAACTTATAGATCTTCCACTTTCATTTCCGGAAGATTATGAGTTGTTGCATCGATGTGTGAATATTGAATGTCCACTAGGAAATGATTGAGGCGAGAAATGCGAAAATGTACATGAACGAATTGAATAGCGAAAGAAATAAAAGAAAACGCTCTCTTATATGCGTTTTCTTTTATTTTTATAAACTCTGAAATACGATAAGTGAGCTACATATATTAATTTTTCTACATATAAGTCGCTCCTATGTAGAAAACAAAATGACCTATACTTGGCGTTCTCCTTTTGTTTTCAATCTGGCATGTGTTAGGAAAAGCTCTGACCGTTTCTATGCGTGACCAGATGCTCTCGTTCTTCTCAAAAGAAAGGGGGTTATGTCAGTTTTTTAACTTATATTTAGACTTGCTGTAATTGTTAATACCATCAATAAAATATTTAGGGATATTACCGTATGAATTCTTTAAAAATATTTGTCTTATATATCATTCTTATGTTATTAATTTATTATATATATTAATAAAAAAGGGTGTACGATATGGAATTACGGCATTTACAATATTTTATTGTTGTAGCAGAAGAGCTTCACTTTGGTAGGGCAGCTGCTCGCTTACAGATGACGCAGCCTCCGCTAAGTCAACAAATTCAACAATTAGAGAAAGAGATGGGAGTAACGTTATTTTCAAGAACGAAACGAAGAGTAGAATTAACAGAAGCAGGGGAATTATTTTTAAAAGAAGTAAAAAAAGCTTTTATACAGATTGATAAGGCAGTTGAAATTGCTCAGAGAGCGCAAAGGGGAGAAATTGGAGAGCTGTCTATTGGGTTTGTTGGATCGGCGATGTATGATATTTTGCCGCCAATTGTTCGGGAATATCGAAAAAAATTTCCAGATGTATCTGTTGTATTGCATGAATTGTCTACACCAGAACAAGTAGATGCACTTCATGACAATCGAATTGATGTTGGGATGTTGCGTCCACCTATTACAAGTCAATTATTACAGTTAGAAACAGTGCAACACCTTCCTTGTACACTTTGTTTACCGAAAGCACACCCACTTGCGAATAAACAAGCAATTTATATTGAAGATTTGCAAAACGAATCTTTTGTTTTTATTACTCGAAATGTTTGGCCGACTTTATATGATAATATTCTTTCTTTATGCCGTGATGCAGGGTTTAGTCCGCAAATTGTACAAGAGGCGACAGAATATCAAACGGTTATCGGGCTTGTTGCTGCTGGGATTGGGATAACGGTAATACCAGTGTCTGCAAATAAATTATATCAATCAGAAGTTGTCTACAAAGAAATCCGTGATTCTAAAATTGTTGCCGAATTAGCTGTTGCATACCGAAAGGCGAATATAAATCTAGAATTACAAGAGTTTTTAAGAATAGCGAGAGGCAATGTGATGACACATTTACAAAATGACGAGAAAAATGACAAAATTGTAAGAATGCAATAATGTATGTAAGAAAGTTCGATGTTTTCCTTTTTCTTTTTTTCTTATAGTGAAAAGAGAAGAAAGAATAAGGAGATGACATACTCATGGTGATACCTATTTTGATGAAAGTACAAAAAACGTGGGAGGGAAAAGAAGATGACGTTTTCTCAACTCGCGTTTAAAAATGTTAGTCGCAATATACGCGCGTATGCCGCTTATTTTTTGAGTAGTGCATTTTCAGTTATGGTTTTCTTTTTGTATGCTTTATTTATTTATCATCCTGATGTTGATGGAAGTAAAGAGTTTCCAGGAATTATTCGTCAAGGAATGCTTGTTGCGGAATATATTATTTATTTCTTTTCTTTTTTCTTTATTTTTTACTCTGTTAGTTCATTTTTAAAGCTGAGGAATAAAGAGTTTGGGATTTTTGTGATTCATGGTATTACAAGTTGGCAATTAATCCGAGTAATTTTCTTTGAAAATATGATCGTTGGTATAAGTGCTCTCATCAGTGGTATTGGTTTTGGAATTTTATTTGGAAAGTTATTTTTTCTGTTAGCTAGTACAGTAATGGGGTTGAAAAGCTTGCCATTTTATATGCCATGGCAAGCAATGAAATTAACAGTTGCTGTGTTTTTAGCATTGTTTTTCATTGTTGCTTTTACGACAAGTTTATTTGTGAAAAGTAAAAAAGTAATTTCGTTATTAAAAGGAAATAAAAAGCCAAAACCTGAACCGAAAGCATCCATTCTTTTATCAATAGTAGCGGCTATTTTAATAGCGATTGGATATTTTTTATCAATAACAGCGAATCCTGGCATTATTGCGTTTTTATTGATTCCGGTTCCAACCATTGTAATCATTGGCACGTATTTTTTATACTCGCAGCTTAGTGTGTTTATCATAACGTTTTTAAAGAAATCGAAGCCTATCTATTGGAAGAAAACGAATTTATTATCATTTTCTATGTTAGCATATCGCATGAAAGATAATGCACGTATGTTTTTTATGGTAACGATTGTGTCGACAGTTGCTTTTTGTGCCATTGGAACGTTTGCTGCTTTTATAGAAACGCAAAAGAGCGAGTCGATGAACAATATTCCATTTGCATTTAGTTTGATTACATACAATGAACATCAAGGACAGAAAGCGCAATATGAAAAGGAGATTGAAGGCACTTTTCAAAAGGAAAAGGTTACGTATAAAAAAATAAGCGTACAGTTGCAATTTCAATCTATTTCTAACGATTCGCAACCAGCTGTAATCATGAGTCAGAATGATTATAATAAGTTTGCCAAGCAGCTTGGTTACGAAACGGTGGCATTAACAGGAAATAAAGCCGTTCGCGTTCCTTCTTTTGGAATGGAAAATAGTGTTGTAGATTCTTCTAAAGAATCAGATGTAACTTTGAAAGAAAGTGGAAAACAAATTCATGTTTCTTCAATGTTGAAACAGAATATTTTTTCAGGTGGTGTATTTCCTGGGAAGATTTTTGTTGTTTCCAACGAAATGAACCAGCGGATTACGGGTGGGCAGAAAACAGCGAGTTATACAGGATATATAGTTAAGAGTTGGGAAGGAACGACGCAAGTAGCTGAGCGGTTAGAAAAGCAACTGAATCAAAAAGGGCAGTATGAATTTTCGTCACGTGTGATCATTTATAATAAGATTAAAGAATTGACAAGTATGATTCTATTTATCGGATTGTTTGTCGGAGTTATTTTTTATTTATCTGCCGTAAGCTTTTTATATTTCCGCTTATTTACCGACTTAGAAACGGATA
>Ga0209025_1003258_pt1 | contig 15635 bp, 17 predicted proteins | sample AraplaMF_Col_mLB_FD_184256 | JGI IMG/M metagenome (GOLD analysis project Ga0209025, IMG submission 184256) | Arabidopsis root microbial communities from the University of North Carolina, USA - plate scrape MF_Col_mLB (SPAdes) (version 2) | ecosystem: Host-associated > Plants > Roots > Endosphere... | reverse complement strand
ACATTTATTATGTTACAGTTTTACTGAAGCTCCCATCGTAGGTATTTTCCCTGAAAATTTATCCATCGCCATCTTCATCTGTTTATTATCAATATGCGTATAAATTTGTGTCGTTTCAATGCTCGCATGACCGAGCAATTCTTGCAGCGTCCGTATGTCCGTCCCGCTTCGAATTTGCATTGTCGCGAACGAATGCCGCAGCTTATGACTCGATAATCGCATATTTACGAGCTCAGGCAGCTGTTCTTTCAGCTTCTCGAACGTCTGGTCTGCAATCGTCTGGATCATGCGGATGGATAATCGACGACCGAATTGTGAGATGAAAAATGCCTGCTCTTTCCCTTGGTTTGGGGCTCGCCGCTCCTCTTGCGCACGTATCAGAATCTGATGCAGTTCGGTGGGAAGCGGGATGACGCGCCATTTGCGTCCTTTTCCAAGAATGTGAATAGATCCGTCTTGATGCAGATCTTGGGTGTTCATACGATGGATCTCACCAACACGCAAACCGGCAAAAGCCATAAGGAGCAAAATCGCCATATTGCGGTTGTGATATTTGCCTTCCACCCGATCAAAAAATTGATAGAGCTGGTTTTCTTCCAGATATGTCGGGATCCTATTCTTTACCTGTTTCGATTTCGCAACCGATGCGGCAGGATTGACCTGTAAGTGCTCCATCTCATTCAACGATTTATAGAAAGCCCGGAGAGATGAAAGTTTACGATTTCGCGCTTCATCCCCCGCTCCTCGCTCCCGTGTAACTGACAAGAATCGCATAATCTCCATTTTACCCAGCTTCGACAGTTCCGCCGGATAGACTCCTTTGAGAAAACTACGAGCATCACTCATATACGCCGACTGCGTCGATTTCGACATCCCTTGGTTTTTCATCCATATTGAAAATAATTCTAACTCGAGACTGTATGCCTCAATAAGGTCATATTGCGTGAGTGTCACGAAATTCCCTCCTCTTCTTTTATGTATTTATTCATTGCATCAGCGTGATTGAAATCTTCCATCTTTCTGGTAAAAATGACAAATATCCTCTAATTTCACGAGAATATAAACCTATCAATCCCTATTATAATATGAAAAAAGTTTATTTAAAATGAAATTGCGTGAAATATGTATTTCACGCAATTATTTTAGGGCAAAAAAAGAGAGTTTGCGCTTGAAATGATACGCATTAACTCTATGCATTCTTCACTTTCTATTCTATATCTCGGGATTAATTTCTTTCACCTTTATTGCGCCGAAACAGCGAAATCCCACCGAAACCACTGATAACAGCAATATAAAAACCAGCATCATACCACCAACCCGTGTTATGCATTTCATAAAACCTGATATTCTCTTTGAATGCGCCAATGATTAATGAAATAGGAGCGATCCATCCATGCCATATTCCCCAGAAAAATCCCGCCTGATTTTCAGCGTTATTCGTCCCATCTCCAGGTACGCAACCCGTTAGAAGAGTCATAAGCAGCAATACTGTTGCCAACATGAAGAAGTGTTTTAATTTCATATCCATCACCTTTCAACGAAGTTATTCTTTACTCAATCAATATATTTAAAGTATGACTATTTGATTCTCAAAATTCTCAATAAGGATCTCTGAGCAGCTCTTAAAATATGGGGTTTATATCTATCCATTTATTTATATTAATATCGGTAAGTTTCCCGCCAGATGCATTTGTATTATTTAATGTCATTTCACTCATATTCGCGTTATTTACCTTAGTCTTTGACAGATTTACATTATCAAAATCTAGTTCTTGCGCGCAGGGTTGTCTGCATGATTTCAGGCTGACCAAGAAACGAATGCGACGCCGCGTAGATATATTGTTTCCTGATGTAACTGTTAACTGCCTTCTTCGAGTCTGTAAACTATGTAGTGTATCATCTCAAACCTACTATCTATTAAACTAGAAATGCCCACTACCTGTTGATCCAGTGATATGAATCTTCTTATATTCCTTCATCTTCCCTCTTCCTTTTCTCTCCATTCACCTTTCAATTATAGCAGTCGATCTAAATATTGGAAATAAAAAGGGAGATCACAAAGTCGTTAACAACCTTGCAATCTCCCGTCATGAGTAATGCTCTTAGTTCTATTTATCTTTTGGCCCGGACCCGGACCATGCTTGGATTAAGGCGTTTGCATCGGCCACCAAGGCTGTTTTTGCCTTTTCGGAGATAAAGTCCTTCTTGTTCGTTTTGTCAATTCTCTTTAGAAAATCCTCCATCGCGTCGATGGCATTTTTCAATTTGTCTTTACTTTCATGCTTCTCCGCAATCTTCAAACTCTGTGAAAGCTTATCTTTGAGCGATCCACTTAAGTCACCGGAGGCATAATAAGATTCCATCAGCCGCTCCATTGAAGCGATACTTGTTTTTACTACGATATGAATCACCAACTGTGATACGTTGCCAGCCTGATCCGTCACTGCGATTTGGATCACGTGGGTTCCCAATTGGCCTGCCAAACGCAACGGCGTACCGGCTACATATGGCTTGCCGTCCACGGTGATCGTTTTTCCAGCAACGCCCGACAAGTTATCGGTGGTCTGCACATTCAGCACAAGTGAATCGCTATCCAGGAATTCGGTCCCTTCTTTCAAGGGAGCACCATTTACCGTTACAACTAGTGTCGGGGCCGTTTCATCGATTTTTACATTGATTGTCTTGGCTGCTTCCACGTTGCCGGCTTTATCTACAGATCGATACCGCAACTCATACGTTCCGTCTGTAGTTAAGCTGATCGGGTCCGTGTATGGTTGCCAACTTCCCCCTCCATCTAGACTATATTCTGTCCTCGCGATGCCAGACTGTTCGTCATGGGCGGTCAAGGTTACAGTCACCGGATGGATATACCATCCGTGCTGCCCATCCGGCTGGGTAGGCGAAACAATTGCCGTTGTCACCGGAGGCGTTTTATCGTTTTCCGAATCAATCGATTCTTGCAACTGGGCAATCAACTGCTGAAGCGGGTTTATCGAACTCTCGTAAGCATACGGGAAATTGTTTAACAGATCTTGCAGTTGGATTCTCAAACTGCGATCTCCTTTTCCCGATTCGAGCAAGCTTTCCGCCTGTTTGACCAATCCCAGGTAGTTGCCCAAAACCCCCGGTCCGTACACTTCAAATTCATAAATGGAATAGCCGAATATCGTAGCTCTCTCAATTCCTTGAAACTTGACATATCTGGCCTTTACGGTGTCAAAATTAATCGTCTCAACTCCGCCGTGCCCGTCTATCGTCCCATCGTTGGCTTTTACATTCATCCAGTTTTGGCCATCACTAGAAACGAATAGTTTGTAAGTCTTGGCATAAGCAGTCTCCCATTTGATCACGATGCTGTTGATGTCTTGTTGTTCGCCCAGATCCACGGAGAGCCAAGTATCGTCTGAAACAAGACTTGCCCACCTTGTACCCATATTCCCATCTACAGCCTGATCCGCAGACAAATGAGGAGCCTCTGCTTCGGATGATTCCGCATGCTTGTTCAATGCCATGTTCACACCGTCAAAACTGGTAACCTGATTCTTAATCATCAAATTATCAATGACACCTTTAAAAGAATTCGTGGAGCTTCCGATTTTCTCGAGCGGCAGCACTAGGGTATCAATATGAGGTGACGAACCGTTCGTTACCCATAATTTCTCTACGTACTCGTTTCCATTTACATAGAGGGATACGCCTTTGTTGTCACCGGTCAGCAGCAAGTGCGTCCATTTTTCCTCCGGAACCTTGTATTGGAACGTACTATTGTAATGTTCTTTGGAAAAACCTAATAGCCCGGTCTTACCTTGCTTTAGTTTCAATTGACCGACAGGTGATTCCATCAGTACTGCATCATCCGGGTTGTCGGCATCCGGTTTGACCCACATGGAAACGGTCCATCCGAACCCTAAGGCCTGTAATGGTGTTTCGATATAGCTTTCTCCCCCGGCGAGCCACACACCCTTTCCGTGTTTTCCGTCTGTTAGCGATACATTTTTACCAGTTCCAACGTAACCGTTCCCAGAAGAATCAGAAAAGCCGTTTTCGAATTGGTACTTGATCACATTGCCATCCTGATTTTTCACTTGCAGCTTATGGGAGATGTTAGCATTCGGCGCTTCTCCGATCCGAGATGCCGCGTCTGCATATGTTTTGTAGTCTTTGTCTTCTCTTGTTCCCGACCACATCTTTTCGGATAGCACCTGCACAGCCGGAAACATTCTGTCGTGGGAATCGTCCATGGATAACCCGCTGGCATCGGAGATGTCATTCCATAACGCAATCATGGCGCCTTTTAGTTTTGGATGACCGTATGGCACAACCGTATCGGAAAATACATTTGGTTCCCACGTGTTGTACATATATTTTTGGTCCATATATTCTTTATACAATCTAGGTACCAGATACATATAGCTGTTCTCGGTATTGATGATATCGAAGCCATAATCCATCGCTTGCCGGGCGTCTCCGTAAGGGACATGCCAAATATTCATCGTTGCCTGGTTGCTTATAGGAGTTACCCCGTTGTATTCCATCAGCCCGCCCCACAAATGGGGATGCTTGCCTTTGCTATTGATATGCTTGATTAGCGTATCCATGTATTCACGAAAAACCTCTTTGTCGCTACCCCAATATTCGTCTGTGCCGATATGAACATCCGGACCGATAAACGTCGGGTTGTCGCCATCAATATATTCGTTAAACAGACTTTCGACAAAATTCACCGTTTCCGGCTTCGTAATGTCTAGATGAGGACCGCTTCCCAAAGACGGATCGAAATTGGTAAAAGCTCTTGAGTGTCCCGGTGTATCAATCTCCGGTATGACGTTAATGCCGTAATCCATACCAAGCTTTTGAAGATTGCGGAACTCCTCTTTGGTGTAAAAACCGCTTTTGCTCGTAAGCCCCGGGTACGCCGTGCTCTCCAAACGAAATGCCGTATTCGTCCCGTCTAGAAACGGAGTCCCCACATCGTCGTTCAAATGAATTTGAAATTGGTTCATCTTATACCAGGACATGAGCTTGATATAATCACGTAAGAAATCAATCGTATAAAACTTTCTGGCGACGTCGATCATGAGTCCGCGTGTCTCATATTTGGGATAATCCCGTGCTGTTCCTTTATGGATACGGACATGATTATCATCCTGTTTCAAAATTTGCAGAGCGGATCTCGTCCCGAAGAAAACTCCAGTCACTTCAGCCGATGTAATCGATACATAATCATTAACATCAAAAAGGTAGCCTTCTTTTCCGAGCCAAGTTAAGGAATCGTCCAAGGACAAATAGATGTCTCCCGCTTGTGGATCACCGTAAACAATATCCGCGTTGACATTGCTAACATCCCTCAGATCATCCTTCGTCTGCTCCGCCGCCTTTTCCAGAGCTGCTCTATTCGCTGGATTTACAACAATTCGCGAATTTGGAGTAAGAGTAAAATCTCCGGTCCGACCAAGCCATTCACGCAGCGATGGTATGACCTTCGGTTCCTTGTTCAAATCAGCCGTTTGCGCAGATTGCCCAGGAACCGCAACCAGTACGTTTCCGGTAATGGCCTTCTCAGCAGGATTACTCACCTTTTCAACTTGGAATAAGAGATTCACTTTGGTGTCAACGAGGGGAGTGTGGATTGTCCCCGCTTTGTCAATGACGGGCAGTCTGTCGCTGCCATATACGGAAACCTTGTAACCTTCGGGTACATCCGGTAGAACAATTTCCGTTTGCCCATTTGCAATAGGCGGTATTTGGGTTATGCCCTTCACGATTTTAGGCAAATCGCCGCCATTGTACACCTCAAACTCGAAGAAGGAATATCCGTAAAGGATTCCATCTACAGGAGCCCTTTGTACACCTTGAAATTTAACGTACCTAGCTTTGGCATCATCAAAATCGGTGATTTCCGTGCCTCCCCTGCACACGATTTCACTGTCATTCCCTAGTACATTGGTCCAATGCTCCCCATCGCTCGACACCAGTAGCTTGTACTTGCTCGCGGCGGTTTGCCAGTTAATTACTACCCGGTTGATCACGAATTCTTCGCCAAGGTCTACATAGAACCATTGATCGTCTTCTTTGGCGGATGACCATCTTGTCTTTCCATTGCCATCTACGGCATTTGCCGGCCCAAGCCAGTCCACTTCGTTCCCTGATGCATATGCCGTTTTATGTAACGCCAAATTAACGCCGACTTGCACATTGCCTTCATTAAGTGAGACACTGCCACCGGAAGCGGTTTCATAAACAGATCCGGTAACTGTAGTATTTGGAGAAACGACCTCATCTTGCCCTTCTGCAGCAGCAGCTTGCGACATCGTCGCGGGGAAACAGGTTAATAGAAGCAACAACGACAACAAAATGGAAAGCACTTTCTTTTTCATTTTCTCCTCCTTAAGAGTTTTTAGATTTTAAAAAAATACCTCCTTAATCCAGCACTTCACTTTTAATACTAAGAGACCCATTGCTCCTTTCAAAGCTACAACTTATTACTTTGGATATACATTTTTTTACTTTACATTGACGTTTCCCACTTTAAATAAAAAAACCTGCTTCTCACGAAAACAATACGTCAGAGCTGCAGGTTATTATGTCAATCATCGAAACTTTTTTATTCAGATCACTAGCGTTGCATAAACCACAGGTATCAAAAGAGATTCTCCTAAAACTAATGTTATCAAAATATTCCGAATTAAATATTTTACTATTAGAACCAAAGAGTTGATCTCCCATTAAAGGTAGCTCCGTCCATTTGGTAATTATCTGGTAATTAAAGGCGCTGTCTCTTCTTTCGACCTTGTGAAGTACGACTAGGCCGCTTTTGAATACGGTCTAGCCACTTACTTGATGGTTTCCAAAGCAATACTTTTAGCCATCGGTACACATTTTGAAGAGGTTGAGCTGTTCCTATTTCTTGTTTGACTAAGACTAACAAGCAAAATGCGATAAGCGCGATCCAGACTTGATTCATGACGACTTGCTCACTTGTTCCATAGAACCACTTGATTCGGATATGTTGCTTTAACCATTTGAAGAAGGTCTCTATTGCCCAACGTTTGCGGTACATGTCACCAATTTCATCGGCTTCGAGATCGAAGCGATTGGTAACAATAGCGAGTAGGTTCCCTTCTGAATCTGTCGTATGAATCAAGCGCACGACATTCTCCATCCGTATTTGTAGCGTACCCACATAGACCATTTGATCAGATAACACTTTGCTCTCTGAGGGCAGTTCGAAAGCATGATGGCATTTTTCTTCAACCTAGAAACGAAGAAGATACTTGTGTCACAGTATCGGTCAAACGCAGCGTAATCGACATATCCACGGTCGAAGACATAAGTAGCTCCTGCCTCGTCTTCGTGGAACTAGCTTCTTTTAGAATTCGGGCAACGAGTTCTGCAAAAATCTGCTCCAGTAAAGTAGAGTTTACCTGATAATTTTTACGACATAATTGTGCTGCCGAGATGGATTCAAGCCCAAGTTCCTTTTGCACCATCAGCAACCCTTTCTATTCGTGATATAAGCTGAAGGGGATTCCTTCATCATTTTTTTGAACACACGATTGAAATGCGACGTATCGTAAAATCCCAAATAATCGGATATTTCGGTGACGGACATGGTTGATTCGAGCAGTAGACTACTTGCTTCCTGGACACGCAGCTGATGTACGTATTCGATTGGCGTCATGCCCATCGCTTTCTTGAACATGGAGATCGTGTAATTCGGTGAACGGCCGATAAGCATCGCTAATTCACTAATTTGAATGGACTCTCGATAGTGTGTCTGAAGCTCAAGTTGAATTTTTCGGGCCAAATAAAATTTAATCGGCTCAACGGCGGGGCTTACCGGCTCACGTTTCGCAATTCCAAGCAGCTCAATCAGAATACCGAGGCAGATGGACTTATGATACGGCTTTCCCTCCCATCTCTCTTGGAACAGACGTGAGAATCGTTTGAGCACATATTCATAATTACTTATTTTCATTCGCATAAAATGACTAGGCAGTAAAAGCTGAGCGTCAGCATTAGCATCGTCTATCAAATTAAACAATACAGTATATTTCCTATGCGGCGCTTCTGTATTGCTTCCCGCTCTTACCGTCCCTTTCGGTATCACCAATAAATCTCCTGCCTCAACCCGATGCGTTACACCGTTAATGGTATAGGTCACCGTTCCTTCTACCATGAGGACGATAACATGGTATGGAATTGCCTCGCGTACTGTATTCCAGCCTGGTATGTAATCATCATAATGTACCGCTAGCAGAGTAAACATAGCAACGCCCCTCTCTATCTAGAATGTTAATCCTAACATAGCAATCCTAGGTCCGTCATTCAAACAAGAAAACAATCTTTCAAGAATTAAGAGATCAAAATTACAGTTGTTTTGTACATCTGAAAGACATTACGTACATCGTGCTCAGAGCAGCACTTCTATATAATGGAGACAAACATTTATACGGGAGGTTGGACGTACATATGAATAGTAACACCAAACCGAATATCCTATTTATCATGAGCGACGATCATGCTGCGCACGCCATGAGCTGCTACAGCGGACGCATTAACCAGACGCCGAACATCGATCGGATTGCTAAGGAAGGCATTCGTTTTGACAATTGTTTCTGTACGAATTCGATCTGCGCACCTAGCCGGGCAACGATTCTGACAGGGAAATACAACCATTTGAATGGTGTTCGTACATTGTATGAAGGCTTCGACGGTCGGCAGGATCACGTAGCCAAAATGCTTCAAGGCGGCGGCTACGAAACGGGCATGATTGGTAAATGGCATCTCGGCCGAGGCGGCATTTACGACCCGACCGGTTTTGATTACTGGAACGTACTGATTGGTAACGGGGGACAAGGCGAATACCACCAGCCTACTTTCACTGAAATGGGTGAGGATCGTGTTTACGACGGTTATGTGACTGACGTCATCACAGATTTATCAATCGATTGGCTGAATCGTCGGGATCAGGAGAAGCCATTTTTCTTAATGTGCCACCATAAAGCGCCACACCGCCCATGGGTACCAAGCGCCAAATACGCCACGCTGTATGAGGATGTTATGATTCCAGAGCCGGAAACTTTCCATGATGATTATTCGAATCGTGCTACAGCCGCCAAAGAAGCGACGATGCGGGTGGAAAGTGATCTAACGCTCGTCGATTTGAAGGAGGAGACACCCGAACATCTGACGCCAGAGCAAGCAAAAAGCTGGAAATACCAGCGATACATGAAGGACTATTTACGTTGCGTGGCTTCCATTGATGAAAATGTCGGACGATTGCTCGATTATTTGGACGAAATGGGGATTGCGGACAATACGATTGTTATTTACACGTCTGATCAAGGTTTCTTCCTCGGTGATCATGGCTGGTATGACAAACGTTTCATGTATGAGGAATCACTTCGCATGCCGTTTATCGTACGTTATCCGAAAGAAATCAAACCGGGTGAGAATACGGAAAAAATGGCCCTTAACGTGGACTTTGCGCCGACCTTCCTCGATTATGCAGGATTGCCGATCCCAGACGAGATGCAGGGCCATAGCCTCCGACCAATTTTCAACAGCGAGCATCCTGAAGGTTGGCGGACATCGATGTATTATCGTTACTGGATGCATCGCATTGACCATAACGTGTTCTCGCATTATGGGCTGCGAACTTACCGCTATAAGCTTATCTATTATTACGCTGACGGATTGGGAGTGCCTGGTACCTTGGATGAATCTAACCAACCAGAGTGGGAATTGTTCGATTTGCATCAAGATCCATCTGAGCTCAATAATGTGTATGCGCAGCCAGAATACGCTGAGATCGTGAAGACATTGAAGGATGAACTCCATGCGCTTCAAGAAGAGGTCAAAGATGATCGGTATGTGCTCGATGTTGACTAAAGAGCCGCAGCTGGACTGAGTTATTTTCGTCAAGAATACAGTTATAGAATTAAGCAGCCTTAGTTCGGGATTCAACCGGACTAAGGTTATTCAACTCTCAGAATCTATTTAATCGTGTCATATAAGTCTACTTCAATGTTATTAACTTCCCTGTATCCCCATTCATCTGAAATTTCAAGATGCCAAGTTCTTAGTGATCGTTCATGTTTATTTTCTTCAATCCAGCGATGTAACTTATCATATGTATTTCTAATTTCATAATTAGGCCCTTTATGACTTTGGACTGCATATTTTTGACTCGGAACTACGATAGAAACCATCCCTTCAGGAACTTGTGTAATATCATTTACCTCAACACATACCCAGTAACCATCTTCCTCTTCCGTGGAGTCCTCAACGATAAATGCACCAATGAGCCTTACTGGGTTTACAACATCGTTAATCTCATTCAGCCTATCTTTAAGTATGAAAGAAGCCTTTGGGATTTCATTAACATACTGGTCACCAGGACATAATACTCTGAATCCAACTAACTTCATTTCTTTGAGTTCAACTACTTTCACAGGACTCACTCTCTCTTTCGTTGATATTGTTTTCAATGCTTTGCATTACTTTCATATAACGTTGTTGAATTCCCGACCCATATCACCTCATCCAAGGCCAGCGGTATCTTCAATTGGAATATAAACATCTACATTGTTAGGCCATTGTGGGTCTTCAAATTTATAGACTTCTATGGCCATTGCTCTCTTGTTATTGCTGATTCCATTTTCTTGTAAATAATGATGTATTGCTGCATATGGATCATCTTCTGATCTTGTTTTCCCGTATTTATGAGCAGGGATTGAGAATCCTAGCATGCCAGCTGGAACCTCTTTCAGGTCCGTTACTTCCATGCAAATTAGATATGTAAACAATGTCTCTGATGTAAAGCTCAAACAAACGTATTCTAATGGGTTAATAATTTCCGTTATTTCATCTTTCCGATTTAAGAAAACATGCTTTGCTTCTTCAACTCGTCCTGGATCATGGTTTGCAAATGCGGAAGTCACTGCAACTCCAACAAACTTCTTTTCTTGTAATTGTACAACTTCAACTTCGCTATTAATATTCATTGACGATCCACCTTTCAAAAAGAATCTTGAATATTAGGTTAGTATAGGTTTTATATTCAATAGCCCTATTTCAACTGATGTCTCTATATAACCAATTATCTGATCAAACGTAAAAACATTAAGTTTTTTATGTAAAATTTCGTTATCGTACTCCATATCACCTAATACATAAGGAAAGAATTCTTCAACATCTTTGGACTTTACCTCTTGCAAATCAATGATTGTAGGAAGATAACTGAGCATTTTTCTCAATTCATCTGTAAATCCATAGTATTCTAGTAATTTCCCATTAAGTAATCGGAAATCATTGTGGTACGAACTATATAATTCTTTATTAACTTCCATTCTGTTTCTTAGCCATGGAAGATTAAAACCTTTGAGCCATATATCATCAGCTATTAAATGTGTAAAATACCCCAAAACATAATGGCTTTCTACTAGCGATCTATATTTATGTAAAAATCCTTTATAATCAATGTATCTTGAATAATCTCGTACCTCACCTTTAAAGAAATGTGATATATCTTTTGTTGAAACAGCATCTGGAGCAATGCTTCCAAATAAAAACGGTGTTCTATCTTCCATCGACAGACACGCTGCAATTCTATTAGCAATAATCACGTGCATTATTCTTGAACCCATAATTCTCCTCACCCTTCAAAAGTTTTTAATCCGTAGGTGATTGAACACGATTTGGTTAATGTATGAGCTTGATTCTGCTACCTCGAAATCTCTCTGGCGAACCGCGGAAGTGCGTGTGTTGCTTTGAGAAACCTATAAATTGATTTATTAAATGATTCTGGTGATTCCAGAGCCAGCGGACGAAGCGTGAATACCTTATTCGACGATGACTATGCCTTCCCCGAAAATTCCATCATACAATTAGTCTATAAAGTCTTTTCAAAAATGTATAAGTCATCTTCTTCTCTAACTTTGGTGTATCCGCACTTTGTATAAAAGTGATGATTCTTGACACACCAGCTAGGAGTATCAAGCCACCATTTGTTGCTATCCGGAAAAATTCTTTCAATTTCATTCATTACTTTCATACCGATTCCTTGATTCTGAAAGTTCGGATCAATAAAAATTCTTCCTAAATTATGTACTTGATTGTTTCCTATAAATATCAAAGCCCCCCCAATTATTTCTCCATCACAGAGTACCTTGAAATATTCACAATTTTGCATCATCTCTTCTTGCCAACTTATAGAATCGTATCCAAATGGACCCCCGATTTCGTTATTATTGAAATGTTTAGATTCTTCATCAAAGCTAATCTTTTGTATTTCAGCGAGTTTCTGTGCATCATTTATTATTGCTGGTTCTAGTTTCAACATTAGTTAAACCTCCATTAATGTGAATAATAATAAACATAGCAATCACTTTAATCGCATTCGGTGCTGCTTCGAATCACTTACATAAATGAGTTCTTAGAAAATCAACAACATTCATAAAAGCTCTTTGAATTGCAGGGTCATTAAAATTATGATCGAAAACATGATCAGCGCCTTCTATTGTAATAAGCTTAGAGTAAACTCCCTTTTCTTTAAGCTTCTCATATAGGATAACAGATTGTTCATATGGAACATCTGTATCTTGATCACCATGAAGAAATAATGTAGGGGGATAATCTTCAGAGATATTATTAATTGGATTATACTTAATTAAACAATCAGAATCTTTATTACGATCAAATCTAGTTACTTCTTGCACCCAGACACCTTGCTGGCGACAATAAAGATAAAAATCAAATCTTTCCCATACACCTGTAGTCACTTCTATATTGCATATAGACTCAGAGGCCATAGTTCTATTAATCATTGGCTTCATGCAGTAGAACTCACTCGGTCGAGAGTACCAATCACCTAGAATATCTCCATAACCGTAAAAAGAGACAATAGCTTGGGGTTTGACATCCATTGTTCCAGTTAATAAGCTAAGGTACCCACCTGCTGAGCTGCCCATTACTGCAATATTATTGATATCAAAATCATACCATTCAATTGCTTTTGTTCTTACCCATTCAAATCGCATCTTTTATATCTTCAATAATAAATTCAAATTCTGTTTCTGGTGCCAGTCGGTAATCAATGTTGACTATACTAAATCCGGAACTTGTAAAATACTCGATTTGTTCTAAAGGTAACCATGTTCTGGTGCCAAAAATTAGTGCGCCTCCATGAATATATATAATTACTGGCGAATCAGCGCCTTGGTAATAAATATCAGCACTTATTGAGCAGTTATTTGCTTGCTTATATACCCTTGTTTCTTTCATTTGCTTTATCTCCCCTTAAGTTCTAGTTCTTACCGCAGCTAACGTTCATGCGTTCCCGAGAGGCTTAAGGCGACGTATGTCACCGGGGTGGCTCCGCCACTTAGCCTCCAGGGTTATCTGCCTGTAGCTACTTCCCCGAAATGCCTCGGGCAGACCAAGGAGCGTAAGCTCCACAGCGGGAAAACGGTGTGATAATCTGATGCCAGTGCCTTCTTCGAATTACTAACAAAGTTCTTTATTAATAATCCAATCTCTAATGTTTTAAGTAAAATTACCCTCCAAATGATATTCTGTACCCATCAATATCTTGAATAGTAAATTCACTAAAAAAGTCATTTAAATCAGGCCCTTTAACTATATCTATTCCTTTAGTTCTAAATTCCTCTAGAAGCGATCTAACATCTGTATAACAGAATGCATCAAAATATAATCCTCCATCAACCGATGAGAATGGTTTAACATCATCAGGATTCTTTGCTGGATGGAGTATAAATGTAACAGAATCTCTATTCATATGTACATGTTGTACGTCCGGACCTCCGACTAGTTCATAACTAAATCCAAGTCTCTTATAAAACTCAATTGATTTTTCGATATCTCTTACAAGTAAGACCATTGTAGGTCCAGATATTTTTACACTTTCCATCTTGATCTCGCCTCCAAAATATTTATTATAGTTTGTTATACTGGTTTCAGATAACGTTGTTGATTTCCCGATCCACAGAGGCTTAAGGGAACAACGCACAACCGGGTGGCCCTGCCACTTAGCCTCACATGGTTTTCTGCCTGAATTTACTTCTTCGAAATCCCGCGGGCAGGGGCGTAAGCCCCGCAGCAGGAACACGGTGTTATCTAATGCCAAGGCCTTCATCGAATTTTCTCTCAAAGTCTTGTTGTTATCTTCTCTGCCTATAATCTAAAAAATCAATTAATAATTTACAAGAGTTTATACAAGCTTTTTGTATGAACAGCTTTTGATCATTTATGGTGTTTGTATTTGCTTTATCTGATACTGATTTAAGACCCATAAAATTAATATTGTTTAGATAACAAACATGAGCAAAAGCTGCCAGTTCTTGATCAACTGCAATCGCTGCAAAATCTGTCATCAGCTTGTAGCTTAATTCATTATCACGTATTCGCTGATCGCCCGAAACAAACGTTCCATAATGTACTCGCTCTGCAGTATTCTTTGTAAATTCTTTAAACATAGAAATGATCTCTTGAGTTGAATCAATTATACTACTTCTTCCCATGTATGCATCTAATGGATCATTAGAGATACCAGCGTCTGTAACGTCATGTTGTATCGTTTTTTCTGCAATAATAATATCTCCACCGCTAACTACTTCTGATAACCCTCCGCATATTCCGGTCATATATAATTCTTCTGGAAAATAATTAGTAATCAATAATTGTGTACAGCTAGCTGTCTTGACCTTTCCGACTCCAGCTACTACCGAAATAATATGCAAATCGGCTAACTGATGAGTATAAAAAGTCCATGCAGCAACTGTTTCAGTTTTAATTGGTTTATATTGCTTTAACAAATATTGAAGTTCTGGCTCCCAAACTGCGATAATACCAATTTTCTTCATTTATTACTCCTGTTCTAGGTTTTTAAATTTTTTGAGGTTTGCCTTTAACCTTACTACCGAACCGACTAAAATAAGGGGCCTGGTTCCTACTAATGATCGTAGTTCACGAATATAATCACTCAAAGTAGTTACCTCAGTTTCTCAATTATTTCTACTTTCTTTGCTCTAAGGGTTAACTTGCCGACCCGCACCGTCAATGCGATATTTATATGATGTAGCCGCCTTCCTCGAATCACTCGCAATATCACTTAATTGGGACATATACTTGAATTGATTCCCACAATTCATCAACTGGGAATTCGAGAATATAGCAATGACTTTCACTGTTCTGTAATTCATTTCTCTCGATTAAGAAGTTATTGAGTCCACTGTATACATCTTTGATAGAATCATCTTTTCCCTTATGAATCACCATGTATCGTTGTTCAGGAATTGTTATTTGTTGTAATCTCCCTGGATAGTTTCCTTGCACAATTGTCCCTCCAGTCTCTATACATACAAAATAGATTAGTTCTTCATTCTCTACTTCCTCAGGACATGGTTGAAAAACCCCAAACCAAGGTTTTTCATTCCATGTTTTTACGTCTTTTACGTGTTCCATTAATTCTTTTACTGCATTTCCGACTTTATCACCCATATTAATGAGACCTTTGCAAGGAATGCCAAGAATATTCAATTTTTTGAGGTTTACAATCTCAGTAGTGATGGTCAAGTAAATCATCTCCTTAATCCTAAAGATTTTTTAGTATT
>Ga0209025_1003255_pt1 | contig 15643 bp, 11 predicted proteins | sample AraplaMF_Col_mLB_FD_184256 | JGI IMG/M metagenome (GOLD analysis project Ga0209025, IMG submission 184256) | Arabidopsis root microbial communities from the University of North Carolina, USA - plate scrape MF_Col_mLB (SPAdes) (version 2) | ecosystem: Host-associated > Plants > Roots > Endosphere... | reverse complement strand
GCAATTACTGCGTGCAGGGTTTATTCGTCAAAATACAAGTGGGGTATACTCGTATTTACCGCTTGCAAAACGTGTGTTAACAAAAATAGAAAATATTGTTCGTGAAGAGATGGAAGCAATCAATTCAGTTGAGCTTTTAATGCCTGCATTACAATCTGCAGAACTATGGCAGGAGTCAGGCCGCTGGGAAAAATACGGTCCAGAATTAATGCGTATAAAGGACCGTCATAATCGTGATTTCGCATTAGGGCCAACACATGAAGAAGTAATTACAACTTTAGTACGTGATGAAATTAAATCATATAAAAAATTACCGCTAACACTTTATCAAATTCAAACTAAATTCCGTGATGAAAAGCGTCCTCGTTTTGGTTTACTACGAGGCAGAGAGTTTATTATGAAAGATGCATACTCTTTCCATGCATCACGTGAAAGTTTAGATGAAACATATGATGATATGTATCGTGCTTATTCAAATATTTTCTCTCGTCTTGGTTTAAACTATCGTGCAGTTATTGCAGATGCAGGCTCAATTGGCGGAAAAGGTACACATGAATTTATGGTGCTTTCTGAAATTGGGGAAGATACAATTGCATACTCAGATACATCAGACTATGCTGCGAACATTGAAATGGCAGAAGTTCTTGTAGACTATCAACCATCAGATGCAGCATTAAAGGACCTTGAAAAAGTGGCAACGCCAGATCAAAAAACGATCGAAGAAGTATCAGCTTTCTTAAATGTTGACCCTTCAAATGTCATCAAGTCATTAGTATTTGATGTAGATGGTGAATTAGTTGTTGTACTTGCTCGTGGAGATCACGAAATTAATGATATTAAACTGAAAAATGCACTTAATGCTGGTTCTGTTGAGCTTGCTAGTGAAGAGGCAATCCGCGGTTTATTAAGCTGTGGAGTTGGTTCAATCGGTCCTGTTAAATTACCAGTAGACGTAAAAGTAGTAGCTGACAATGCTATTCAATCGATTCGTAACGGTGTAGCTGGTGCAAATGAGGATGGATTCCATTTAGTAAATGTAAATCCAGAGCGTGATTTTGCAGTGAATGAATACTTAGATATTCGTTTTATTCAAGTGGGTGATCCATCTCCAGATGGACAAGGTATTATTAAATTTGCAGAAGGTATCGAGGTTGGTCATATTTTCAAATTAGGAACAACTTACTCTGAAAAAATGAATGGTACTTTCTTAGACGAGCAAGGTAAGGCACAGCCATTTATTATGGGCTGCTATGGTATTGGTGTATCACGTATTTTAGCTGCTGTTGCAGAACATTTCCAAGATGAAAATGGTTTTGTTTGGCCAACACAACTAGCTCCTTATGATATCCATGTTGTACCTGTTAATACAAAGGATGAATCACAGGTTGCCTTAGCTGATGAGCTATATGGCTTATTGAAATCATACCGTTATGATGTGCTATTAGATGATCGTGCAGAGCGTGCAGGGGTTAAATTCGCAGATGCTGATTTAATTGGCTTACCTGTCCGTGTAACAGTAGGTAAAAAAGCAACTGAAGGTATTGTTGAGGTTAAATTCCGTCAAACGGGTGAAACGTTCGAATGGAAAAAAGAAGAGGTCATTGATCGCTTAAATGAATTTTTCCGTAAACATTAACTCCGGACGCAAGTATACCGAGGTATACTTGAGTTTCCTTTAGAACCGCTGTCCCAAATGGTATTAAATAGATAAAAAATTCGCGCCACTTCTCGGGGACAGCGAGCCAAGCATGAATTCATAGTTGTTTAGGATTTGTGAGGCTTGACGGTCGCCCGTGGAAAGGGTGCGAATTTTTTTCCGTCTAGGCTAAAGCGCTACATCCTCGTGGTCGCTTCGATCCCTTGGGCAAAAGTAAGTGGATCGCTTACTTTTGCTTCGGGCTCTCCAGCGCTTGTCGGATGTAAACGAGCGCTTTAGCGCATTTGTTCCTTCAAATAGTAATTGTTGGTGAGGAAATAAAACTTGGGGCGTGTAAGACTGCCTCTTTCTGAAAGTAGGTGTCAATAGATTGGAACAGCAACAAGAAGCAAGAGCAAGGTTTCAAATGCTCTTGCAACAACTAGAATTAACAGATGATGTGTATATGTCCTTTTTTGAGGAAGGTGAATTATCACGACTAACTGTACACAAAAAGAACAGGCTATGGAATTTCTCCATTAAATTACGAGATATACTTCCTTTTTCACTATACCAACTTTTTCGTACTCGTTTAGCTGAGAAATTTTCAGCTATCGCTGAAATCCACACAACTTTTGATACGGTAGAGAAAAATGTGACGGAGGAGCTTGTCCAACAATATTGGTTAACAGTAGTAGAGCAAATCGATGAGATGGCGCCAACTTTAAAAGATTGCCTAATATCGCAAGTGCCTATGTGGAATGGGCAAAAAATTACGTTATCCTGCATGCAGGAAATGGAATATATGATGCTGAAAACAAAGTATGCCGAAAAGCTTTCTGCAAGCTATAGTCAGTTCGGCTTTCCGCCTATTGTGCTAGATTTCGTGCTTCAAGATCAGACAGAAGAAATGATTGCGGCACAGGAAGCTTTCATGGAGCAGAGGCGTTTAGAAGAAGCCGCTTTAGCTCAGCAAGCAATAGAAGATTACAAAAAACGTGAGAAAGAGAAGAAAGAAAATCCGGCTCTTGCTAATCTTGGTGATCGACCATTCCAGCTTGGTATGTTAATTAAAGATGATGAAACAATGGAAATTAAACGCATTGTTGAGGAAGAACGTCGTGTGATCATTGAAGGCTTTGTATTTGATGCAGAAGTTAAAGAGCTGAAAAGCGGCCGTTCTTTATTGCAAATAAAAATTACCGACTATACAGATTCCATCGTTGTAAAAATGTTCTCACGTGATAATGATGATGCAGAACTTATGCAACATTTGAAAAAGGGGATGTGGGTAAAAGTACGAGGCTCCGTTCAAACTGACACATTCATTCGTGATTTAATCATTATGGCAAACGATATCAATGAAATCAAAAAAGAAACACGACAGGATAAGGCGCCTGAGGGAGAAAAACGTGTTGAATTGCATTTGCATACACCAATGAGCACGATGGACGCTGTGACTCCAGTTGATAGACTTGTTGCGCAGGCTGCGAAGTGGGGTCATCCAGCCGTGGCTATTACTGACCATGCTGTTGTGCAATCTTTCCCAGAGGCTTATTCAGCAGGGAAAAAGCATGGTATAAAAGTTATTTATGGCTTGGAAGCGAATTTAGTAGATGATGGTGTACCGATTGCTTATGCAGCTGAGCATCGTTTATTAGATGATGATACCTATGTCGTGTTTGACGTAGAGACGACAGGTCTATCTACTGCTTACGATACGATCATTGAGCTTGCAGCGGTAAAAATTAAAGATGGGCAAGTAATCGACAAATACGAAAGCTTTGCCAATCCCCATCACCCGCTTTCAGCGACGACCATTGAACTGACAGGCATTACAGATGATATGGTACGTAACGCGCCAGAAGTGGAGCAAGTCATTAAGGAGTTCCATGCATTTATCGGAGATGCCATAGTAGTAGCCCATAATGCATCATTTGATATTGGCTTTTTATACACAGGCTATAAAAAATTCGGGCTAGATGGAACAATTCATCCAGTTATTGATACATTGGAGCTAGCTCGATTACTTTATCCAACGATGAAAAACCATCGTTTAAATACACTTTGTAAAAAATTCAATATCGATTTAACTCAGCATCACCGAGCTATTTATGATACAGAAGCTACCGGCTTCTTACTTTTACAGCTGTTAAAAGATGCAGATGAATTAGGGATTAAATATCACGACGACTTTAATAAGCATATTGGTGGCGGGGATGCCTATAAAAAGGGACGACCAATGCATTGTACGATATTAGCGGTAGATAATGCTGGACTAAAAAATTTATTTAAATTAGTCACTCACTCCCATACAAAAACGTTCTATCGTGTTCCTCGTATCACACGAGCGGTCTTAGAGCAATATAGAGAAGGGTTATTAATCGGATCAGGTTGTAATAATGGTGAATTATTTGAGACGATGATGAATAAATCCCCAGAGGAAGCCGAGCAAATTGCGAGGTTCTATGATTATATTGAAGTTCAACCTAAGGCTGTGTATGCACCGTTAATTGAGCGTAATGTCGTACGTGATGAATGGACTCTTGAAGATATTATTCGCAAGCTCGTAAAGCTAGGGAAGAAAATGGATAAACCCGTTGTAGCAACCGGTAATGTCCATTACTTAGATCCGACAGATGGAATGTTTAGACAAATACTAATTGGCTCACAAGGTGGTGCCAACATATTAAATAGATCGAAGCTGCCTGAAGTTCATTTCAGAACGACGGATGAAATGCTTGAAGAATTTGATTTTTTAGGGCCGGATCTTGCGAAGGAAGTAGTTGTTACCAACTCTCAAAAAATCGCAAATATGATTGGTGATGTTAAGCCAATTAAAGATGATTTATACACACCAAAAATTGAAGGCTCAGATGATGAGGTCACAAATTTAACCTATGAAATGGCTCACCTTATATACGGAGAAGAGCTGCCAGAAATCGTGAAGGCCCGAATTGAAAAGGAATTAAAGTCAATTTTAGGCCATGGTTTCGGAGTAATTTATTTAATTTCTGCGAAGCTCGTGAAAAAATCATTAGCTGATGGCTATTTAGTAGGTTCTCGTGGATCTGTTGGATCTTCATTAGTAGCGACCTTTATGGAGATTACTGAAGTAAATCCACTGCCACCTCATTATGTTTGTCCAAATTGTAAGCATTCCGAGTTTTTTAATGATGGTTCAGTAAGCTCAGGCTATGACTTACCAAATAAAGATTGTACGGAATGTGGAACACCGTATAAAAAGGATGGGCAAGATATCCCATTCGAAACGTTCCTTGGCTTTAAAGGAGATAAGGTACCCGATATCGATTTGAATTTCTCCGGGGAATATCAACCGCAAGCCCATAATTATACAAAGGTCTTATTCGGTGAAGATTATGTATATCGTGCAGGAACAATCGGTACAGTCGCAGAGAAAACAGCGTATGGCTACGTAAAGGGCTATGCCAATGATAACAACCTTCATTACCGCGGTGCCGAAGTAGATCGTTTAGTACAAGGCTGTACAGGCGTAAAACGTACAACAGGACAGCACCCTGGGGGAATTATCGTAGTACCAGATTATATGGATATTTTTGATTTCTCACCAGTACAATTCCCTGCGGATGCACAGGATTCAGAATGGCGTACAACGCACTTTGATTTCCATTCCATTCACGATAATATTTTAAAGCTTGATATACTGGGGCACGATGATCCGACTGTGATTCGGATGTTGCAGGATTTATCAGGGATAGATCCAAAAACTATTCCAACAGATGATCCAGTCGTTATGAAAATCTTTAGTTCTCCAGAAACTTTAGGCGTAACAGAAAAACAAATTGGCTGTAAGACAGGAACACTCGGCATTCCTGAGTTCGGTACCCGCTTTGTACGCCAAATGCTTGAAGATACAAAGCCATCAACATTCTCAGAGCTCGTGCAAATTTCAGGACTATCACACGGAACAGACGTATGGCTTGGTAACGCGCAAGAGTTAATTCACAACGGTACATGTGTGCTGAAAGAAGTAATTGGCTGTCGTGACGATATTATGGTGTATTTAATTTATCAAGATCTAGAACCGTCACTGGCGTTTAAAATTATGGAATCCGTGCGTAAAGGGAAAGGATTATCTGACGAATTTGAAGCGGAAATGCTAGCGAATAAAGTACCAGGCTGGTATATCGAATCATGTAAAAAGATAAAATACATGTTCCCGAAAGCCCATGCTGCCGCGTACGTGTTAATGGCAGTGCGTATTGCATGGTTTAAGGTACATTTCCCAATCCTTTATTACGCAGCGTATTTCACAGTTCGTGCAGATGATTTTGATTTAATTGCCATGGTACAAGGTCCGCAAATGATTCGTACAAAAATTGATGAAATCAATCTGAAGGGCTTGGATGCTTCAACAAAAGAGAAAAACCTATTAACTGTAATGGAATTAGCACTTGAAATGTGTGAGCGTGGTATGAACTTCCAGAAAGTGGACTTATATCGTTCGCAGGCAAGTGAATTTATCATTGATGGGAACACTTTAATTCCACCATTCGATGCGATTCCTGGACTTGGTACAAACGTTGCTAAACAAATTGTGGCAGCACGTGAGGACGGAGAATTTTTATCGAAGGAAGATTTACAGCAACGAGGCAGAGTATCCAAAACATTAATAGAATACATGGATCAATTGGGTTGTTTAGAAGGAATGCCTGATGCCAATCAGTTATCACTTTTCTAAAAGCTTAAAGAGAAGTGTCACTTATACAGATGCAAAATTTTAGTTGATTTCGAAATGGATAGCTATAGACTGACAGAACTTTTCGGTAAGTTATCTGATGAGATCATTTCTATGTTACAAGACAATACGTACTATTCAACAACCTGAGTTCTATATTGTAAGAGCTCAGGTTGTTTCATTTAATTTGAAACCGTCAGTGATTATACAATCGGATATATTATTTTATGGCGAGCTGGTACTCTTGATTTATTATGGAGAAGGAATTCTTTGCCGTCTTGTTTACCAGTAGACAGTTAAAGGAAAGGGCACTACATGAGCATGTCCTAGAAAGAGACGGCCAATGGTAATGCCTCTTTTGAATCGTTTCATTCCTCGCTAAAGTCTGAAATATTCTATCTTGATGAGTTGAAAACGCTAAAGAGGTCATCGTAGTGCAAACTATAGAAAATTGTTATCCCGTATATGTATTCGAGCGAAACTAAACAACCAGTCACCGGTCAAATTCCGGCAACTGGTTGTTTAAATGTTTTTTGATGCCTATATCGAAAAGGGGGGGCAGTCCACAGGTCAATGCGCCTTCTATCTATATTCAGTAGGGAAATTATCAACTAAGCTGGGGTATTCACTTATAGATAATCTAGAGTGTTAAAAATTAATATTAACCCAACAATGCACATTATCCAAGATAAGGCGGAATTTGAAGAGTTTGATAGTTTATTATGAATATTAACTAATTTAGAATTTATCAATCTTCCAAATAACTTAAACCCTAAAAAGATAAGTAAAGCTGGTAGAACCATAATAATGTTATATGTGAAGATAATTGGCAACCATTGATAAGAAGGTATATTATGCGTTGTTAACAAACCAATAGCAGCAAAGTACGGAAAAGCTGCACTTGCCTCAATTAAAAAAGTTGTAATACCAATAAATATAATTGAGGATATACTTTGAGTTTTAGGTTTGGGAATATTATTTTTTTTATTTGTAGGGATAAAAAAGCTACCTACAAATAAAATAACCCCAACTATAAAAATAATCCAACTGAATACTTTATTTTGAAATATGTTAGAGAAGGTTTCAATAATATAATGTAATCCTAACATCATTACTACACCTAATGAGAAATACAATAATACAACTGTAAATAGATATAAAAATAATCTTGAAGTTAAATTTCTCTTGTTTGTTAAAATAAGAAATAGTGTAACACCAATTATTGTAGGACTTAATGTGTCTAAAAGCGCTAAGCCACCTATATAAACCAATATATCTGTTCCCATATATTCCTCCACATCGATAGATTATTATAAAAAACTATGACTTTTTAGCGGTGTAATGAATATAAGCTTTTTCCATAAATTCGAGGACATCTTGATCAATAGGATAAAGGTTATGTTTTTTTGACTCCTCAGGCGCCATTCTAATTTTCCAAAGGTTATCTAAAAAAGCATCTTCGTCACCAAAATCTTCACTTCTTTTTTCATCCATCCTTTTAATAATATTTTGTATGCGTGTAGCACTATAACCAAGGTGCATATATTTTTTTAATTGACCAACTAGAGCAATCCACTCTAAAGAGTCAGGATCACTACTTGTCATGTTCGGTAGTTTATCTAGTACTTCAATGTTTTTAATATTTAATTCATCTCTATTTAGCGTTAAAATATCTTTTGAGTCTCTAGTATATAAACTCATAATTTTTTGAATTCTAAATTCCTCTCCCTCAATTGCAATCCCATTAATTAGTTCCCTTAAACTTAACTCAATCTTTGAGAGTCGGTCCCTTTCACTTATTACATAAGATAGTTGTTTCATTAGACTAATGGACCAATCCCATTCTTCAGACTCTAACATAATTTTGATTTCACTTAATTGAAAGCCTATTGTTTTTAAGAATTGTATTTGCTGTAATTTTTTTAACTCAGTATTTGAGTATAATCTGTGACCTCCTTGAGTCTTTGATGCAGGTTTTAGCAGTTCTATCTGGTCATAATATCTTAAAGTTCTAACGGACACACCACTCATCTTTTTAACTTCATTAATATGTAACAAATTTATTCCTACTTCCTTTTTCTTAATTCGTCTTATTGAAAAATAGAGTTTTAAATAAGTAACCTATTCCCAGCCCAATTAGCACCCCAATAATAGCATTATCAAATTGTAAACCTATTCCTGCTCCAATAATTACGCAAGCATAGATGATGATATCTTCTTTCTTCAAAAGAAAATCCCTCCCTTTTGTAGATAATAATGGATAAGGTGTAGTGACAGTATAATAGATGACGCTAGGTCACTTTCAACTAATTTAAACATTTTCTGCGTAGGGATTGAAAATGACGTTACGTCATTTTATATAATTGGCATAAGGGGGGATTTTTTATGTTAAAAAAATCTGCTTTAATGTTGTTATTAGTATCAATCGTTCTTGCAGGGTGTTCCTCAGGAAAAACGGAAGTAAGCGTTAATAAAGAGTCGATAGAAGATGTTGAGGAAATTGTTATAAATTTTGCAAGTACCGATGTTACTTTCCTGCCGAGCGAGAAAAGTGAATTAGAAACACATCTAACTGCTTATGATAACGGACCAGGTGTAACATTTGATAAATCTTCAAAACGGCTATCAATTGATCTAGGTAATGATATTAGACGCTTAATCAATTTCAAAAAAAAACCTACTTTAGAGGTAAGAATTCCTCATAAATTTAAGGGGGAAATAATTATGGATGGATCCTCTGGCAGTGTTTTTGGGCAGGATCTTGTTCAAAATAATATTGACATACGATCAAGCAGTGGCGATATTAAACTTCACTTTAAAGAATTAAATGGTGACGTAGGTCTATCAACTACAAGCGGCAATGCCTCAGTAACTTTTGATGAAGAGCAACCCAATCTAAATTTGGAAATCGGTACAAACAGCGGAAGACAATCCATAAACCTGTCCTTAAGCAAAAAATCACAAACAAAAAAAGGTTTAAAAGGTTCCTCAGGTAATGGAGAAAATAAGATGAAAATTGAAACTAAATCAGGAAATGTAAATTTGAACTGATAAATTAACTTAAATAAATGGTATGTCTCTCTTTACTTAGTGAAAAGAGACCCTTTATATGCTGGTCATCAAATACATGGATCAGTTATGCCCTGTCGCTAATCAGCTGTCAACTTTTCTAATATCGATTGTGGGAAAAATAAAGGTATCATATATAATGTTCATGCAAATAATACGGATAAAGAGAATTCTCTTTGAAGAAACAAAGTGTATATTCAAACTTCAGACATAATAATGGCTATACACAAATGTTGTATTGTTAAAGGAAATTTGCATTATGCTGTAAACTATGCTATCCTTATGGTAATAATTTGTTGATATTTTTCCAGCAAAAGAGTGGGACCTTCCCGCTCTTTTCTGTTGTTATACCGTAGCAAAACAAATTTTTGACTAACAGCAGGTAAGACCGTTAAATTTCACCAAAGCTACTGGTGGAATTTCTGTTTTATTACGCCAGAATTTGATAGATACAGGAGGAAACAATGAGCAAAGTACCATCTTTAATTGAAGAGCTCGCTAAACCGATTGTTGAAGAGTTGAATCTTGAGCTTGTAGATGTCGAGTTCGTAAAAGAAGGACGTAACTGGTTTTTACGTGTTTATGTGGATACACCTGAAGGTGGAATTGACATTGAACAATGCGCTCAAGTTAGTGAACGACTAAGTTTGCTATTGGATGAAAATGATCCAATTACACAAAACTATTATTTAGAAGTTTCTTCACCTGGAGCAGAACGTCCATTAAAAAAAGACACTGATTTTGAAAAAGCGATTGGCAAATTTATTTATGTTAAAACCTATGAGCCCATTAAGGACATGAAGGAATTCCAAGGCTACTTAACGTCATACGATGAACATACATTAGTGATGGAAGTACGCATTAAAACGCGTAAAATTACAGTAACAATTGAACAAGAAAAAATCGCATTGGCACGACTTGCCATCGATTTTTAAGCATATTGCATATTTAGGAGTGAAAATAAAATGAGTAGTGATTTGTTAGATGCGCTAAATGCGCTAGAAGAACAAAAAGGAATTTCAAGAGATGTGTTAATTGAAGCAATAGAAGCGGCATTAGTTACAGCTTACAAACGCAACTTCAATCAAGCACAAAATGTTCGTGTGGACTTAAATTTAGATAAGGGCTCTATTCGTGTCTTTTCACGTAAAGATGTTGTTGAAGAAGTAGAAGATGATCGTTTACAAATCTCTGAAGAAGATGCTAAGGCAATCAACCCTGCATATCAATTAGAAGATATCGTAGAGCAAGAAGTGACACCTCGAAACTTTGGTCGAATTGCTGCACAGACAGCGAAACAAGTTGTTACACAACGAGTGCGCGAAGCAGAACGTGGCTTAATTTACGAACAATATGTGGACCGTGAAGATGATATCGTAACGGGTGTAGTTGAACGTCTAGATGCTCGTAATATTTACGTAGGTCTAGGAAAAGTAGAGGCTGCATTACCGCAAAACGAACAAATTCAAGGTGAAACATATCATCCACACGACCGCATCAAGGTCTATATTACAAAGGTTGAACGTACAACACGCGGACCACAAGTAATTGTTTCACGCACACATCCTGGTTTATTACGCCGCTTATTTGAAATGGAAGTACCTGAAATCTACGAAGGTATCGTAGAAATTAAATCAATTGCTCGTGAAGCAGGTGACCGTTCTAAGATCTCTGTTTATGCACATAACGAAGAAGTAGATCCAGTAGGTTCATGTGTAGGGGCAAAAGGCGCTCGTGTGCAAACAATTGTAAATGAATTGAACGGCGAAAAAATCGATATCGTCGAATGGTCAGAAGATCCAGTTGTATTTGTAGCAAATGCTCTTAGCCCATCAAAGGTTTTAGATGTTCAAGTAGATGAAGAAGAAAAATCTACTACAGTTGTTGTTCCAGACTATCAATTATCATTAGCAATTGGTAAACGTGGTCAAAATGCTCGTTTAGCTGCGAAGTTAACTGGCTGGAAAATTGATATTAAGAGTGAAACAGATGCTCGTGAGTTAGGTATTTATCCATCTGCTACAAGCACTTTCATACCTGCTGAGGATGAAGAAAGTGATTTTGATGATGTGACAGTTGACTTATATCAAGACGACGAAGAATAAGTAAGAAAGCCCGTGTGACTAGTTAACTGCCATTATTCAGTAGGCGTTGGGCTGCGCCGACTGAATAATGGCAGAGCCTACAATTGAAAATAGTACGGTATTTAATTAAAATGCAAGTATATAATTAATGTAGTGCACGGCTAGTCCACCTCTTACGACAAGCTTCAGAGAGGAAAGGTGATTCTTATGGCTATTAATAAAAAAGTACCTCTTCGAAAGTGTGTAGCTACTGGAGAAATGCTACAAAAGAAAGAAATGATTCGTGTCGTTCGTTCGAAAGATGGCGAGGTAAGTGTAGATGTTTCCGGGAAAAAACCTGGACGTGGTGCCTATGTCTCTAAATCGGAGAAAGCGATTGAAATCGCCCGTAAGAAAAATGTTTTAGGGCATCAACTTGATGTGAAAATCCCTGAAGAAATCTACGATGAACTTATTTTGTTGATTCGTAGGGAGTCTATATTATGATCAATCAAGCAGTCCATAATTTGCTTGGAATAGCGGCAAGAGCCCGTAAAGTGATTTCAGGAGAAGAGTTAGTAGTAAAGGAAGTCCGCAATGGTAATGCTAAGCTAGTACTGCTTGCAAACGATGCTTCTAAAAACTCTAGCAAAAAAATTCAAGATAAATGCACGTACTACAACGTTGAGTATCATGTAATTGGTGATCGTTATGATCTAGGACATGCTACAGGTAAGGAGGCCCGAGTGGCTTTAGCTATTACCGATAAAGGTTTTGCAAGTAAATTGTCTAGTCTACTCAACGAAAAATAATCGGGGGTGAGCAGATGACCAAAATCAGAGTTCATGAATATGCGAAACAAGTGAATAAAACGAGTAAAGAGGTTATTGAAGCACTAAATAAATTAAATGTGAGCGTAACAAATCATATGTCGATGTTAGAAAATGACATAGTGACAAAGTTAAACCAATCATTTAAAAATAATAAAGATGTGAAGCAACCTACTCAAAATGTTTCGCAAAAACAACAGCAACCGGTAAAAAAGCAAGAAGGGCAAAAGCAACAATCTGCTACTTCTAAGCCTAAAACAAATAATCAGCAACAAACGCGTCAAAACTCAAATTCGTCTAACGAAAAATCTAAGAATATAAAAGGTAATCAAAATAGAAATATGACACAAAATAATAATAATAACAATAATAATAATCGCAGAGGTGGCGGTGGTTACAACCAACGTCCAAAACCAGGAATCCATGGCGGAAAACGTCGCCATCCAAAAACGCATCAACCGAGCCAGCCAGTGAAACAAAAGGAATTACCAGAAAAAATTACTTTTGTTGAATCACTTTCTGTAGCGGAATTAGCAAAAAAATTACACCGTGAACCATCAGAAATTATTAAAAAATTATTTATGCTTGGTGTAATGGCAACAATTAACCAAGAATTAGATAAGGATGCAATTGAATTAATTTGTGCAGACTATGGTGTAGAAGTTGAAGAAGAAATTCGTGTTGATATTACGGATTTAGAAACACACTTCGAACAAACAGAAGAAATTAACGAGGCGGAGTTATCAGAACGTCCTCCTGTAGTAACAATTATGGGTCACGTTGACCATGGTAAAACTACATTGTTAGACTCTATTCGCAATACTAAAGTTACCGCTGGCGAAGCTGGAGGTATCACGCAACATATCGGTGCTTATCAAGTAACTGAAGGCGACAAAAAAATTACTTTCCTTGATACACCAGGACACGCTGCGTTTACAACTATGCGTGCGCGCGGTGCGAAAATAACTGACTTAACAATTTTAGTAGTAGCTGCGGATGATGGCGTTATGCCACAAACAGTAGAAGCAATTAACCACGCAAAAGCAGCAGAAGTACCAATTATTGTTGCAGTCAACAAAATGGATAAACCTTCAGCTAATCCAGACCGTGTGATGCAAGAGTTAACAGAGCATGGCCTAGTTCCTGAAGCTTGGGGCGGCGAAACTATTTTCGTACCGATCTCAGCATTAAAAGGTGAAGGCATTGACACATTACTTGAAATGATTTTACTTGTCGCTGAAGTTGGGGAACTAAAAGCAAACCCAAATCGCTTAGCACTTGGTACAGTAATTGAAGCACAGTTAGATAAAGGTCGAGGCTCTGTTGCAACACTTTTAGTACAAGATGGAACATTAAAAGTGGGAGACCCAATTGTTGTTGGCCATACTTATGGTCGTGTACGTGCTATGGTGAATGACAAAGGCCGTCGTGGAAAAGAAGCTGGACCATCAACACCAGTAGAAATCACAGGTTTAAATGATGTACCACAAGCTGGCGACCGTTTCGTAGTCTTTGAAGACGAAAAAACAGCACGTCAAGTTGGTGAAACTCGTGCAATGTCAGCGATTCAAGCACAACGTTCAGAAAAACAACGTGTAACGCTTGATAATTTATTCGAACAAATGAGTCAAGGCGAAATGAAGGAGCTTAACTTAATTGTTAAGGCTGACGTTCAAGGTACTGTAGAAGCTATGGCTGCATCATTAATGAAAATTGATGTTGAAGGCGTAAACGTGAAAATTATTCACACTGGCGCTGGAGCGATTACAGAATCTGATATTTCTCTTGCTGCGGCTTCAAATGCAATTGTTATCGGCTTCAACGTTCGTCCAGATGTTAATGCAAAACGTGCAGCAGAAGAAGAGGGCGTAGATATTCGTCTACACCGCATTATCTATAAAGTAATCGAAGAAATTGAACAAGCAATGAAAGGTATGCTTGATCCAGAATTTGAAGAAAAAATTATTGGTCAAGCAGAAGTTCGACAAACAATTAAAGTATCAAAAGTTGGTACAATTGCTGGTTCATACGTAACAGAAGGTAAAGTAACTCGTGATTCAGGCGTACGTGTAATTCGCGATAATGTAGTAATTTTTGAAGGTGAATTAGATACACTTAAACGTTTCAAAGATGAAGTGAAAGAAGTTGCCCGAGGTTACGAATGTGGTATTACAATTACAAACTTCAACGATATTAAAGAAGGCGACATTATCGAAGCCTATATTATGGAAGAAGTTAAACGAGCTTAATGATCGTTTACGCAGAGGTTGAATTCATTATTCAAACTGCCCATTCGTTGAAGGAAAAACGTGCTGTCTTACAGCGTATGATTACCCGCACGAAACAAAAATTTAATGTATCGATTGCGGAAATTGATCACCAAAATGTATGGCAACGCACGAAATTAGCGCTTGTTGCTGTGTCTTCTTCAAAAGAAGCAGCAGAGCGTGAAATTAATCATGCGCTTCACTACTTACAGTCAAATCCATCTTGGGAACAGCTAAATGTGTGGCGGGACTATTTATAAGTTACATTAGAAGTTGTGTTGTATGATTTATCACTTTACATGAAAAACTATGTAAGTGAGGACACAACTTTCTGTACATCGAAATTGAGGTGACAAACTATGTCTCTACGCTCAAACCGCGTCGCTGAGCAAATGAAAAAAGAGCTTGGTGATATTATTGGACGTAAAATAAAAGATCCGCGTGTTGGTTTTGTTACTGTTACTGGTGTTGAGGTAACAGGTGATTTACAGCAAGCGACAATTTATATTACAACTCTGGGCAATGAACGTGAAAAAGAGGATACACTAAAAGCTTTAGTAAAGGCTTCTGGTTTTATTCGCTCAGAAATCGGTTCACGAATCCGCTTACGTCGTACACCAGAACTAATTTTTGAATTCGATTCATCGATTGAATATGGGAACCGTATTGATACATTGCTACGTGGTTTACACGAAGAATAAGATAATTTAAAAAGTCTGCCATATGCATGTTCATGCAGGCAGGCTTTTTAAATTTATCGGAAATGCAATAAAACATTTTGTGACTCTATTTTTTACAGGCGTGTTGATTAGGGAAAAATAGGTTTATTATTGAGCGATAAAAAGATTTTTTGTTGCTGTTTTGTTGATATATGCCCATTTTTAATTGATTGTAGCGTAGGGCTACTCGACGCTCGCCCGAGGGAAGCCTTGCTCTGCGCGAAAGCGAAGCGTCAGCGACCCGTAGCGGAAATCAGAGCCTTCTATTTAATAGAATGGATAAAGTTGATTAACCAACACACCTGTTATTTTTATTGGATATTAGGAGGGAATTTATGA
>Ga0209025_1003252_pt1 | contig 15655 bp, 15 predicted proteins | sample AraplaMF_Col_mLB_FD_184256 | JGI IMG/M metagenome (GOLD analysis project Ga0209025, IMG submission 184256) | Arabidopsis root microbial communities from the University of North Carolina, USA - plate scrape MF_Col_mLB (SPAdes) (version 2) | ecosystem: Host-associated > Plants > Roots > Endosphere... | reverse complement strand
GCGGCCGTCGATGACCAGCGGCCCGGCCTCGCGCGGGCAGGTGGCGGTGACCTCGTGCCAGCGCTCGCCCAGCCAGGTGTCCGAAGCCGCGTCGAGCGGCGCGCGGTACACCGGTGAGCGGGTCAGTGCGCGCAGGCGGTAGTCGTGGGCACTGTCGAGGTGCAGCACGCGGCAATGGCGCTCCAGCTGCGCGATCGCCGGCACGAAGCTTGCGCGCTGCAGGCCGTCCTTGTAGAGGTTGCGCGGCTCGGTGTTGGACGTGGTGACCAGCGCGACGCCCTCGGCGAACAGCCGCTCGAGCAGGCGGCCGAGCAGCATCGCGTCGCCGATGTCGTTGACGAAGAACTCGTCGAGCACCAGCACGCGCAGCTCCTGCCCCCACTGGCGCGCGATCGCCGACAGCGGATCGCTCTCACCGGCGTGCGTGCGCAGCTGTGCATGGACTTCGCGCATGAAGCGGTGGAAGTGCGTGCGGCGCTTGCCGATCGTTGCATCGGCGGCTTTGCCCTCACCCCACCCTTCGCTTCGCGAACGGTCCCCCCCTCTCCCGCCATGCGGGAGAGGGACGTCAGCGCGGCCTGCGGCCGCATCCATGTCCAACGAGTCGTAGAACATGTCGATCAGGAACGTCTTGCCGCGCCCGACGCCGCCCCACAGGTACAGGCCCTTGGGCGTCTCCGGCTTGCGCCCGAGCAGGCCGTCGAGCAGTCCGCGCCTGCGTGGCGCCAGCAGCGCGGCATGGACGCGGTCGAGTTCGCGCAATGCGCCGTGCTGCGCAGGATCGTCGTTCCAGTCGCCGCGGGCGACTCCGGCGGCGTACAGCGCGGACGGCGTCGCCGCAGCGGCCAGGACCTCGGTGCTCATGCGTCCTGCGGTGCCTGTTCCGGTGGCAGGTAGGGCTTCACGCCGTGCTTGATCACGCCGCGCAGGTCGATCAGGCGGCGATGGAAGAAGTGGCTGGTGTCGGGCATCTTCACCAGCTCCGGCGGCTGCCGCAGCTGCTTGAGGCTGTCGATCCAGGCGTAGACCGCCTGCGGGTCGACGATTTCGTCTTGCTCGCCCTGGATCACCAGCCACGGGCACTCCGGCGGCACCAGCGTGCTGAAGTCCCAGCTGCGGCCGGCGGCCGGCGGTGCGATCGAGATCAGCATGCCGGGCTGCAGTTCGGCCGCGCACTTGAGGGTGATGTAGGAACCGAAGCTGAAACCGGCCAGCCACAGCTGCGCGTCCGGGCGCTGCTCGCGCACCCACGCGGCGACCGCGCGCAGGTCGTCGGCTTCGCCGTTGCCGTGGTCGAAGCTGCCGGTCGATGCGCCGACGCCGCGGAAATTGAAGCGCACCGTCGCTACGCCCGACTCGCGCAGCGCGCGCGCCGTCATCGTGACGACCTTGTTGTGCATGGTGCCGCCATCGGTCGGCAGCGGATGGCAGACGATGGCGACGGCCGCTCGCGCAGGCGCTTCGGCCGCTTCGACGGTGGCTTCGAGCACGCCGACCGGACCGTCCAGCAGCAGCGTCGTGGCGGCGGCGGTGGGGAACGCAGGACTGTTCATGCCGCAATGATACGGGGCGGCGGGTTCAGTCTCCGTAATCCGCCCCGTCGTGCGGCAGCTATCGGCCGCGCAAGTCGAAACCGAGCAGCAGCGGGTCGTGGTCGGAGCTGCGCCACGGCCCGGCGCCACCGGCCCGGTAGCCGGCGCTTTCGGGTTCGTCGGCATTGCTGTGCCATTCGGCCGCGCCGCGCAGGCGCTTCGCCAGGGCCGGGCTGAGCAGGGCGTGGTCGAGCCGGCCCAGTTCGCCGTCGTAGACGTAGCTGTAGGGCGAGGCGACGCCGGCGACGGCGAATGCGTCGCGCCAGCCGGCGTCTTCCAGCACGCGCAGCGGTGCTTCGCGGGCGTAGGCATTGAAGTCGCCGACCAGCAGCGTGCGCGCGCCGCCGTGGCCGGCCGGATCGCGCTTGAGCCAGTCGTCGAGCAGGCGCGCCGATTCGCTGCGCGTCGCATTCCAGCACGCGGCGCCGTCGCCCTGGTCGCGGTCGCCGTCTTCGGCGCCGCTGCAGCCCTTGGACTTGAAATGGTTGGCGACGATGACGAACGCGGCGCCGTCGATGCGGCCGTTCCTGATCGGCACGAACGCCTGCGCCAGCGGCACGCGGCTGTGCGGCCCGAACGGGCCCGCCTGCAGCGTCGCCGGCTTGCCCTGCGGACGGACGCGGTCGTTGCGGTAGATCAGCCCGACGCGAATTGCGTTGTCGCCCGGACCCTGGCCGGCATCGATGTAGCGCCAGTTCGCGCTGCCCGCGTGGCCGTCGGCATCGAGCGCGTCGACCAGCGTGGCGATGCTGGAATCGCGGCCATAGCCGTCGTTCTCCAGTTCCATCAGCGCGACGATGTCGGCGTCCAGGCCATTGATCGTGGCGACGTGCTTGGTCAGCTGCTCGGCCAGCTCGGCCGCTGTACGCGCGCCGCGTGGCGTTGGGAAACCGCCGCCCTTGCCATCACCGTTGAACAGGTTTTCGAGGTTCAGTGCCGCCACGCGCAGGTTGCCGGGCACCTGCGGCGGTTGCGGGCGCGCGGTCGCCTGCAGCGTGGGGGCCGAAGTCAGTTGCAGCTGGTAGCCCGCACCTGCCTGGTCGAGCACGCCGGTGACGCCGTCGAGGCGGCTGCCGCTGCGCGCCTGTGCCAGTCCGGCGGGCCATGCCACGGTGTCGCCGTTCGCTTCGAGCCAGAGCAGGCGTCGTGCGTTGTCGGCACTGACGGCACGCGCGGCATCGCTGCCGGGTTCGGCGCGTTCGCCGGGCTGCCAGAGGCGCTCGCCGACGCTGGCGAGGACACGGCCGCGCTTGGCCAGCTCGCCACTGTCGGCCAGCAGCACCGGAAGGTCGAAACGCAGCGCCATGCCTTCCAGGCGCTCCCAGTCCGGTGCGGCCTCGCTGATCGCAACCGGCACGAGCGTGCCTCGGCCGAGGCGCTGCACCACCGGCTGCTCGAGCGCGGTGCGGGTGGCGCGGCCGCTGGCCTGCTCGGCGACCACGCCGCGAACGCGGACCCGGTCACCGGGTTCGAAGCCTGTGCTCGCGTCGGCGACGAAGATCGCGTCCGAGCTGGCGCCGTCGCCATCGCCGCCATCCTGCAGGTACCAGCCACGCTTGCCGTCGCGCGCGCTGATCACGCCTTCGACGGTGACCGTCTGGCCGAGCAGCGGGCTTTGCGCACCGGTTCCCTGGACGCGGCCGATGGCGAGGGCGTCGCCGGTTCCAGTCGCGCTCCCCGACAGGGTGCTGCAGCCGGCCAGCAGGCACGGGGCCAGCAGCAGGGCGAGGGCGGTCGGGCGGGGTCGGGTCATGGCGCGTCGGGCTAGGGGTGGTCGCGCATTATCACGAGCCCGGGCGACAACGGCTCGTCGCTGCCCGCCGGCAGGGGCCAGAAACGACAACGCCGCCCGGAGGCGGCGTCGTGGCAAGCAGGCCGGGTCGGCTTACTTCAGGTTGCCCAGCATCCAGTCGACCGTGGCAATGACCTGCTCGTCGGTCAGGGCCGGGTTGCCGCCCTTGGCCGGCATCACGCCGGACGTGCCGGTGAAGCCTTCGATGGCGTGCTTGTGCAGGGTGTCCTTGCCCTTGGGCAGGCGCTCGGCCCAGTGGACCTTGTCCAGGGTCGGTGCGCCGCCGGCGCCGGAGGTGTGGCAGCCGGTGCACAGGTTGTTGAAGATCACCGAGCCGTCGGTGGTGCCGCCGTAGGCGACCTGCGAGGCGGCCTTGGCAGCGGCGGCGGCCGAAGCAGCGGCCTGGGCCGCGGCACCGGTGGTGCCGGCGTAGACCGCGCCGACCGGCGCGATGCGCTCGGCGGTGCGCTTGGCCACGTCGGGGTTGATCTCCGGCGGCAGCTGGTCGTGCACATAGCTGGCAGCGACCATCAGGCCCACGGTGACCAGCATCAGGAAGCCGATCACCATCGAGAATTTCTTAAGGAACTCAAGGTCGTAATTGCGCACAAACCCACCTATGGCACGCACCCTGCGCGGGCACGCGTAGCTTCGACGAATTGCGCCAGTATAAAGCCCGCCACCGTGCTCCATGCCATAGCCGGCCTGGAACACGGAGATGGCGCGCCCGGAGGGATTCGAACCCCCGACCAATGGCTTCGGAAGCCACTACTCTATCCGGCTGAGCTACGGGCGCCTGGCTAAGATCCTGCGCGAATGGCCTGACCGGATGAATCCGATCACGGTCGCTCCGCGCGGGGCTGGCATTCTAGCTGCAAATGCCCGGTCACGGGCTGTCGCCGCCGGCCTGGAGCCGCATTTCGCGCGATCCGGGCGAGAACCGGACGCGTTTCAACGAACAACCCGACCTCGCATCGGTCAGAATCTGTCGCTGGACTATGAGTTACGAACGCTTCGAAACCCCCGCCGCCGCCCCGTGGAAGGCGCGCCTGTCGCTGTACTGGCAGCTGGTCCGCGGCGACCGCCCGATCGGCTGGCTGCTGCTGCTGTGGCCGACCTGGTGGGGCCTGTGGCTGGCCGCCGGGGGCATGCCGCCGCTGTGGACCCTGTTCGTGTTCAGCGCCGGCGTCTGGCTGACCCGCTCGGCCGGCTGCGTGATCAACGACTACGCCGACCGCTGGCTGGACCCGCACGTCGAACGCACCAAGGAGCGCCCGCTGGCGACCGGCGCCGTGCGCGGCCGCGAGGCGCTGGCGCTGTTCGCTGTGCTGATGCTGGCGGCTTTCGCCCTGGTGCTCACGCTCAACCGGCTGACCGTCTGGATGAGCTTCGTCGGCGTCCTGCTCGCCGCCAGCTACCCCTACCTCAAGCGCTACACCTACCTGCCGCAGGTCTACCTCGGCCTTGCCTTCGGCTGGGGCATCCCGATGGCCTTCGCCGCCGTGCGCGGCGAGGTGCCGGCGCTGGCGTGGCTGCTGTACGCGGCCAACATCGTCTGGGCGACCGCCTACGACACCTGGTACGCCATGGTCGACCGCGACGACGACATCCGCATGGGCAGCAAGTCGACGGCGATCCTGTTCGGCGACATGGACCTGGTCGCGCAGGGCGTGCTGTACGCGCTGTTCTTCATTGCGCTGGTGATGGTGGGCCAGCGCGCCGGCATGGGCTCGTACTACTGGGCCGGCGTGGCGGTGGCGGCTGCGCTGGTCGTGTACCAGTTCGCCATTGCCCGCACGCGCGACCGCAAGGCGTGCTTCCGCGCCTTCCTGCACAACCATTGGGTCGGGCTGGCGGTGTTCGCCGGGATCGCCGTGGATTTCGCCCTGCGCTAGAACGCCTTGGCCAGCTTGCGCAGGCGGAAGCCGGCGATGATCTGCAGCACGCCGTAGACCAGCGCGACGACCCCAATCCACAGCGCCACGGTCACCAGCCCCGCGGCCGGGTGGACGAAGAACATCACCCCCAGCGCGATCGCCAGCACGCCGCTGAGCGCGATCAGCCATTCGCCCTCGATCTCCTTGCGCACGCGGATCGCCAGGACGATGCGCCAGATGCCGGCGATTACCAGCCAGACCGCCAGCAACAGCAACAGCACGCCGGCCACCGCCAGCGGATGCATCACCGCCATCAGGCCGAACGCGATCGACGCGATCGCGTACACCGCCAGCCAAGCCTTGGACACGGTGACGTCCTTGCGGAACAGCGCGACCAGGCTGATCACGCCTTCGGCCAGGGCCATCACGCCGAACGCCCAGGCGATCGCGATCGCCGTGCTGCCGGGCCAGGCGAACGCGCTGATGCCGAACAGCACCGCGATCACGCCGTACACCACCAGCACCCACCAGCTGCGTCCCAGGCTTGCCAACAGTCCCGTGCTGCTCATCGCCGATCTCCGAGTGCGTCGTGTGGCCGGCAGGGTGACCGCAGGCCGGTCTGGGGCGCGTGAAGCCCAAATGCACGTTCGTGACTGGCGCGGCGGCAGGGGTTTGCGGTGCAATCGCGCTTCAATCAAACAACCCATCAGTGCCGGAGCCTGCCCATGCGTCGCCTGTGCCTGTCGTTGTTCCTGATCAGTGCCGCTGCGGCCAGCCATGCGCAGCAGGCGCCCAGCCGCGAGCATTTCGCCCCGTCCGGCTGGGAGGATTCGTACCACGGCCTCCACTACAGCCCGGTCGTGCGCATCGGCGACCGCGTGATCATTTCCGGCATTCCCGCTTCGGTGGGCAATACCGACGAGGAGAAGATCCGCTGGGCGTTCCAGCAGATGCAAGCGCACCTGGCGACGGTCGGCGCGACCATGGCCGACGTGGTCGAACTGCAGAGCTTCCACGTCGCCCGCGACCACGACGAATTCCGCCGCGTCGTCGAGCCGGTGCTGAAGGTCCACCGCGAATTCTTCAAGGACCACTACCCGGCGTGGACGGCGGTCGGCACCACCGCGTTGTTCTCCAAGGACGCGCCGATGGAGATCCGCGCCGAAGCCATCATCGGCTCCGGCGCACGGGCCAAAGCCAACATCCCCGAACCAAAGAAATCCGAGTGACCGCGTAGCCCGGGGTAGCCCGGGTAAGCGAAGCGCACCCGGGGTTGAGGCGCCCGGGGTCCCGGGTGCGCTTCGCTTACCCGGGCTACGTCTTACTGGCGGCGCAGCAGGCGCCAGCCGAGCACCAGCTGGAACACGCCATACAGCAGCGCACCAATCGCCACCCACAGCGCGATCGTGGCCAAACCGATGTCGGGCTTGGCCAGGAACAGCACGCCCAGGGCAATCGCAAGCACGCCGCTCAGTGCAAGCAGCCACTCTCCGCTCACCAGCTTGCGCACCAGCGACGCGAACACCAGGCGCGCAATGCCGGCCACGATCAGCCACAACGCCAGCAGCCACAGCATCGCTTCGGCCAGCCACAGCGGTTGATACAGCGCCAGCAGGCCCAGTCCAATGGAGGCCACCGCGTACGCGATGAGCAACCAGTTCGGCAGCGCGATGTCCTTGCGGAACACGCTCAGCAGGCTGACCGCGCCGTCGATCAGGGCGAGCAGGCCGAAGGCCATCACCATCACCTGCACCGTGCGCTGCGGCCAGCACAGCATCGCCACGCCGAACGCCAGCGCGATGACGCCGTACAGCGCGAACACCCAGCCGCTGCGTGCCACGGAACCTTCCGTCATCCTGCCCATCGCTTGCTCCTGACCGTGAAAGTCGCAGCAGGGATACGGCGCGCGCGCGGTCAGGTCAAGTCAGTCTGTTTCTCAGCCGCCGCGGCGTGGGCCAGCCCGGTCACCACCCCCAGCGATGCATCGCCGCTGACGATCTCCGCTCCCGGGAAGACCTCCTGCACCGCCAGCGGCACGTAGGGCGATCGCGACATGCCACCGGTGAGGTAGACGACGTCCGGCTCGTACGGCAGCTCCGCCCGGGCGCGGCGCATCAGTTCGCCCAGGTGGCGCAGGAACGGGCTGGCTGCATCGCGCAGGCGTTCCTTGTCGAGGTGCACCTGCAGTCCGTCCTCGATGTAGTCGAGCTCGAACGCGACCCGCTCTTCGTCACTCAGGCGGATCTTGGCCTGCTCGACGCTGCGGTTGAGGCGCACGGTGTGGCCGGGGTGCTTGAGTTGCTCCAGGCGTTCGCCGTACGGCGCCTGCACGTGCTTGAACGACGCATGCTGGAACTTGTTCTGCCGCTCCAGGTCGTGGACGGTCGATGCCTCGTAGTAGCGATGCACGGCGGTCGGCGTCACGCCCTTGCCGAAAAGCGCCATGACGCCGCGCATGCTCAGCTCGATGTCGACGTCGGTGCCGCCGACCGGGTCGCCCCACGAGCCATCGATGATCGGCGCGGCAGCCGATCCGCCGACGTGGGCCAGGGCGATGTCGGTCGTGCCGCCGCCAATGTCGAGGATGAGCGTGCGCCGCGGCGTGGCCACGGCACGGTGATACCCGTATGCCGCCGCGGCCGGTTCCTCGAGGAACTCGACGGCATCGAAGCCTGCGGCGTAGGCGGCATCGGTGAGGATTTCCAGCGCCTGCACGCCGCCGGCTTCCTTCATGCTGCTGCGGAACCGCACCGGCCGGCCCATCACCGCTGCGCGCACGTCGGTGCCCAGCTGCGCCGATGCCGTGGTGCGGATGTGGCGCAGAAGCTGCGTGGCGATACGCAACAGTGCCTCGCGCGCATTGCCTTCGAGCTTGTAGCCCAGCATCGACTTGGGCGAGACGACGAGGTGGCCGGTGCCGCTGGCCATGTACGCCTTGACGGCTTCGTCGCCGTAAAGCGCGTTCTCCACATCGGCGCCAGCGTCCATCGCCTTGCGGATCTCGTTGGCCGCCCATTGCCGGCGCACGGCCACGACCGCGGCGCGGTGCATCTCGTGGTCCGATTGCTTGCGCGCCGTTGGCACCAGCGCGAGCGCCTCGTCGCGAAGGTGCGCCGGCCGCCGCATGGCTTCCTCGCGCAGGCGTTGCACGCGCGCCTGTTCCTGGCTCTGGTCGCGCTTCGCGCCGGCGACGAGTGTCCTCACCTGTTCGTCCAGCTCCGGCGTCAGTTCGAACTGCGAGACGTCCGGCATGCGCAGCGGGAAGAACACCGTCGTGCGGAACTGCCGGTCGTCGCCGAAGCGGATCAGCTGCAGTTTGCCGTCGACCACCGCGCCTGCGGCCGAATAACTGGTCCCGAAATCGATTCCGATACGCATGAGACTGCCGGTGCTCGTGTACTGCCGTTGGTGACCCGCCAGTTTGACGTGTACGCGCCGTGCTGACGAACCCTGGCAGTCAGACCACCCGCGCACACACCCACACATCGACGCGCGCCACGCCCGCGCGCCGCAGGGCCAGGGCCGCGGCGCGCGCCGTGGCGCCGGTGGTCATGACGTCGTCGATCACCGCCACATGCGCCGGCAGCGCGGCACCGGCACGATACGCAAAGGCATCGCGAACGTTGCGGCGGCGGCCTTCGACATCCAGCGTCGACTGCGCCGCGGTGGCGCGTCGGCGTTGCAGCAGGTCGTCGCGCAGCGGCAGCTGCAGCGTGTTCGCCAGCGGCCGCGCCAGTTCCAGCGCCTGGTCGTAGCCGCGGCGTCGCAGGCGTGAGCGGTGCAGCGGCAGGGGAACCAGCGCCTGCGGGCGGTCGGCGTCGGCCAGCTCGCGTGCCATCAGGGTCGCCAGCAGACGCGCGCTGGCCAGGTCGCCGTGGAATTTCACGCGGGGCAGCAGGCGGTCGATGGGGGCGGCGTAGAGGAAGACCGCCCGCGTCGACGCCTGCGGCGGCGGTTGCCGCAGGCATACGCCACAGGTCGTCGCGGCCCCCTCCAGCGGCAAGGCGCAATGCCGGCAGCCTTGGCGGTTGTAGGGCAGGGCGGCCAGGCACGGGCGGCACAGGTCCAGACCATCGGCTCCGGGCTCGCCGCAAACCAGGCAGTGCGGCGGCCACAGCGCCGCGCCGAGGCGCCGCAGCCAGGCCCGCGGGAGGCCGCCAACCGGGGCTGTCAACTGGATTACCCCCTGTTTGGTTGACAGTGCCGGTCACCCTTTCCAGACTGCCGGCCCTGTCCCGCTGCAACCGTCGGAAAAGCCACATGTCAGCTGTCAGCGCTGCCCCTTCTTCTTCGCTTACCCCTGCTTCCGACCTCAGCGCGCTGCGCCACGACTGGTCGCGCGCCGAGGTCCGTGCCCTGTTCGACCTGCCGTTCCCGGAGCTGCTGCACCGCGCCGGCCAGGTCCACCGCGAGACCTTCGACCCGGCCGAAATCCAGGTTAGCACGCTGCTGTCGATCAAGACCGGCGGTTGCCCCGAGGACTGCGGCTACTGCCCGCAGGCCGCCCGCTACCACACCGGTGTCGAAGCGACGAAGCTGATGAGCACCGAGGCGGTGATCGAGAAGGCCCGCCAGGCCAAGGCCGCCGGCGCCAGCCGCTTCTGCATGGGCGCGGCGTGGCGCTCGCCGAAGGACCGCGACATCCCGAAGGTGGCCGCCATGATCTCCGAGGTGAAGGCCATGGGCCTGGAGACCTGCGCCACCCTGGGCATGCTCTCGGGCAGCCAGGCGCAGGCGCTGCGCGAGGCCGGGCTGGACTACTACAACCACAACCTCGACACCGCGCCGGAGTTCTACAACCAGATCATCCACACCCGCGAGATGCAGGACCGCCTGGACACCCTGTCCCACGTCCGCGACGTCGGCATGAAGACCTGCTGCGGCGGCATCGTCGGCATGGGCGAGTCGCGCGAGCAGCGCGCCGGCCTGCTGCAGACCCTGGCCAACCTGCCGGCGCACCCGGACTCGGTGCCGATCAACCGCCTGGTCCAGGTCGAGGGCACCCCGCTGGCCGGCGCCGAGCAGCTGGACCCGTTCGAATTCGTCCGCACCGTGGCCGTGGCCCGGATCCTGATGCCGCGCTCGATGGTGCGGCTGTCGGCCGGCCGCGAGGCCATGAACGACGAATTGCAGGCCCTTTGCTTCCTCGCAGGTGCAAATTCCATCTTCTACGGCGAGAAATTGCTGACGACCGGTAATCCCGACACGGAGCGGGATATGGCATTGTTTGCCCGACTGGGCCTGCGACCGATGCAGGTCACTCAACAGGGGACCACCGTGCACGCCGATATCGTCGAAACCGTCGACGCCGACCCGTCGTCGGTGTCTTTGCGTCCAACCAGCCCACCCTGCGCGGCCTGACCATGGCCCGGGCGACGTGGCGTGAGCGAATCGAAGCGGCGCGCGAGCAGCGCGTTGCCACCGCGCGCGTCCGCGTGCGCCGCACGGTGACCCAGCGCGACGGCGCGCGCTGCGTCGTCGATGGCCGGTCCCTGCTGAATTTCTGCGGCAACGACTACCTCGGCCTGTCGCAGCACTTCGCCGTGGTCGGCGCGCTGCAGGACGCGGCCTCGCGCGAGGGCGCCGGCGGCGTCGCCTCGCACCTGGTCTGCGGCCACCACGCCATCCACGACGCGCTCGAGCGCGAACTGGCCGACTGGCTCGGCGCGCCGCGCGCGCTGCTGTTCGGCAGCGGATACCTCGCCAACCTCGCCGTGATCCAGGCCCTGCTCGGCGACGAGGACGTCTGCGTCCAGGACCGCCTCAACCACGCCAGCCTGATCGACGCCGCGCGCCTGTCCGGCTGCCGCCTGCGCCGCTATCCGCACGGCGACGCCGAGGGCGCCATCCGCCAGTTGCGCGGGATGCCCGAAGGCCTGGCGATGATCGCCACCGACGGCGTCTTCAGCATGGACGGCGACGTCGCCCCGCTGCGCGAGCTGGCCCTGGTCGCGCGCGTGCAGAAGGCCCTGCTCTATGTCGACGACGCCCATGGCGTCGGCGTGGTCGGTCCCGACGGACGCGGCACGGTGTCCGCGGCCAAGCTCGGCATCGCCGACGTGCCGCTGCAGCTGGCCACGCTCGGCAAGGCCCTGGGTGGCTACGGCGCGGCCGTGGTCGGTGATGCCGACCTCATCGGCCACCTCGCCGAGACCGCGCGCAGCTACATCTACACCACCGCCTTGCCGCCGGCCCAGGCCGCGGCGACGCTGGCGGCGGTCAAGCTGGCGCGCAGCGAACACTGGCGCCGCAACAAGCTCGAAGAACTCACCGGCCGCTTCCGCGAGCGCGCCAACCGCCTGGGCCTGGACCTGCTCGACTCGCAGACGCCGATCCAGCCGGTGCTGTGCGGCGAAGACGACCGCGCGCTGGCGATGGCGCAGTCGCTGGAACAGGCCGGTTACTGGGTCGCGGCGATCCGCCCGCCGACCGTGCCCGAAGGCCGCGCGCGCCTGCGCGTGACGCTGTCGGCCCTGCACGGCGCCGGCGACGTCGACGGCCTGGTCGATGCGATTGCCAAAGCCCGGGACCGCCTCAACCTCGGCATGACCGGACTTCCCGAGCGCAATCTCGCCCTGGTGCGTTGAGGTGCCTGAGCGCGACCTCGCGCGCCTGCTCGCCACGTTGCAGGTGATCGCGCGCGAGGGCGAATTCGTCTTCGTCAGCCGGCCCGACGCCGATCCGGGCCTGGCCGCGCTGGCCGAAGCCAGCGTCCGCGAAGAGGAAGGCGTCACCTACGTGCTGCCGCGGGCCAAGGCCGATGCGCTGCGGCTTTCCTACGATTTCCGCGCGGCCTGGCTCAGCCTGGGCGTGCATTCGGCGCTCGACGCAGTCGGGCTGACCGCCGCGGTGGCCACCGCGCTCGCCGGGCACGGCATCGCCTGCAATGTCCTGGCCGGCTTCCACCACGACCACCTGCTGGTCGCGGCGGAACGGCGCGAGGACGCGCTGGAGGTGCTTTCGGCACTTTCGGTGCAGGCACCGGGCCACTGAACCCGGATAATCGGCCATCCCCCACGCCGCAAGGCACCCGGTTCCAAGGCAACAACATGTACATCGAGACGCGCGGGCACGGTCCCGCGCTGGCAATGATCCACGGCTGGGCCATGCACGGCGGCCTGTTCGCGCCGCTGGCCGAGCGCCTGGCGCAGCGCTACACGCTGCACCTGGTCGACCTGCCCGGCCACGGCCATTCGCGCGACGACGCCACCCCGCTGCAACCGCAGGCGCTGGCCGCCGAACTGGTCGCGCGCGTGCCCGACGCGGTCTGGTTGGGCTGGTCGCTGGGCGGGCAGTTCGCGCTGCGCGCCGCGCTGGATTTTCCGCAGCAGGTTCGCGGCCTGGTCATGATCGCGTCGTCGCCGCGCTTCGTTGCCGGCGACGGCTGGCCGCATGGCGTCACGCCGCAGCTGTTCCGCGATTTCGGCGACGCGCTCAGTCGTGACTTCCGCGGCACGCTCGAGGGTTTCCTGGCACTGGAGGCGTTGGGTTCGGCGCACGCGCAGGACGAACTGCGCAGCCTCAAGGTGCAGGCGTTCGAACGCGGCGAACCGGCCGAGCGCGCGCTGCAGGAAGGTTTGTTGCTGCTCGACGGACTCGACCTGCGCGCCGAACTCGCGAACCTGCAGGTGCCGAGCCTGTGGATCTCCGGCCGTCGCGACCGGCTGGTTCCGGCCGGCGCGATGCCGGCGGCGGCCGCGCTGGCGCCGGATGCGCGCAGCGTGGTGATCGCCAATGCCGGGCACGCGCCGTTCCTGGGGGCGACGGACCAGGTGGCTGCGGAGATCGATGCGTTCATGGCCGAAGTGGACCGTCATTCCCGCGAAGGCGGGAATCCAAGTACGTCCATGCCGTTACCGCCGGAAGCCACGTCCATGGATTCCCGCCTGCGCGGGAATGACGGGGCGCAGGCATGACCGAGCTGTTCGACCACCGCCAGGTCCGCCGCGCCTTCTCGCGCGCCGCCCACGGCTACGACAACGCCGCTGCGCTGCAACGCGAGGTTGCGTCGCGCCTGATGGAACAACTGGACTACCTCGACGACCCCGCCCTCGGCCGCGACCCGCCGCAGGTGGTGCTCGATGTCGGCTGCGGCCCCGGCCATGCCGCCATCGCGATGCAGAAGCGCTGGCCGAAGGCGCAGGTGGTCGCGCTCGACCTCGCCCTGCCGATGCTGCGCGAGACGCGCCACAACGCCGGCGGCCGGCGCCCGCGCTTCCTCGGCGGCGCGCGTCCCGAGGCCGTCTGCGCCGATGCGCGCGCGCTGCCATTGCGCGACGGCAGCGTCGACGTGCTGTTCTCGAACCTGTGCCTGCAGTGGGTCGAGGACCTGCCGGCGGTGTTCGGCGGTTTCCGCCGCGTGCTCAAGCCCGATGGCCTGATGCTGGTGTCCACCTTTGGCCCCGAAACGCTGCACGAACTGCGCGGCGCCTTCGCCGAAGCCGACAACGTGCCGCATGTCAGCGCGTTCGCCTCGATCGCGCAGTTCGGCGATTCGCTGATCGCCGCCGGCTTCAAGAATCCCGTGCTCGACCGCGACGAGTTCGTCCTGAGCCATGCCGACCTGGGCGAGCTGATGCGCGAGCTGCGCACGCTCGGCGCGACCAATGCCAACGTCGATCGCCGCCGCAGCCTCACCGGGCGCGCCCGCTTCGCCCGCGCCGCGCAGGCGTACGAGGAATGGCGTCGCGATGGCCGTCTTCCGGCAACGTGGGAAGTGATCTACGCCCACGCCTGGGGCCCGCAACCGGGAACGCCGATCCGCGTCGGCGGTGTCGACGAAGTGCAGGTGCCCGTGAGCCGGATACCGATCCGGAAGCGCACGTGACCACGCGCCGCCTGGCGCTGGGCGCGGTTGCCATCGCCCTGGCATCGGCGTTCTTCTTCACCTGCACCTACGTGCTCAATCGCGCCGCCGCCGTCGAAGGCGGCCACTGGGCATGGACGGCATGCCTGCGCTACCTGATCACGCTGCCGCTGATGCTGCCGTTGATGCGCTGGCAGGGCGGCATGGCGCCGGTGTGGCGCGCGATCCGTGCCCACCCGGGGCCGTGGCTGTTGTGGAGCGGCATCGGATTCGTGCTGTTCTACCTGTGCCTGAGCTTCGCCGCGGCGAGTGGACCGTCGTGGCTGATCGCCGGCACGTTCCAGCTGACCGTGATCGCCGGGATGCTGTGCGCGCCGTTTCTTTATCGCGACGCGCGTGCCCGCATCCCGCTGCCGGCGCTGCTGACCGGCATGCTGGTGGTGGTCGGCGTGCTGCTGATGCAGTTCGGCCATGGCGGCGGCGGCCTCGATCGCGACGGCTGGATCGCGCTGGTGCTGGTGGCCGCCTCGGCGTTCGCCTATCCGCTGGGCAATCGCGGCCTGCTGCTGCACCTGGAGAAGGCCGGCGTCGAGCTCAACGCCACCCAGCGCGTGTTCGGCATGACCCTGGCCAGCCAGCCGATGTGGCTGGCCGTCGCCGCGTTTGCCTGGGCCGGCACCGGTTTGCCGTCGATGGGGCAGGTCTGGCTGGCCGGCGGTGTCGCGCTGGGCGCTGGCGTGATCGCCACCGTGCTGTTCTTCCAGGCCACCGGCATGGTCCGCAACGATCCGACCGCGCTGGCCGCGGCCGAGGCCATGCAGGCGGCCGAGATCCTGTTCGCCACGCTGATCGGCGTGCTCTGGCTCGGCGAGCAGTGGCCGCAGGGGCGCGCGCTCGGCGGCGCGGTGCTGGTGGTGGTCGGCATCGTGGTCTTCAGCCTGGTCGCCGCACGCGCCGCGGCGGGCGACAAGCGGGCAACGCAGGAGCTGCGCGGCGACCGGGGCGCGTAGCGACCGGTGCAACGTTCAGGTGCGGCTGGTTAGATTTCGAGCATGCCGACCTTCGCCATGACGACCTTGAAGCGCCACCTCTCGCATCCGCTGCTGGCCCTGTCGCTGCTTGCCAGCGCGCCCGCATTCGCCCAGTCCGCGAACCCGCTTGAACAGTGGGGCATCGACGCCGGAGCGCTGCTTGGTGACAGCCGGCAGTTGTTGCTGCGCACACCCGATGCCAGCGTCGACGGCCTGTTCCAGGCCATCCATGCCGGCGCGCAGTCACCGCAGGATGCGCGGGTGATGTGCGAGCTCTTCGATCCTGGCGCCGAGCGCACGATCGAGGGCTACAACGGTATCGCCTCGCAGTTGAGCCCGGCCAGTCGCGAGCGCTTCGCCAACGCCGTCGCCGACTTCCTCGTGGCCTCCGCGCAGAGCCCGCCGCAGCCGTACGATCCCGCGCTCGCGCAACAGGCATTGAAGGCCGCCGGTGTGCGCGCGGCGATCCTCAACGACGGATTCCTCGCCGGGCTCAACGGCAACGACCATCCGGCGCGTTGCCGCTCGGTGGGCGCATTGCTCGATTCACTGCAAAC
>Ga0209025_1003247_pt1 | contig 15673 bp, 16 predicted proteins | sample AraplaMF_Col_mLB_FD_184256 | JGI IMG/M metagenome (GOLD analysis project Ga0209025, IMG submission 184256) | Arabidopsis root microbial communities from the University of North Carolina, USA - plate scrape MF_Col_mLB (SPAdes) (version 2) | ecosystem: Host-associated > Plants > Roots > Endosphere... | reverse complement strand
ACCTTTTTGCTGAATAGGACAAACAAATGTTACCTTTATTTTATTATCTTTTGCTACATCAAAGACAGTTCCTTGTATAAGGTGTACGTCATCGATAATATTTTTTTGTAAACATCCAGTTAAACTGAAGAATGTTATACAAGAGATAAGTATTAATTTATTTTTGATTTTTTCCATTTTCTTTTCACCCACACAATGATAAATAGGATTGGGATGTATACATAAATGAGCCAAAAGCTCACTTTCGATGCATTACTAATAAAATTATTAATATCGTGTCTGTTTGTTAAAAGCTGTGAAACAACAAGGGTAATAAGCATAAAAGCGATTAAAACACCTCTTTGTTTTACACGGAATATTTCGTGCGTTGCTCTCGTTGCCGCCCACAAAGGAAGAATAAAACTTGTAATAATAACGAGTGCATAGCCTGAAATTGCAATATATTCTAGCCTTTCTATGAATGGTAATTGAATGACTTGGGTCATAGAAAGTTGGGCCCATATCGTCTTTAACAATTGTTTTTCACTAAAAAACGAAAAGGCTAAAAGGGTACTAAATAAATATAGAAGGTTTGAAAACAGTGCTCCAAGCTGAGCGTATTTATGAGATTGTATAGGCTTTTTCACAAATGGATACACCATGAGGTAAATCTCAAAACCAGTCATACTGTAGATTGACAGTTGAGCGGATTTTAAAATGTCTGAAAAAGAATGTGTGAATATAGGTAGTAAATTCTCCCAATGTGAATATTTCAAAACGAATAAGCTTAGAAATAAATATCCTAATGTACCACCAACAGAGATGACGCAAATACCAGTAATGACACGAAATCCAGAAGAGATAATGTAATAGCTAACTAAGCATAAAAATAGTGTTAACATAAAGGTGGAAGCGGTAGGAAACATCCATACTTGAATAATTTCAACGTATGTTCGAATAACAGAAATACTGACGATCAAAAAATAAGTTGCAAAGACGATGTTAACGCCGTTTCCTAGCCACTTTCCAAATGTTTGCCGATGTAAGTCGATTAAATTACCGTTTGTTTCTTTTAATAAAAAATACATCATCCATATAAGAAGCTGGATACAGAGTCCTGTAATTAGAACGCCCATCCAGCCGTCGTATCCAGCGGCCTTTGCAGTGATTCGAGCGAAGCCGAGAACGCCAGCTCCAAACTGTGCACCGTGAATTAAGAAGAAGACAAAAACAGGTGATATTTGATATTTTTCTTGAACTTTACTCATCAATGCACCTCATTCCTTAATCATCGAAGTCTGATCTATGTTTTGTTGAAATTCCTTTTGCTGCTTTTTTTACATGTTGTGGCCTTGCTTGTACATCCCTTGTATCAATCATTGTTAAGGGAAAGCGAATCCAAGAATCTTTAACAGATTGTTGTCTTGTGGGATAAAACAAAGCGTATGGTTTACGTAAGGAAGTAAGTCTAAATAGATGAGTAAATAAAAAGATAAATCCAAGAGAAATCCCGAACAATCCGCCTATTTCTGCAAACATAAGAAATGGAAAACGTAGTAGTCGAACTGCATTACCCATTTTATAAATAGGTGTAATAAAGGAAGCAAGTGCTGACAAGGCAACGATAATTAATAAAATGTTACTCGTTAAACCAGCTTGTACAGATGCTTGTCCAATTACGATACCGCCTACAATACCGAGTGTTTGACCAACCTTCATTGGTAACCTCGCTCCAGCTTCTCTTAATAAGTCGATTGCAAGTTCTAAAAAGAGTGCCTCAATTAAAGGTGGGAATGGTACTTGTGCCCTTGATAAAATCAAAGTTTCAAGTAAATCACTTGGAATGAGTTCGTAATGATAATTTAAAACTGCAACGTATAACGGTGTAGCACAAATTGAAAATAGAACGGCGATTAATCTTAAAATCCTTGAAAATGTAGCGTATAACCAGGAAACGTTATAGTCTTCTGGCGAAATGAAAAAATCAAAATAAGATACAGGTGTTAGTAGAACACTTGGAGAACCGTCCACAAAAATAGCGATTTTCCCATCAATGAGTGCTTTTGTAACTCTATCAGTACGTTCTGTATTGATATAGAGGGGGAAAATTGACTTTTCTCCCATTAGTTCTTGTATATAAGCACTATCATTAATTTGATCATATTCAAGAGCGCGTAATGACTCCTCGAGAAAATCTACATTATCTTTTTCAGCGAGGTTGTCTAAATACATCATGACAACCTTTGTTTTGGAAAACTCACCGACAATCATTTCTTTTGTTTGTAAATCTAAAACTGGAAGACGTTTTCGTACTAAATTAATATTTGTATCAATATCCTCTACGAAACCTTCTTGAGGACCGATAACAGTTGATTCATTTAAAGGAGGTGTTGGTGCGCGATAATTATCAATTGCAATGTTTGCGAGCATACACTTTTGATCTTGCTGGTTCAATTGAATAATCGCATGTCCTTTTAACACCATGTCCTCAATTTTTTGTAAATCGTTCGTAATTGTAATGCCGCTCATCGGAATATGTTCTTTCAGCTCTTCTAGTGAAGCGTTAGGTCGTTCTAAAAGAGTAGGCATTAAATACTTTTGCAATTTCTCACCATCAAGCGAAGGTCGATAGTAAGAAATCCAATAAGGCATCGTTTCATCGTCGGATGTATGGTAATTAACAAAATCACTAGACTTTTTGAGCTTCTCTATTAAATCTTGTAGAGAATGAATACGGTCTTTTTCTGGTTTTGTAAAATCATAAATACTATTATTTCCAGATCCTTGTTGTTGATTTTGATTCGAGTTACCTTGTTTAGAGCTTTGCTGTTGATCTTGAGCCGAGTTATCTTGTTTAGAGCTTTGCTGTTGATCTTGAGCCGAGTTATCTTGTTTAGAGTGTTGCTGTTTACCTTGATTCGAATTATCTTGTTTAGAGCTTTGTTGTCTATCCTGAGCTGAATCGCCTTGCTTAGAATGTTGTTGTTTATCCTGAGCTGAGTTGCTTTGTTTAGAATGTTGTTGTTTATCCTGAGCTGAGTTGCTTTGTTTAGAATGTTGCTGTATATCCTGATTCGAGTCATTTTGTTCAGAGTGTTGTTGCTGATCTTGAGCCGAGCCATCTTGTTTAGAATGTTGCTGCTTATCCTGATTCGAGTCATTTTGTTTAGAGTGTTGTTGCTGATCTTGAGCCGAGTCATCTTGTTTAGAATGTTGCTGCTTATCTTGAGAAGACTCTTTATGTTCCTCTTTTTTTTGCTCGCTATCGCTACCGTTATTATGTTTCATACTTCTAGTCTGTTTTTGGTTATGATCCTCTTGATTGTTAGGTTGTTGAGCCGAGTTATCTGTTTCGCTTTTCTCTGTTGTATTTGATTTTTTTTTCTTACGTAGCCAATTCCAAATCATATGTATTCCCTCTTTAATTGTGTAATATAGTGCTATTTTGTGGCTAATTTTGTATATTATTCATTTATCCCGCATTTAACGGGCAGTAAGATCCTCACCTCAAAATTCAGCGAAAGCGAAGAAGTTAGGTGGGGGATCAACTGTCCGTAAAAGCTCGATTGGTTCAACTAATAATCAGTGGGGGATGAACAAAACCCCTACTGATTAAAGTTTTACTTTATTTATGAAAAGGAGGAGGAGATTGGTTTGCATAGAAAAAATCCTTTAGTAAGCAGTTCATACTATGTTAGGAAGAGGGCGAGTCTGTGCAATTTGTGAAAAAAGAGAAGTTTATTTTAAAAGAGTTTACATTTCAAAATGGTAGGGAAATTCCTGTTCAAATGGGGTATGAGACGTATGGTACTTTAAATAGAGAGAGGTCAAATGCGATTTTAGTTTGTCATTACTTTAGTGCAACGAGTCATGCCGCAGGAAAATATACAGCACATGATGAGGAGTCTGGCTGGTGGGATGGTTTAATTGGACCAGGAAAAGCAATTGATACAAATAAATACTTCGTTATATGCACTGATAATCTTTGTAATGTGCAGGTGAAGAACCCTTATGTGATTACAACAGGACCGAAATCGATTAATCCGAAAAATGGGGATGAATATGCGATGGACTTTCCGGTTTTTACTTTTCTTGATGTAGCTCGTATACAATATGAGTTAATCAAAGATATGGGAATCGTAAGGCTACATGCTGTAATGGGACCGTCAGCTGGCGGAATGATTGCACAACAATGGGCTGTTCATTATCCTCATATGGTAGAGCGGATGATTGGTGTTATTACGAATCCGCAAAATCCAATTATTACATCTGTAAATGTAGCGCAAAATGCCATTGAGGCTATTCAACTAGATCCAAGTTGGAAGGGCGGAAAATACGGAGAAGAGCAGCCAATAAGGGGACTTCATTTAGCAAATAGAATGATGTTTATGAACGCGTTTGATGAGCATTTTTATGAAACAACATTTCCTCGTAATAGTATAGAAGTAGACCCGTATGAAAAGATTTCTACATTAACATCATTTGAGAAAGAAATAAATAAAGTTACAAAAAGAAGTATAGCTTTAGTAGATGCAAATTCGTGGATATATACTGCAAAAGCAGTTTTATTACATGATATTGCGCATGGATTTTCGTCTTTAGAAGAGGCACTGTCTAACATAGAAGCAAATGTACTTATGATTCCGTGTAAACAAGACCTGCTTCAGCCATCACGTTATAATTATAAAATGGTAGATATTTTGCAAAAACAAGGGAAATATGCGGAAGTGTATGAGATAGAAAGTGTAAATGGGCATATGGCGGGAGCGTTTGATATTCATTTATTTGAAAAGAAAGTTTATGAATTTTTGAATCGGAAAGTGTCTAGCCTTGTGTAGAAAATAAATGGTGCGAAAAAGGTGCGATGTATGTAGTAGGCACCTTTTTTTACATGATTTGTAGACGGAAAATATATGTGGCAATTGCTATACCGAAGAATGCGATACTAAGCAATAGAAATAAGAATGACATTTCTTGTGGTGATTTTATCTTTTTATTATTTTTCATACTAAGTGCAATAATTGCGGCGATTAAGAAAATCATGCTCATAATGAAAAGAAAAAGTGTCATTTTCATTGACTCCTCTCATAAAACAAGTATATTGAGGATACAATGCACGAGTTATGTTTGTAAAGAATAAGTTTTGCGAGAAAATTGAGAAATAAATTTTCCATTCTTTGCGTTCTTTCTTTCGCATGCTAAAATTGATTAGGAATGATTTTTTAAAGAAGAAACTAAAGGTTTTATTGTATATAAGGAGGAACGACATATGACAGAAGTTAAAACAATTACTACAGAAGAAGTGCAAGAGCGTTTAGAAAGCGGAGAAACGTTATTTTTAGTAGACGTAAGGGAAGATGAAGAAGTAGCGGCAGGGAAAATTCCAGAAGCTGTACATATTAAAATGGGCGATATCCCAAATAAAGTAGATTTCTTTGATAAAGAGAATGAATATATCTTTATTTGTCGTTCGGGAATGCGTAGTGAAAATGTATGCCATTATTTAAATGAGCAAGGATTTAAAACAGTGAACATGGTTGGCGGTATGCTTCAATATGAGGGAGAAACGAAATAGGTAGCTTAAAAAACTTGAAACGTGTTTGTTTCAAGTTTTTTTCTTTTGCATACAGTGTACAAAAGGGGGATAGGTAAATGGGGATTAACTTGCGGAAAGTAAAAATTATTAATAATACAGGGGCTGTTAATGTCGGCGATTGTTATGATATCTCTCCTTTAGCTGTAGCAAAAATATATGCAGGTGCTGGAGGATCGAGTGCGGCTATTTTTTTAAATGGGAAAAGACAGCCAGAAGCGGTGATTCGAACATCAGTGTTCCTTCCGCCATTGGCAACGAGTACACGTACATTAGGTTCATAGAGGAAAGGTAGAGTGTAATTATGCCTGCTCATATAAAAGAGTTTGTTATTGTGAATAACACTGGGAATATATTTACCGGTGATAATTTGAGTGATACTTCATTTACTGCTACGAAATCGTATAGTGGTTCAATGGGGTGTACTTGGATTGATGTTGTTACAGTAATAGGAACGGAGACAAAGCTTTGTTTACAGCCTGGAGATTCGGTGACGACAACATATACACGAGGTACTCCGGCTGGTACTGTAACAGGAACAAATATGGGGCAAGGTACAAATGTATCGGGTATAGCACAAGCCGTCCCAAATACAGATAATTTGGATTCAACTGCTGGACTCCCTTAAAGAATTAAGGGAGTTTTTATTATTTCAAATAAAAATAGTCTTTGAGATTGTTTTTGTAAATACATATTAAGAAGAGATTTGTTTCATGTAAAAAAGATTGTGTGGGTGGTGAAAGTGTGAGAGAGCGCGATAAACAAAATTCATTAAACTCTAATTTCAGAATTTCACCAAATCTTATTGGACCTACTTTTCCTCCCGTTCCAACGGGATTTACTGGCATTGGAATAACTGGTCCAACCGGTCCACAAGGTCCAACAGGCCCACAGGGACCAAGAGGATTACAAGGTCCGATGGGGGAGATGGGCCCGACAGGACCTCAAGGTGTCCAAGGGATTCAAGGACCAGTTGGACAAATGGGGGCAACAGGACCAGAAGGACAGCAGGGGCCACAAGGATTGAGGGGACCACAGGGAGAAACGGGACCTCAAGGAGTTCAAGGTGTGCAAGGGTTACAAGGTCCGATTGGTCCAATGGGAGCGACTGGAGCACAAGGAATACAGGGCGTACAGGGATTACAAGGTCCAATTGGTGCAACAGGAACTGAGGGACCTCAAGGGATCCAAGGTGTGCAAGGAGTACCTGGAGCAACTGGTCCACAAGGGATACAAGGAGCGCAGGGGATGCAAGGCCCACAAGGACCACAAGGACCGAGTGGAAATACGGGGACAACAGGAGCAACCGGTCAAGGTGTTACAGGACCAACTGGAATAACAGGTCCAACAGGGATAACGGGTCCATCTGGAGGTCCTCCAGGTCCAACGGGGCCAACTGGTGCGACAGGTCCAGGAGGTGGACCGAGTGGGAGTACGGGTGCGACGGGAGCAACAGGAAATACAGGGGCAACAGGAAGTACAGGTGCAATTGGAGCAACGGGAAATACAGGACCAACTGGAAGTACAGGAGAAACAGGAGCACAGGGCCTACAAGGGATACAAGGGGTTCAAGGACCAATTGGACCAACGGGTCCAGAAGGTCCGCAAGGTATTCAAGGTATTCCTGGGCCGACGGGAGTAACTGGTTCACAAGGAATACAAGGAGTTCAGGGGATTCAAGGGATTACGGGAGTAACCGGAGATCAAGGTCCACAAGGTCTACAGGGACCTATAGGGCCTCAAGGTGTAACTGGAGCGACAGGAGATCAAGGTCCGCAAGGAATACAAGGGGTACCAGGTCCAACAGGAGAAACAGGCCCACAAGGAGTTCAAGGAATACAAGGTCCGATGGGTGAGATAGGACCAACAGGACCGGAAGGCCCAGAAGGACTTCAAGGTCCGCAAGGAATACAAGGAGTGCCAGGGCCAGCTGGAGCAACGGGTCCAGAGGGGCCACAGGGGATACAAGGCCCACAAGGACCAGTAGGAGCAACGGGTCCAGAAGGTCCCCAAGGAATTCAGGGAATACAAGGAGTTCAAGGTGTAACGGGAGCAACAGGAACACAGGGGCCGCAAGGTGTTCAAGGAATACAAGGAGACATAGGTGCAACAGGTCCAGAGGGGCCGCAAGGTGTTCAAGGTACTCAAGGAGAAATAGGCCCAACTGGTCCAATGGGAGCACAGGGAGTGCAAGGTGTTCAAGGAATTCAAGGGCCGACGGGAGCGCAAGGAGTGCAGGGGCCGCAGGGAATTCAAGGAATCCAAGGTCCAACAGGAGGAACAGGGGATACGGGTGCAACCGGAGCGACAGGGGAAGGAACTACAGGACCGACAGGAGTAACTGGTCCAACAGGAATAACAGGTCCTTCTGGGGGGCCTGCAGGACCGACTGGTCCAACGGGGCCATCAGGTCCGACGGGAGTGACCGGTCCATCTGGTGGACCACCTGGGCCAACAGGAGCAACCGGGGTGACCGGAGCGACTGGAGATACCGGTGCGACAGGCTTAACTGGAGTGACCGGAGCGACAGGAGAAACAGGAGCAACTGGAGTGACCGGCTTACAGGGCCCCCAAGGAATACAAGGTGTTCAAGGAGAAATAGGCCCGACCGGTCCACAAGGCGTTCAAGGTCCACAAGGGATTCAAGGAATAACTGGAGCAACAGGAGATCAAGGCCCTCAAGGAATTCAAGGATTGCAAGGAATCCAAGGTCCAACCGGTCCACAAGGGATTCAAGGAGATCAAGGCCCGCAAGGAATCCAAGGTGTGACAGGAGCAACAGGTTCACAAGGTCCGCAGGGAATTCAGGGGATACAAGGCGTGCAAGGCCCGACTGGTCCACAAGGCCCAACCGGAATACAAGGTGTTCAAGGAGAAATAGGCCCAACCGGTCCACAAGGCGTGCAAGGGTTACAAGGTCCACAAGGCCCAACAGGAGAAACAGGAGCGCAAGGCCCGCAAGGAATCCAAGGTCCAACTGGAGTCACGGGAGCAACCGGAGCGACAGGTCCCCAAGGAATTCAAGGTCCGCAGGGAATCCAGGGTCCCCAAGGTTCAACGGGGGCCACAGGAGCAACTGGAGCACAAGGTCCAACAGGGGACACGGGTCCAACTGGTTCGCAAGGAATTCAAGGTCCAACAGGCCCGACTGGAGCGGGAGCAACCGGGGCTACTGGAGCAACGGGTGTGACCGGAGTTAGTACAACTGCAACGTACTCATTTGCAAATAATACATCAGGAAGTGCTATTTCTGTTCTGTTAGGTGGTACGAATGTACCGTTACCGAACAATCAAAATATTGGCCCAGGGATCACTGTTAATGGTACGAATACTGTATTCACAGTTGCGAATGCAGGGAATTATTATATAGCTTATACAATTAATATAACAGCAGCTTTACTCGTAAGTTCACGTATAACTGTAAATGGGGTTCAACTTGCAGGAACTGTTAATTCACCAGCAGTAGCTACAGGTTCGTTTAATGCGACAATCATTGCTAATTTGCCTGCTGGAGCTGCTGTTAGTCTGCAGTTATTTGGATTACTTGCAGTAGCTACATTATCTACGACAACACCAGGAGCTACGCTAACTATTATTAGGTTAAGTTAATAGGGAGAAAACCTTGGGGCTTTTATGCTTCAAGGTTTTTTATCTCGTTATAAGTAGGAAGTCTAATTGGTTAGGAAAGTTTTACTTTATTCACTTGAGCAAAAACATCGCAGTTCGAAAATATATTATAATAGAATGAAAAGAGAGAAATTTGGCAGAAAGGGAGGGTGGCGATGCAGGAGATGGTTACAGATTTTTTTGGACGCCCGCTTCAAGATTTGCGCATATCTGTCATAGATCGTTGCAATTTTAGATGTACATATTGTATGCCAGCGGAAGTGTTTGGGCCAGATTATGCTTTTTTGAAAGATGAGTTTTTACTGACGTTTGATGAAATTGAGCGATTGGCAAAATTATTTGTTAGCATCGGTGTACGAAAAATTAGGCTTACTGGTGGCGAGCCACTACTTCGTAAAGATTTAACGAAGCTTATTGCGCGTCTCGTGAAAATTGACGGGCTGTTAGATATAGGGTTAACAACTAATGCGGTTCATTTAACGAAGCAAGCAAAAGTATTAAAAGAAGCTGGATTACATAGAGTAAATGTTAGTTTAGATGCAATAGATGACGATGTATTTAAGGAGATTAATGGTCGGAATATTAGTACGAAACTTGTTATAAAAGGAATTATGGCTGCAAAAGAGGCTGGGCTTGATGTAAAGGTAAACATGGTTGTGAAAAAAGGGATGAACGATCATCAAGTACTTCCGACGGCTGCATATTTTAAAGAGCAAGGAATCACGCTTCGGTTTATTGAGTTTATGGATGTTGGTAGTACAAATGGATGGAACTTTGATCAAGTTATTACAAAGCGGGAGTTAATGGAGATGATTCATAGCGTGTATCCGCTTGAGCCAGCTGAATCACATTATTTCGGTGAAGTTGCGAAGCGATATCGTTACGTTGGAACAAATACCGAAGTTGGTTTTATTACTTCTGTTTCTGAATCATTTTGTTCCTCTTGTACGAGAGCGAGAATTTCGGCAGATGGAAAGTTTTATACTTGCTTATTTGCGACAGAAGGACTCGATATAAGGGAACTTCTTAGAGGAGAGCTTTCGGATGATGAGTTATTACGTGTTATACAAGATGCATGGATGAATAGAAAAGATAGGTATTCGGATGAACGGACAGAAGAAAGTGCAAAAAATCGTCCGAAAATTGAAATGTCTTATATAGGAGGATAAGAAAGGGGGCTATCGTATGCAGGAGCGATATTCAAGACAAATATTATTTGCTGGTGTTGGAGAAGAAGGACAGAGAAAAATTAGAGAGAAGCATGTACTTATTATTGGTGCTGGTGCTCTTGGTGCGGCAAATGCAGAAGCGATTGTTAGAGCAGGTGTTGGAAAAATAACAATTGCGGATCGTGATTATGTAGAATGGAGCAATTTACAAAGGCAACAGTTATATACAGAAGAAGACGCAAAGCAGTATAAACCGAAGGCGGTAGCAGCGGCAGAGCATTTAAAAGCAATTAATTCTGAGGTGGAAATAAATCCGGTTGTGACTGATGTAACAGTGCAAGAAATGGAAGAGCTAGTGAAGGATGTAGATTTAATATTAGATGCAACAGATAATTTTGAAACGCGTCTTCTTATTAATGATATTTCACAAAAGTATAATATTCCGTGGATATATGGTGGTTGCGTTGGAAGCTACGGAGTAACGTATACAATTTTACCAGGGAAAACACCGTGTTTCCGCTGTTTAATGGAGCATCCGGCGAGCGGAGCAACATGTGATACGGCTGGTATTATACAGCCGGCAGTACAATTAGTTGTGGCGCATCAGATCACGGAAGCGCTGAAAATATTAGTAGAAGACTATGGGGCACTTCGCGAAACGATGTTATCATTTGACCTTTGGAATAATCAACAGATGGCATTTAAAGTGAATAGGCAGAAAAAAGAAACGTGTTTATCTTGCGGAAGATTACGTACATATCCAAGTTTAACATTTGAAGCACAAACGAAAACAGAAGTGCTATGTGGCCGAAATACAGTACAAATCCGTCCAGGTGTGCGGAATGAATTTCATTTAGAGGAAATTAAAAAGCGCTTACAAAGAAGTGTGGATGTAAAAGCTACTCCGTATTTATTATCATTTCCAGTAGAGGAATTTCGTTTTGTTTTATTTACAGATGGCAGGGCGTTTATTCATGGAACGAATGATATCAATGTAGCAAGACGTTTATATGCAAGATATATAGGTTGAACCTAAAGAAGCCCTTTAGGTTCAACAGAGGGAAGATTAAGCTTTTCGCGTATAATCTCCACTTTTTCCACCTGTTTTTTCAAGTAAGTACGTTTCGCCAATAATCATACCTTTATCAACAGCTTTACACATATCGTACACGGTAAGAGCGGTAGCTGAAGCAGCTGTTAAAGCTTCCATTTCAACTCCGGTACTACCTTCTGTTTTAACTTTTACTTCAATAAGTAATCGATATTGTTCTTCGTATTGTTTCCAATCGAAAGAAACGTCAACACCTTTTAATAATAAAGGATGGCACATTGGGATAATATCAGAAGTGCGTTTTGCAGCCATAATACCAGCGATTTGTGCAACTGCTAATACGTCACCTTTCCCGATTTCATTGTGAGAGATTTTATCGTAAATTTCTTTTGTAACGACAATGCTAGAGCACGCAATTGCTGTTCGAACGGTTGCTTTTTTGTCGCTTATATCAACCATCTTCGCGCGTCCTTGGTCATTAAAGTGTGTGAATGAAGACATGGAATTCCTCCTTGAAGTAATTTCTATTTAATATATAAAGTTTAATCGAGATAAAAAAAATTGCAAATATGGGGTGAGAGACGATGGTAGAAAAACGAATTCCGATTCAAGTTGCTGAGGCAGTAGAGAGAGTAATGGAATATGCGAAGAATGGTGAAATAGAAGAGGTTTCTATAACGGAAAGTTACGGGAGAATTCTTGGGGAGGATGTTGTCTCTGATCATGACGTTCCTCATTTTAATCGTTCACCTTACGATGGTTTCGCAATTCGAGCAGAAGATACGAAAGAAGCAAATCAAGAGAATGCGATTGAGTTTGAAGTAATAGGAGAAATTGGGGCGGGATCTGTTTTTACAGAAGAAGTGGGATCTTTTCAGGCGGTTCGTATTATGACAGGAGCAGCTATTCCTGAGGATTGTGATGCAGTTGTAATGCTGGAGCTGACGGAAGGCTTTGAGAAGAACGGAAAAACATATATGAAGTTAAAGCGTCCTTTCCATAGTGGTGACAACGTGTCATTTAAAGGGGAAGATATAAAACAAAATCAAGTTCTCGTTCAGAAAGGCGTTGCAATTAATCCTGGTGTTGCGGCCTTATTAGCGACGTTTGGATATAGTACTGTGAAAGTTGTAAAACAGCCTGTTGTTGGTATTGTGACGACAGGAAGTGAATTGCTAGAAGTACATGAGTCTTTACAGCCGGGGAAAATTAGAAATAGTAACTCTTATATGATTGCGGCTCAAATTATGAAAGCCGGAGGTAAAGTCCGTTATTATGGTCAACTTGCTGACGAGTTAGATGCATGTTTTACAGCTGTTCAATCAGCGATGAATGAGGTTGATATTTTAATTACGACAGGCGGTGTGTCGGTAGGAGATTATGACTACTTGCCGGCTATTTATGAAAGATTACAGGCAAATGTACTCTTTAATAAAATAGCGATGAGACCAGGAAGTGTAACGACAGTAGCTGAAGTTGATGGGAAGTTACTTTTCGGTTTATCGGGGAATCCGTCAGCTTGTTACGTGGGATTTGAGTTATTTGTGCATCCGGTAATTCAAACATATTTATATGCGAAGGAGCCTCACGTATATAGAGCAGATGCTATTTTACAAAAAGATTTTCCAAAGCCAAATCCGTTTACTCGTTTTGTAAGAGCGAAGGTGACAATCATGGACGGAGCATTACAAGCGATGCCGGTTGGTTTAGATAAATCGAGTGCGGTATCTTCACTCGCAGATGCGAATGCTTTTATTGTGTTGCCTGGGGGAACGAGAGGGTTTGAGGCAGGGATGAAAGTATCTGTATTATTGTTAGAGCACACCGAGGGATGTGATTGGCCATGGGCAAAGCCCCTTCAATCTTACAAATAGTAGGATATCAAAATAGCGGGAAAACAACGCTTGTTGAGAAAATCGTGCATACGTTAGCGGAACGAAAAATGAAAGTTGCTACTATTAAACACCATGGGCACGGAGGATTTCCGGAAGTAGCGCAAAAAGATAGTGAGAGGCACCGAAAGGCTGGTGCTGTCGTTAGTAGTGTAGAAGGCGCTGGATTACTTTCGCTTTCGTCATTAAGAGAGGATTGGTCTTTGCAAGAAATTGTTCGTTTATATGAGTTTTTTGAAGTGGATACAATTTTAATTGAAGGCTATAAAAAAGAGAGCTATCCGAAAGTAGTGTTACTTCGTTCTGCGGAAGACGTTGAGCTTCTACATAAAGTAGAAAACATAGTAGCGGTTATTACGTGGTATGATGCTCCCGCAAACTTACGAGAAGAATATAAAGTATTTCATATAACAGAAGAAGATTTGTATATAGGCTGGTTTGTACAAACGGTAAGGAGTACGAAATGACAAATACATATTATGAAGTAATTGATACAGAAATCTTGGTTGAAGAGGTAGCGAAGAAGGTTATTCGCCGTGAATGTGGTGCTGTTACAACATTTATTGGAACGGTTAGGGAGTTTACGGAAGGGCGTCGTACACTATACTTAGAATATGTCGCTTACAAAACGATGGCAGAAAAGATGCTAGAGAAAATTGGCTCAGAAGTGAAAGAGAAGTGGCCAGGTACACACGTTGCGATTACACATCGCACCGGTACACTACAAATTTCTGATATCGCGGTTGTGGTTGCTGTTTCAACACCGCATCGTAAAGCGGCTTATGAAGCGAATGAATATATTATGGAACGCATAAAACAAATTGTTCCGATATGGAAAAAGGAGTTTTGGGAAGATGGGGATTCATGGATTGGTGATCAATTAGAAAAAACGCCATATCCGGCGGGAGAGCCTGGGAAGGAGCTATAAGTATGATTCAAGTATTGTTATTTGCGTACTTACAAGAGGAAGCAGGGACAAGTGAGTTACAAATAGAGAAAGAAAATATTACGGTTGCAGAGTTAAAAGATGTTGTTGCTAAAGAATATAATGTACCAATGACAGCGCCAATTATGGTTGCGATTAATGAAGAATACGCAAATGAAGATGACAGGGTCCAATCTGGTGATGTTGTTGCACTAATCCCACCGGTGAGCGGTGGTTAATATTGGATTCATTAAAACGACTTTCCTACATAAGGGAAGTCGTTTTTTTATGGAAGTTTTGCGAACACTAACGTATAGAACAAGGAGGGTGTCATGAAAAAAATATGTGTAGTTATTATTATGCTATGTTCGGTCTTTTTCTTTTCTCCAATTGATTCTTTCGCGAAAGAATCAAGGGAGCAGCTTTTAGAGAGTGCATTATCGAATAGGTATTATTCAGTTATTAGACAAGTGACAGAAGATCAATTTGAATGTGCTTCAGTTATAAATGTAAAGCGTCTCGGCAAGAATGGTGAGTTCGTTCCTAGATTTGAAATTACGCTACAATTTCTTACGTTCCAAGGTGCACATAATCCACCGAATGATAAAGTTACACTTACTTTGGAAGATCATTTAGATCACGTAAAGATAAAGAAAGTGGAGCGAGAAAAGAATGTTACTAGTGCTATTGCAGAACAAGTTTGTGAACGAGAAAGAGAAAAAATAAAAGCTCACTCTAATGATTCAGAGTGATAATCTATGACATTCAGTAAAGAAAGGTAATGAGCGATGGACATACTTTTAGCGATTTTACCGGCTCTATTTTGGGGCAGTATTGTGCTATTTAATGTGAAACTGGGCGGAGGACCGTATAGTCAAACACTCGGTACAACGTTTGGTGCACTTATTTTCTCGATTGTTGTTTATATTTTTATGAAGCCAGTATTAACTCCTACTGTTATAGGAGTTGGGATTGTGTCAGGTTTATTTTGGGCACTTGGTCAGGCGAATCAATTAAAAAGTATTGATTTAATGGGCGTTTCGAGGACGATGCCTATTTCAACAGGACTTCAATTAGTTGCGACGACTTTATTTGGAGTCATCGTATTTCATGAGTGGTCCACGACGATATCAGTCGTCCTTGGTGTATTAGCTCTCATTTGTATTATTATCGGTGTTATTTTAACATCGCTTCAAAGCGAAGAAGAAAAGAGTGCAGAGCAAGCGGGTAATTTTAAAAGAGGCATTATTATTTTATTGATTTCAACAGTCGGTTATTTAGTCTACGTAGTAGTAATTAGACTATTTAACGTAGATGGTTGGTCAGCTTTATTGCCACAAGCAGTCGGTATGGTGTTAGGGGGCATTTTGCTTACTTTTAAACATCATCCATTTAATAAATATGCAATACGAAATATTATTCCAGGATTAATTTGGG
>Ga0209025_1003246_pt1 | contig 15679 bp, 11 predicted proteins | sample AraplaMF_Col_mLB_FD_184256 | JGI IMG/M metagenome (GOLD analysis project Ga0209025, IMG submission 184256) | Arabidopsis root microbial communities from the University of North Carolina, USA - plate scrape MF_Col_mLB (SPAdes) (version 2) | ecosystem: Host-associated > Plants > Roots > Endosphere... | reverse complement strand
TATCTCCTATTCTACCAAAGAATACACCTCCGATTGGTCGAACGAGAAAGGCTGCTGCAAATGTACCGAATGTAAGTACAAGTTGCAATCCACTATTATCAACACCTGAGAAGAATAATTGACTTAAAATTACCGCTAAATACGCGTATAATCCGAAGTCAAACCACTCCATTGCGTTCCCAATACCAGTAGCAACTACTGCTTTCCTGGCTTGTTTAGGATTGACAATATTAACGTCTTGAGGTTCAAAATTTAAATCATTATTTTGTTGCATATAATAAAACAGCTCCTTTTTTAATTTAACTTCTTTAAGCACACCTTCTCTTATTGAATAAAATTAATTCGAAGCACTTAAGGAAAAGCAACGTCTCCTTTTCTGTTATTATTATTTCACATAATTAATTATTTGTCCAATTAAATGCTCTTTTTGTATAAATTTACACCCTATTTAACTTTTCATAAAATGAAGTTTAGGCTATATAATATATACCTTTACACTACAAATGAACCTTTCATTTATTTAAATTTATTACATTTCTATCATCGCTTCCTCTAACATAGAAATTAGTAACTTCCACTAAACATTTGTATATATTTAAAAAGCGAAATTATTAGCTCAATTTCACCTTACGAATATTTCTGCATTTTCATTTTGATTGACTTTAGTTTCTGCATGAATACTCAAATAACTTTTCTTGTATTTAATAATAATTTATACAGAAATAAAGTGAAACTTTAATCAGTGGAGTTTTCTTCATCCCCCACTGATTATTAGCCCTCACCAATCGGACTTTTATGGGCAGCCCGACCCCCACCTAAATTCTTTGCTTTCGCTGCATTTTGAGGTGGGGGTCTTACTGCCCATTTAAGCGGGATAAAATACCGTTACAGCTTTATTTACTCTTTACTGAAAATAAAAAAGTAAAAACTCCTTCCTTTATTTGAAGAAGTTTTTACTTTTCATTAACCTTTTCACTTTCTCTCAGTAAATTTCTTTAATTTACTCATAAAATTAGCAGCATATCCTGTTATAAAAAATCTTTGAAATTTCTATTCTTCAATAAATAAGATAGCCCTTCTATATGATCTCCAGTAATTCTCAATACAGCTGGTGGATGTCCTACTGTTGCAAAGTGCTCGTTTGGACGAATACGATTTGGTTTCATTACATCTACAAAATGGACACATTCGACTTTATATCCTTCTAATATTGCCTTTACTTGCGCAACACATGCTGTGTGAAGAGTGTCCCAGCCGATTCCCTCTAAACATTTTCTACTAATAGCGTGGGGAACAGCAATTGTGGATCCCACACCTAAATCTTTACGATTACAAGCAATATTCAACATATATTTATATAAACTTACAATATATAGAGGAAATCTAAGATTTAAATTTAAATCATTTAAAACCATATCAACACCATCTGCAACAGCCTGCGTTAACGGATGAAGGTCTTTTGCTGGAATAGCAAAATCAGCATCAATAAAGAGAAGTATATCCCCTGTGGCTTCTTGTGCACCAATTGCCCTTCCTACATCATGCCCTAATCTTTCTTGATAAACAATTACTGTTGCCCCTAATTTCTTAGCGATTACTTCCGTCTGATCTGTTGACCCATTAATGACAACAATTATTTCTTTCGGTTCAACTTTTCTTGCCTCAAGAATAACTTCTTTAATCGTTGATTCTTCATTTTGTGCTGGTATAATAATTGATAACTGTTTTCCATTATAAATTGATGAATCCATGCCCCATCCTTTATAGAAACGTGAATAATTCTTTTGTTTTTTTAGTTGCTCTATAATTTCTCTTTTTCTTCCTCCATCTGTATAGTTACCTCTGTCATCTTTTCGGTGTAACCAACGTTCCAAAGCTTTTACATTCTCTTTAATCTCACATACTTCTAATTTCGTTAATTCATTTTTATAGAAAGAGGTTTTGTTTGCGGGTATGTCATTTAAAGAGGTTTTAATTATAGCTGACGAGGAGCGTAATCGCCACCCTTTCTCATTAAGAGTTACTAGAGAAAGAATCGGATTTTGCAAGGTGTCATATCCAATGTCTTCAATTGCTTTTTTTGTAATAGCATATGGCATAGATAACATCGAATCATATTTTAAATCCATACGTCCCAATACATCATTTATTATTTTTCTATACACCATAGCAATACTTGGCCATTCTGCTCTCATCTTTTCAAAACATACGGAGTCTATGTTATTCAAAATTACATCCTGTTCCTTTTTTAGTAGCGGTTCTAAAAATCGTTCTAGTTCTACCGAAAAGATAACATCTTCTCCATCTAAAAATAAAACTACATCTCCATTGGCGATTTTCGCTCCATGAACAGATGCTTTCCGTTTGTTTTTCTCTTCTATAACAATAACGTTACTTTCAACAAATGTAGGTATAGCTTGTATTGTACTCATTCTATCATCAGCTACAATTATAATTTCTAGTGGTTTTATATGCTGTACTTTATTTAAAATTTGATTTAATTTCGATTTTTCTTCTCCTAAAACTATAACAACTGACAGCCCAACTTCTTTCTGTTCTTCTTTCACAGTTTCATTAGGGGTTACTTTTTTTATATATTCAATTGTTTCACTTTTCCCTACTGCTGCATGTCCTGCTTTTTTATCGAAATATAGGTCTATTACAATTTGATTTACTTCAATATCCTCACCCAATTGTTCTAATTCAGAAATAAATGGCAGTAAATGATTTTGCACATCAAATTCACACGTGAAATTTTGCAAAAAATAAATATTCGGTACATATTTAATATGATTAAAAAATTTCACAGCATTAATTCTTTCCCCGAATTTCTCCTCAACTTCTTCTCTTGATAAACCTGGATAAGATAAATCGAAAACTAGATTTATTGGTACAGGTATCCATTTTAATAAATTTGTTTGAGGATTATTTATTAAAGCTGTGGAACCCTTAACGAATCCAGCTAAAATTAAAGACATAAACCCTCCCCCGGAACTCCCATAAAACAACACATTTTTTGAATCAACTTTTAACTTTGTAAATACTATTTCTAAAATATTAGCTATATCCTGTAAATAAAATCTATCTAACTCCCCTTGCCCCCAACCTAAAGATAATTTTCCAAGATATAAAGTAGGATCATTAAAATATATAACAGTATCTTCAAATTCATCCATCCATGAATGTCGATGAAAAATAGGCGGACCAATTGGCTGTTCTTGAAATCCACCTGCTCCGGATCCGAAAACAATAGTGTTAGAAGCACCGGGCTTAATACGAATTAAAAATTCATACGTTACTTTATCCCAATCAACCTTGAGTATAAATGGTTCCGTAGTTTGAAAATCTATTTGCCATAATTCTTCATATGAAATGTTAATTTTTTTGTACTGATCTATCAGTTTAATCACCCTTCCCATCCATTTCGAGATGTTCTATTAAGTAAGAGAGAGCTTCAACGTGATCACCAATTATTCTTAATACCGCTGGTGGATGTCCATTATGACTTACGTTCTCCATTAAACGAATTCTGTTTGGTTTTACAACATCAACATAATGTACACATTCTACTCTATACCCTTGTAATATAGCTTTTACTTGCGCAAGACTAGGGCATAGTAAACTTTCCCATCCTATTGCATCTAAGCATGATCTACTCATAGCATGCGGAATTGCAACTAATGAGCCATTACTTAATTCCGGACGATTATATGCTAAATTAAGCATATACTTTACGACATCTACAACATAAAACGGAGGATGTAACATCGGATTCAAATCATTTAATGCTATGTCTACGCCAGCTGAAACTGCTTTTGTAAAGTGATGTAAATCACTTCCTGAAACACTAAAATCACCATCAATAAATAAGAGAATATCTCCTGTAGCTTCAAGCGCTCCAATAGCACGTCCAACATTATGACCAAGTCGTTCTTTATATTCAATAATAGTAGCACCAAGTCTTTTAGCGATATTGGCAGTACTATCTGTCGAACCATTTACAACGACAATTATTTCTAGCGGTTCTATTTTTCTTGCCTCAAGTATTACTTGTTCTATAGTTTCTTCTTCATTTTGCACTGGTATAATGACAGAAAGTTGCTTCCCGTTATAAATTGATGAATGCATACCCCATCCTCGATGATAGGAAGGATATCGTTTGCCTTCACCTAACTTTTGAATAATATCTCTTCTTTTTCCTGCATCAGTAAACCCTACTCTTTTTCCCTTTTTCTCTATCCATTTAGAAATACCGATTAAATATTTTTCCACTTTCTCTTTTTCATTTTCTAATAATTCTTTTTTAAATAAATCCCCTTCTTCTTCTAACGTTTCATCTTCAGATAACGTTTTTATTGCATATTGATCGTTAATCCGCCAGCCTTGATTCACTATGTTCATATGAGCTAGAACGATATCTTTTATATAATCAAAACCGATATTTACTACTACTTCTTTCGTAAGTGCATATGGTAATGAAAGTATTGAATTGCTTTTTAAATCTGGTCGACATAAAATTTCATTTAACATTTTTCTCCAAACAATATCCATATTTGGACATTTACCAACTTCAATAAATTTATCTATTTTGTTTAACACTACATCAGCCTGATTTGTAATGACTGACTCAATAAAATTCTTCATTTCATTTGAAGATAATGAAAAATTACTATTTACAAATAACAATACTTCTCCTTTTGCTTCTTTTACAGAAGCTTCATACCCATCATAATGGGTACTATATTTATTCATCAAAACAATATGACATTTATGTTTCTTTGCTATTTCATACAAATTACCACTATCATCAGGAAGCAAAATTATAATTTCAAGAGGATTTAACTTCCTTATAGATTGAATTGACTCTTCTAACATTTGCGCTCTTTCACTGTACAACATAATAACCGTTAACGATTTCATTACACGCCCCCTTTACACATCATGTGACATTAATTGAAACTTTAATCAGCCCTCACCAATCGGACTTTTATGGGTAGCCCGACCTCTACTTAAGTTCTTTGCTTTTGCTGAATTTTGAGGTGGGGGTCTTACTGCCCATTAAAGTGGGATAAAATATTAAGTATTACCATTTCCTATGAATTTGCTACTTTATTAACATATTCAAAAGTGAATTATACTGTGTAAAAACAACCGTCTATTTTTGAAAATATAAGTTCTGTACTTACCTCCTTCCTCTTATCATTGTTTGTTGCAACTCTCACCGTAAAAAAGCAAAAAAAAAGTCCTAATTTCTTTAGGACTCTTTTAAACAAATTTATCAATATTTTTAATTTTATATTCTACCTTTTTCCACGTTATACCGCGATCTTTTGTAGTAAATATTTCTTTTTTATTACACGCCCAACCTTTACGCCGATTAAAAAAATGCAAACAAAATATATTTTTCAACAATGGATTACTTGATACTTTTATCCATTTTGATCCTTTTTTTATTATTTGATATACACTTCCATTTTCACTATTTATAACCCAGCCATAATAGAAACTAAAAAAAGAAACAGCCACTTTCGTAGTATTTATTGTTTTATTTGAAATTTGCCACGAATTCCCCTTATCAAATGAATAATTCATTAAAAATATGTTATCATTCATTTTGGTTGGTATTACTAACAAGTTATTTTTATAGATTGCTTTATAAGCCATAGCAGTCCCATTATTAATACCTTTAAGACTTGGCATATCTTTTATAGGCTGCCACCTTTCCCCACCGTCAATTGTTTTAAATACCACCGATGTTTCATATTGTTTTTGTAATGAAATAAATCCAACTAACTCGTTTATAAATGTTATCCCTGAAATACTATCGCTAATACTTATATTTTTAATTACTTTCCATACTTTCCCTTTCGTTTTCAAATAGTATAAATTATGTTCAAATTTATTTGATGCAAGCTTTCTAGATAATACAATCCATATACGATCCATATTCGTGGCATGCAATTGTACTTGAACATCAGTCGATTTCTCCCAATCTTCTTCAATTGGTAATGTAAACTCACTCCATCTTTCCCCTCTATTAACTGTATAAAATATAGCAGGCAATAAATCGTCATTCGTTTTTGTTAAACCATATGCCCAAGAACTTTGTTCGTTTATTGGATATGCAAATAATACAATTGAATTTAGAGGATTAACAACATCCCATTCTACTCCTCCGTTCCGAGTATATAAAATGGCTTGCTTTTTATTTGTATATTGAATACCAGCCCAACCAAATCTATCACTTCGCATTTGTAAAGAAGTAAATTGAATATCATTATTTTCCAATATATCACCTCATTCTTATCATATTTATATTCGTATGCTATCATTTTTAAAATGTTCTATCCTTAGTTGTTAGTACCAGTCGTTTTACCTACTATCTTTATTTACTTACTTTTTCTTTTTTTCACCACTCTAATATCATTCAATATTGTATCAAATCTATTAAAACCTCTTCTATTTTCCATTATCATTTAACAACGATTGTATTTTTATAAAATTCTAAAATAAAAAGCGCACCCCCATTATAAAAATATCACTACAATTAGGGTGCACTTTTTATAAAATATAGCTTTAAATTTTTAAGCACTTACTACAGCAGCAACTATATCCATACAAGAAATAAATTGATTAATAAATGCATCAATTTCTTCTTTTGTAATTATATATGGCGGAAGTAAACGTATGATGTTCCCTTGTGTCACATCAACTAACATCCCTTTCTTCATTAGCTCTACCTGTAATTTCTTCACATTTTCATTTGTATCATTCAAACTAATTCCAAACATCATGCCAGCATGACGTACTTCTCCAATATAATAAGAATTTTCTTTCTGAATTTCTTGCAATTTATCATTTAAATATAGTGACGTTTCATACGCTTCTTGCATTAAACCATCGTCAATCAATGTGTTTAATACCGTTAACCCTAAAGCCGTTCCCATTGATGAATGAGCAAATGTTGTGCCGTGATCTCCTGGTGCAAATACATCACATAACTTTTCACCAACAATAATTCCGCCAAGCGGTATCCCGCCTCCCGCTCCTTTACCTATTTGAATAATATCCGGTATAATATTGAAATTTTGATAAGCAAATAGTTTACCAGTTCTCCCCATACCGCTTTGTACTTCATCAACGATAAGTAGTACATTATATTTCTCACATAAGTTTTGAACACCATGTAAATATTCACTTGATAAAGGGTATATCCCTCCGCTACCTAATACAGGCTCTAGCATAATCGCAATTGGATTTTCATGAATAATTGTTTCTTCTAATTGCTCTATATTTTCACGCTCTACTTCATATACTGGAATCGATGTTTTAGGGAAATTTTGATATACACTTTCTTGTCTCGTGAAATGAAGTGCTCCTAACGTACGTCCGTGGAAACTATTTTTCAGCACTACAATTCCTTCACGTTCCTCATTTGTATTTGCTCTATATTTATCAATTAATTTTAATGTTGTTTCTGTCGCTTCCGTACCAGAGTTTGTAAAAAACACTTTTCCGTTTTTTAAAGAGCACTCCACTAATTTCTTTGCATATTCAATCGCAACTGGGTTTAAAAAATGAAACGGCAGATGTAACGATTTCGTAACTTGCTCCATTGTGGTTTGCACGATTTTCGGGTGATTGTATCCTAATACGTTCACTCCGACACCAGAAAATAAATCTACATACTCTTTACCATCCACATCATAAAGCTTTGATCCTTCTCCTCTTTCTATTGCAACCTTCGTACGACAATACGTAGGCATCATATATTCTTTATCTAATTGAAACCAATCCGACATTTTAAATTCCTCCTAGTTTTTTCCTGTTTATTCTCTATAAAATCATGTATAAATTCATTTTTAAGATTGTAATTTTAATAGTAATTTTCTTCTCGATATCCATTTTTCCATAATTTCTTCTAATTCAACAGGTCCACTACATGCACGTTTTTTTCATCTAGCGGTCTGTTACTACTTTGCCGGTCATACATAATCAAGGCTATGAAATCATATTTAGTAACAATGGACAAAAAAGATTTGGAGGCAATATCGATGAATGAAAACTATGATAAACAGAGGAAATCTTTACTAGGGAAAGACTTTAATGCAAATGAAGAACGTAATGAACAAGCTACACTTCATTCTCAAACAGTTGGTTCACGTGGACCTGTTCTAGAGCAAGATAGTGTACTTCACGAGACGTTACAAGAATTTATTCACGAAAAAATTTTAGAAAGACCTGTTCATGTAAAAGGATTTGGTGCGTTCGGTTATTTTCAAACGATCTATCCAATGTCTGAACATACGAAACTAAGTTTTTTACAACATTCTAATGAAAAAGTTCCTGTTATGGTGCGATTTTCATTAGCTGTTAGTACGAAAGGAACACCTGATACTTCTAGAAATGTACGTGGTTTTTCTACAAAGTTTTATACAAAGGAAGGTATTTTCGATCTTTTATGTAATCACATCCCTGTCTTTTCCGTTCGTGATCCAATGCGCTTCCCGGAAACGATTCACGCGTTGTCACCTTCACCTAAAAATAACTTAATAGACCCTAATAGATTTTGGAACTTTGTCGCTAGAGCACCTGAATCCATTCATTTCGTTGTTCGTTTATACTCTGATAATGGTACGGCCAAAAGTCTTCGCCATATCCCAGGCCATAGTGTAAATACATATGTTTGGAACAATGCACAAGGTAACCGAAAGTATGTAAAGTATCATTGGTACCCATTTGAAGGTGTACAATACATTACTAATGAGGAAGCGAATAAACTGGCTGCCGAAAACCCTGATTATAGCGGGAAAGATTTATATGATGCAATCGCAAATGGTAAACCAGTTGAATACGGATTATATGTCCAGCTCATGGACCCGAAAGATGAAGCACATCTTTCTTATGACCCGCTAGATGATACAAAAGTATGGGATGAAAAGTCGTATCCTCTTATACCAGTAGGCAAAATGGTATTAAATAAAAATCCTGAAAATTATATGGAAGAAGTAGAAAAAGTCGCCTTCTCCCCTTCTAATTTACTAGACGGTGCAGAACTATCAGATGATAAAATGCTGCAAGGGCGCGCTAACATTTATAGCGATTCTCAAAGAAGAAGAATTGGACCTGAATTCCGCAAATTAACGATTAACCAACAACAAAATTGGACACCTGCTAATCAAATAACGAGCGGCGATGGAAGATACGTTGAAGGTAAACTTGAAAGAACGTCTATATCGAAACAGGATGACTTTACGCAGCCTGGTGAATTTTATGCGAAGTTAAAACCGATAGAAAAAGAACACCTTGCTGAAAATTTAGCTGGTGATTTGAAAGTTATATCCGATGATATTAGAAAGATCGTTTTAGGGTATTTTCATAAAGTGTCAGCTGATTTGGTGAAGAGGATTGAAAGTGCGATGCAAAAGCTTTAAGTATATAAAAAACGTCATTTTCAAAATAAAAAATGACGTTTTTTATGGCGAAATTACTAGAAATTTCTACCACTTCATTTACAATTATTAACGAATTTTTCCACACTTAAAATTCCGTTATTTCATTTTAGATTATGGTACTCATTTCTCTTTTTCATATAATCTTTTTCACATTGCAACGGCTTGAATTTTACTTTTTTCCCTTTCTTCTTTTTCGTTTTTATAACGAGCCATTCCCCTTTTTCAACATCTAGTTTTAGGCGTTTCATTACATTGATATTATCTTTTTCTTTATAAAGTAAAAATGCTTCTTGAGCCCTCACAAATAAGCTAGGCTGCTCGCTAAATCCACCACTATCATAAATTTTAGTTAGCGAATTATAATAAGAATCATTTTCTCTTCCACCATACATCAAATGGGCCGCATCCAGGTCTCTTTTACTTACTTCCCAAAAGCTATGTTCATCAATTTTTAAATTAAATGTGGATTTAATATCACTTATTATATTCGTCACATGCTTGTCATCTCGAATTTTCCTTTTTTCAAGACAATCAGAAGATAGCTCTGGTGCATCCGTTTGAGAATGTACAACTTGTTGAATAGATACACATAATATAAATACACTTAAAATATACAATATTTTTTTCATATTTACGTATCACCTCAAATGATTTAGATACTATATTATTTGAGGCTTATAATATTCTTATGCTAACTATGTGAAAAGCCCTATAAATTAGACTTTTATAGGACCTTTCATTTTAATATTGCTTTATCAAATTCACTGGTGAATCTAGTACTTTACTACTTTTCACATCATATAGTCCTATAGGCGTTACACGTATAAAAGGTAAGTGCGTCGCAGAAAAGAATAAAATGGTAAATGCCGGATCGTCATACGCGTAACCACGCTCTTGGAGTAGTTTCACCATCCGTTTCTCTTCCTGTATTAAATCACTCATTTTTAAATTAGACATAATCCCGAGCAATGGTAATGCGATTTCGTGTAATACTTCATTCTTTTCAGCTATTACCATTCCCCCGCCAAGCTCTTTTACTCTATGAAAAGCTGTAAGCATATCTTCTTTATTCTTCCCAATAAGAATGATGTCACCGGTACCAGAATATGAGCTAGCAAGTCCACCAAGTTCTTTCACAAAACCTTTGACAACTGTATTCACTCTCCACATACCGTCACGAGCAATCATCATAAGAAAACACTCATCATGATCTAGAGAAAGTTTATCACGGTTTAAATCAACATCAGTCGTGTAGGGTTTTGTTATAACGTTATTTAATAATTGTATACCCATTTTATGAGAAAAAATCATATCCTCTTTTTCTATGGACCAGTCTAATAATAATGGAGTTACTTTGAATTTACTCCAGTCTATTTGTACTGATTCATTTTTATTTACTCCGTCACGCTTCACCCATTTCCCCTTTGCAATTACACTTATTGGAACCGGATTTTCTTTACTTTCCAAAATATTAATATTAGCAATTCTACCTGTCGCAATTGAACCATGTAGATCTTCCATATTATAATAACGAGCGATATTATAGCTTGCCATATGATAAGCATCTATTATTGGCACTCCTTGTTTTATCGCGGTAGATATCATTACGTTTGTCATTCCATTTTCATAAAATGAAGGATGTGAGCCGTCTGTAGTAAGAATAAATCTATCAAACTGCTTTACTCCTAATCCCAACAATTCTTTCAGTAACACTTCTAAATCTGGGCGGATTGAAGAATTTCTTAAGGAAACCGTGTAACCTTGCATAAGACGAGCAAAAGCTTCCTGCCCTGTCATCGCTTCATGATCACAATCTGTACCTAACAATTTTAACTTCGCTAATGTCGTTTCTGATGCTCCTGGAAAATGCCCTTCTACTTTTTTATGTAATCGTTTCGTTTCCTGCACCCAATGTAACATTTCATCATCACCATGTAATAACTTCGGCCACGCTGTTAACTCGCCGCCTTGAAGAACTGCGTCATGCTTAAGCCACTCTATAATTTCTTCACGATTAAATAAAGATTCTCCGTTTTGCAATTCAGTTTGTCCATCAAAACGACACCACCAATACATACTCGCTGGAATCTTTTCAAATTCATCTAATAAACGAAATGCTTCTTCACGTTGTAATGTGAAAAATAAAGTTAAATTATCATTAATAAAAGTCGTCGTTCCAAATTGCATCGCATAATTTGTTAACGTTTCTGGATTATATAATTGATATGGATGTGCATGCGGTTCTATGTAACCGGGTACGACATACTTTCCTTCGCAATCAACAACTTCACACTCCGTTAATTGCCCTGGCAGCTGCTCCCCTACGTATACAATTCGATCATTATATATCCAAATGTGCGCTGTCATCCACTCGCGCATATAGGAATTTAAATAAGTTGCATTCTTAATTAAAGTGTGTGGACTTCTTTTGCCATCTATTACTTCAACATGTTCTCTTAATTGCTTGTTACTCCATCTAAACTGATTTTCTCCCAATGAATTTCACTCCACATCAATTTACTTTTATTTATTAAAATAAAAACAATTAACTAACTAAAGTATTCTCCATCCATAACTCCCCTGTATAGCCCCTATACCCTTCATTATATGGAATGATTGAAAAAATAACAATTTCCAAAATTCAAAACATACTTCTTTGATTCTCAATAAAAAAGGATGTCGTGTAACCGACATCCTTTTTTTATACTAAACTATACGATTGAATTACACTTGATGTCATACTATGAATGCTAATACTGTCCTTTAAAGCAGGATTCCATTCACATTCTTTTCATTTATTTCTTAAATTCAATTTGCATCATTTTATTAAACTGTGGAACAATATCGATCCCACCTATAGAGTTAACACTGATAGCCAATGTATGTTTGCCTCCAATTACTCCACCAGCAAAAGTTGTAAATCCAGGAATTCCTCCTCCGTGTCCCCAAACTGATACACCGTTAGGAAGTTTAGTCTCATAGATACCAAGGCCATATCCATCCCCAACCTCTTTTCCTTCTACAGGAACTGTAGTAAGCATTTCTTTTAGCTCGCGTTGCTTTAGTAACTTACCACCGAGTAAAGATGAAAAGAACTTATTTAAATCGTCCGCATTAGAAATCATATCTCCAGCTGCATTAGCTAAACTCGGATTATAATCAGTCATGTCTTTCAACTCACTTTCCCCGTCAATTTTCACATATCCCCGAGCATGATTCTTTCCTGGGATGACGGGCGAATTACCTGGTAAAAACGTATTTGATAGGTTCAAAGGCTCAATAATGCGCTTTTCAATTTCTTCTGCATAACTATTACCAGTTATTTTTTCAATTAGCATTCCTAGTATTACGTATCCTGTGTTTGAATACAACCAACCTTTACCTGGCGAAAAATCTGGAGGTAGAGCGAGTCCTATCTTTACTATTTCTTCTGCTACATACGTTTTCTTTGAATTCATTATGTCAGCGTCTTTTGATTTTAAGTATTCAGCTATACCACTCGTATGATTCAAAAGTTGACGTATCGTAATTTGATTGCCATCATACCCATTTCCTTGAATGAGGCCTGGCAGCCACTTTTCAATTGAATCGTCAAGTTGCAAACGATTTTCACCTACTAATTGAAGAACAGTCGTGGCAGTAAAAGTCTTCGTCACACTACCAATCCGAAAGCGATAGTCCGATTTCATCGGTTTCTTTGTACTTAAATCTGCAACGCCAGCAGTGTAACTACTAGTTTTTCCGTTATTATACGCCTTAGCTAGTATCCCTGTAGCGCCAAGCTGTACTGTTTCCTCCATTACTCGTTTCAAACTATTTCGATTCTTTTGATCATGCACTTGTGATGGACTAGAAATATTTTGAGCTGAATCTGCCTTCAAAGTAAAACCAGGTGCGAATATAGTAGTACCCGCTAATAAAACTGTCAAACTTGCTAACTTAATTGAATTACATTTTTTCATAATCTTCTCTCCTCTATTCATATCGTATTGATTTAAGTTATACTTTCATCCTAAATGATAAAACTCTCTTTTTTCTTATCCATTCCTTACGAAATACTTACTTTCAAAATTTGGCGACCAGATGAGAAAAAAATTATGTATGGAAATAAAAAAAGAACGTGTTTTCATTTATAAACACGTTCTTTTAAGCACTCTATTAACTTTTACCATCCTGCACTAGCGTTCATGCCATTTCCGATAATAGTAAGTAGTAATGGCCACAGCACTGGTGCTAACGTAAGAAATAGATTAAGCAGTATAAGTATTCTATATGTCCCAGGAATATTATAATTTTTACGATTAACAAATAATACAAATATTAATAATATTATGGTCGTTACAAACAAAAGTAACACTAACAACCAATACCAAACCATTAAACTGAGACTCCATGGCTGTAATAGCTCGTGCACAATACCAAAGGTGATTCCCAATACTGCAAAACTAAAAGTAGTAACCGTTGCTTTAATAAACAATATACTTAATTTTTTATCGTATGCATATTTACAATATAAATCTATTAACGTATATAAAGATAAAAATGCCATTAATACACCTACCCAAGACAATAACCAGTCTCCGCCTCCTCTAACTATCATAAACAGAAACCAACACATCCCTGCTGCAGAAAAAACAAAGGAAAGGAGTATGTTTTTCAATACCGGTTTCATTCTATTTTCACACCCTTGCAAAAATTTAAAAATTTAAAAATAAATTATATTTTTTTATTTACATGCTACTCGTAATTGATTTATCTCTTTTTCATTCTATATTGATGAAGTGAAGATAACCTCAAAAAAATTCAACGAGCAATACTCTACTAAGGCTACTTTTTTCCATTGGTAGAGATATAAAAAAGTAAGTATACATTATCATATAATTAAATATAAGTAAATAAAATTAATTTACAGTTAATTTTATTTACTTATATTAACGTCACCCTTTCCCGTCTCGCTCTATCCATCGTACAGTCTTCTCTATATCTAACTCTGTATATGTCTTTTCTCCATATCGGACAGACTCATATATCGGAATAATATCTCTCGTTCTACAAATTCTCGTTAACCATTGTTGCATCGTTTCATAAGACCTTCTCTGTTCGTGAAATGGTAAAGTTCTTTCCCATTCCACTAACGTTTTTCTTATCGTATCTTTAGGTAACGGCTGTTCAAACTGATGCTTCACTTTCTTGTTCTTTTCGGTTCTATCCATATTTTCTTTTGTTATCGATTGTTTATCCTGTTGTATTTCTGATTTTGTTACCTTTTTCCTCATTAATTTATAAAAAGCATATAGAATAACTAATGCAATAATTACATAAAAAACGACACTAATCCATGCATTTGAAAGAACAGAGAATATGTCTCCCCATGAACTTTTCTTTTCGAAACCTTTAAATTTTTTACCCGTCGTTGTTTTTTCACCATTATCTGCCACTTTTTTAATTCTGAAAGTTAAGAATTATAACACATCAAGTTAAAAGTAAATATATTCCTATCAAAATAAAAAAGATGACCCTAGCACTATAAGCTAAAGTCATCTTTTTCATTATATTATTTTACTAACTCTCCATTATAAGCTTTTATATCTAGAGGAGCAGTTAAAAACTGTTTTACTTTACTAACGAAAGATGTGAAGTGTTCACTCGTATTGTGACTCGCAACTGCCTCTGCATCTTTCCATACTTCTACCATCGTATACACATTTTCTTTTTCTGTATCTTTATAAAGGTCATAAGATACATTTCCACTTTCTTCTCTTGAACTATGAATGAGCGGTCGAATGTCTTCTAAAAATGATTGTTGTTTTGCTGGATCTACTTGAAATATTGCGTGAATAATAATCATGGTGTTTCCCCTCTCATATTCCACTTATTTCTTTGAAATTACTTCCACTCAGCAACTTTTTCAATTGGAAGACGAACTGATTGGTAACCACTGTCAGCAGCTTTTCCGATTGAAATTAACATTACTGGTACGTGACGTTCTTTATCTAATCCGAATGCTTCTGCGATTTGGTCTTTTTCAAATCCGCCAATTGGGCAAGTGTCATAACCGTGAGCACGAGCTGCTAGCATAAATTGCATTGCTACAAGTCCACCGTCAATTAGTACTGTATCTTTCATTACGTCTGGTGTAACCATTGAGAAGTAACCTGAAAGTTTTTTCATTTGATCTTCTTTTACTTCAGCTGGCATTAAACCGCGCTCTACTGCTGTACCGT
>Ga0209025_1003241_pt1 | contig 15714 bp, 9 predicted proteins | sample AraplaMF_Col_mLB_FD_184256 | JGI IMG/M metagenome (GOLD analysis project Ga0209025, IMG submission 184256) | Arabidopsis root microbial communities from the University of North Carolina, USA - plate scrape MF_Col_mLB (SPAdes) (version 2) | ecosystem: Host-associated > Plants > Roots > Endosphere ... | reverse complement strand
ACAAGATGCCCACACAGCTGGCCAGCGACTTCGAGCAGCCGATGCGATGGCCAAGCAATCATGGCTACCAAACTTCGCAATCAAGTACTAACTTCCACCAGCACTCACTTCATCCGGGACCATGGCCTCTGGCGTCTGGAGCAGGTCGCAGTGCCCCTTTGCTTCCACATGAGCAGCCGAAGCCCGGTCGAACCCCCGGCGCTCGGTACGCAACCGTACCGCGCAGCGCCTTTAAGGTAATATTTGCAGTCCCGGCCTAGATTGTCCTGAGAATTTCAACGAACCATCGTCTCATGCCGCTACCAAAGTTCCCAAAACCGATCCTTTTGACGAAGGCCGCCCTAGGCACGCTCGCCTTCGTCTCCGCCCTCGTCATCTTGTCCGGGCTCGTTACGATTGCCTTCAGCGAAATGAGACGGGACGCCAACTGGATTGACGACGCGCGAGCCGGTCAAGCTGCAAGAGCGGCGATCAAGTCCTTCCAATCACGGCTCGGAGCGACCGTACGCGACAATGCGATCTGGGACGACGCCTACTTACGGATGCAGTCGCCCGCCGGTGCAGCCTGGGCCTACGAAAACTGGGGGAAAGTCAGCGCCGATTACCCACTATACGACGTCGCGATCGTCTTAACGCCCACCCTCGGCGTCTTGAGCGCCTATAAAAAGGGCATCGCGTTCGATCCGATGAAGGACTTCGGGGCAGGACTGCTTCGCCTGGTGGCAAATTCTGCGGCAACCGAACCGGCTGCGTCCACCGCTTTCATTCCCACGCAAGAGGGCCTTTATGTCGTCGCTGCCGATCGTATCCAACCTTACGACAGCAGGCCAGAGGTCTCGACACTGCATACTCTGGTCTATGCGAAGTTACTCACCCCGGACGTGGTCGGCCAGCTCGAAACGACCTTCGACATAACGGGTCTTCGACTGGCGCCCGCGCCTTTGCAGGAAGAGCTCAGCATGCCGCTGCTGGGGCCCGACGGACGCGCTGTGGCCTATTTCGAATGGCCGAGCCGCCTGCCCGGCGACCAAGCCTTTGCGCACGTCCATGGCTACTTGATTGCGGCCGCCATGGTTTTGGCATGCATTTTCGCCGGACTGTTGCGCGTGGGCATTCGCACTGCCGGCCGGCACAAGAACGATGCGGAGAGATTTCGCCTCCGCGCGTCCCATGACGATCTGACCGGACTGGCCAACCGCACCGGGCTAGCGGAAGCCTTCGACAAGAGGCAGCTTCCCGCGGCATTGGCGATTGTTGATCTTGACGGGTTCAAGGAGGTCAACGATGCCTGGGGACACGACGTCGGCGACAGTCTGATCCAAGGCGTCGCGGCGCGGCTTCGCGAGGCGGTGCCCGAGGGAACGGTCGCAAGGCTGGGGGGCGACGAGTTCGCCCTGCTGACCGATCCGGGCGAAATGTCAACGGTCGCGGCCCGCGTCCTGACAGTCATGGAGCGCGAGTTCGTTATCGATGGTCGCACGATCGAGGTGGGTGCAAGTATCGGCTTTGCCTCTCCCGAGGATGGATGCGATCGGCTGGAGCTGATGCGCCGTGCCGATATGGCGCTTTACCACGTGAAGGAGAATGGCCGCGGTCACGCCGGATCCTATCTGCCAGAGCTCGACCGGGACCGAGCGATGCGAACCGGCCTGGAGGACCGCCTGAGGAAGGCCATCGCCGCAGGCGAAGTGCAACCCTTCTTCCAGCCGCTGGTCGGTTCGAAATCCAGGGAAATTAAAGGCGTAGAAGCCCTTGCGCGGTGGCGGACCGAAGCAGGGCCGGTAAGTCCCGAGGTGTTCATCCCGCTTGCCGAACGTTCCGGTCTCATCGATGATCTCGGCAAACTGATGCTCAGACAGGCGCTCGGTGCGGCGATGCAGTGGAATGGCATTTACGTGTCGGTCAACGTCTCCCCGAGCCAGCTTAAAAATCCGCGCTTCGCTGAAGACGTCATCGCCATCGTTTACGAAACTGGTTTTGATCCTCGGCGACTGATGCTCGAGGTCACCGAAGGTGTGCTGATCGCCAATCCAGAACAAGCCAAAAGGAGCATGGAAGCCCTCAGGAAGCTCGGCATAAAATTCGCCCTCGACGACTTCGGATCCGGCTATGCAAGCATCGGTGCCCTTCGGGAGTTCGGTTTCGATCGGATGAAAATCGATCGATCTCTGGTCGTGGAACTGGACGATCCCAAGGGATTGAAGATCTTGAATGCGACGGTCGCGCTTGCCGATGCTCTAGGAATATCGGTCACGGCGGAAGGCGTCGAGACCGAAAAACAAGCCGAAGCCCTCTTCTGCGCCGGTTGCGACCAGCTTCAGGGATACCTCGTTGGGCGACCGATGGACGTCCTGCAGTTCAACGCTTTCGTCGCCAATCGTCTGGCGACGGCATAGACGTCGCTTGCGACCTGCGGCACATGCATCGATCAAGCAGCTGTCGATTTGGACCATGAACGACCAAACGTTCCCGCCGTAAGCCGTGTACCGGCCAACATAGCCGCAATTGCTGCGATCGTTAAAGGCAGGCAACGATCGGCCCGGGCCAAGTCGGCAATTTCCGAACGTCGCACATTCGGATTTTCCGCAAATGGCTGTGCGCGCCGAGCTGCGACACGCAAACCACACTCCCTGATTTAGCACGATCGTGTCGGTTGCAGCCGCCGCCGCCCTGCACGTACTTTTGCGCAAATGCTGGGAGACAGCATGAAGCTGCCTCCCGCAAGGTCAGTTGATGACCTGGATTACTTTTCGCGACGACGGCTCGACGATAACCCGCTCGTCGTTGACGATAGCGTAGGAGTATTTCGGATTTTCTGGCACGGGTGTGACGACAACTGTTTCAGGAAGCGGCTGGCCGACGACAACCTTTTCTCTAACAACAACCTTGGCCGAGGGAGCAGGCGCTTCGCGGACATAGGTTACAACCTTTTCGGGCGGCGGATCGATCGCGGTGCCGACGACGGCGCCTGCGACACCTCCCACAGCCGCTCCAACCGGTCCGCCGACGATTGCGCCGGTGACCGCGCCGCCGGCTGCACCGTTAACGGTCGATGACTGGGCAAAGGCCCCGCCGGCGATCACACTTGCGGCTGTGACAGCGCCCAAGAAAAGCTTCGTAATCATGATTTTGTCCTCCTTTCCTATCCGCGGTCTTCCAACCGCTCAACAGAAACGGCGATCACAAAACCCGGTTCCGCACCCCGGACCTCAGTCCCATTCCGATTACGACCATGGTCCGGGGATCTCGCTGAAAGCCTGTGCTAAAGACTTTCAATGAAGAGGAGTTGGAAGAATGCATCGTCGTGAACTCGGAAGGCGACGGCTAGCCATGCGTCTGCCGAAAGTGCGCAGCAGGATCATGCACGCTGCCCACCCTTGGCAGCTTGAGCTCTTCGAGGCTTATGAACTGGCTGTCGAATATCGAGAGCTTATGCGGATAAACCCTTCCGAGGCCGGTCTGTTCGAAGAATACTGCCAAACATGTCTCGACATAGAGCGTGACGTCACCCGGGTGATGTCCGGCGCATCCTCTTCTTGAAGCGGGAGGCGTTCGCTACGACGCTCCTGGAGGACATCTTGAAATCAATCAGCATTGCCATCGTCGACGACCACCCGCTCTTTCGGGAAGGCGTCTCGAGCGCACTGTCACGCTATGACGATCTCATCATCGTCGCGCAAGGTGAAAGTGCGGCGGACGCCTTGGTGCTCGCAGCAACATACCGGCCCGCGATCCTTCTGCTCGACATAACCATCCCCGGCGGTGGGGCTATAGAGGCGATCCGGAGCATTATCGCAGGCAGTCCCGAGACCAAGGTAGTGATGTTGACCGCAAGTGAAGAGATTGAAACACTTGCGTCGTCCTTTCGCCATGGCGCTTCCGGATACGTCGTCAAGGGCGTCGGGCTGCGCGAGCTTGCACAGGCGCTTCGTCGAGTCGCTAACGGCGCGCGCTACATCTCCCCGCTCATGTCCTCGCGGCTGGCTGCGATCTCGGCAGGCGGACCGCGACTGCAGAACAGGCTGACGAAACGGGAACGGGATATCATCTGGCTTGTCGTTGAAGGGCTGATCAACAAGCAAATAGCACTTCGCTTGAACCTCCAGGAGAAGACGATAAAGCATCACATGACCAACATCCTGAAGAAACTGGGCGTGACAAACAGAACGGAGGCTGCGCTGCGCTGGCGAACTTTGGCCGGCCCAACCGATATCTACGAGGCGTTGTCCGCGGGCACCGGCAAATCCGCGATCTGAGCGTCTCGTGAAGGCCAGGGCGGAGGAGCCGTCGGAAAGCCGTTCCGGCATCCGCTTTAATCGGGTCACTCGTTTTTTGGCTTCCACTCGTTGCAAAACAGCCCTTAATGTAATCAAAGTGACGTTTCGATGCAGGAGCGTCCTTGGTGGCAGAACCATTTACATCAGACATAGCTGCGGTTCAGTCGATCGCCGCCGTGCCAAGCATCCTCGACGTCGTGTGCAGGACAACGGGAATGGGATTTGCCGCCGTTGCAAGGGTAACGGAGGATCGCTGGATCGCCTGCCAGGTACTGGACCACGTGAACTTCGGCTTGCCGGCCGGGGGCGAACTCAAGATCGAAACCACCATCTGCAACGAAATACGCGACCATCGCCAGGTCGTGGCGATCGACAACGTCGCCGAGGACGCGACATATTGCGACCATCACACCCCGCGGATGTACGGTCTCCTGAGCTACATATCCGTGCCTATCGTGTTGTCGAACGACACATTTTTCGGTACGCTCTGTGCCATCGACATCGCGCCGGCCAAGGTGAACAACCCGCAGGTTATCGGCACATTTAAGCTTTTCGCCGAGCTTATCGCCCATCATCTTGAAGCCAACGAACAGCTCAGGGCAGCCAAGGACGACCTCGTTGACGAGCGCGCGCTCTCGGAATTGCGTGAGCAGTTCATCGCGGTCCTTGGCCACGACTTGCGAAACCCGATGGCTGCACTTGATGCCGGTATAAACCGCCTTCTGCGGAAGGGATGGGACGACAACTCCCCCGACATGTTGCGCCTGATGAAGGCAAGCATTGTGCGTATGGCAGGGCTGGTCGACAACGTCATGGATCTGGCGCGCGCTAGGCTGGGTGACGGCATCACCCTCAATAAGGATTTGGACAGGGATCTCTCCGAGACCCTCGACCAGGTCATCGGCGAGTTCAAAACCGCTCAGCCCGACCAGGTGATCGAGACGACCGTCATCCTGCCGCGCATCGGACTGCCAGTCGACCACGCACGTATCGCCCAAATGTTTTCGAACCTTCTTGGCAATGCGCTGACCCACGGATCCCGGACCGACCCTGTCAGGATTATCGCAGGCATCAGCGGCGAAACCCTGTGGCTCGACGTCATCAATCGCGGCGACGCTATCCCGTCGGAAAGGATTGCGACGCTGTTTCGGCCATTCCATCGTGGAAACGACACGAGCCGTGAGGGGCTCGGCCTTGGGCTCTACATCGCCTCGGAGATTGCCAAAGCGCATGGTGGCACGCTGACGGTGACTTCAGGTCCCGAAGCAACAGTTTTCAGGTTCGAGATGCCCGTCATCGGATGACCATTTGTGCCGCCTTTGCGGCTGCCCAATAGTCCTCCAACACAGCGCAGGAGGATGCAAAACCGAGGCGCGGAGCGCCATGACGCGTGAAGGCTGGCATTAGGGGTCCCGCGTGGCAAGTCCTCTCGTAGCTGCGCTGCCCAATGTTTAGCTGCTATCGTGCTGCCCGCGACATGAGACTCGCCACCTTTCACCGACACAATCGCAAGCGATGCTTGAATGCGCACTGCTGGCACTCGTTTTGGCAAAGGAAACGCCCGGAACCATGTAGAGCCGTCCTCGTTGCTTTCGCGTAAGGCAGGCCATGCGCGATGACGGCTCTTCAGGGCGCGACGTTTCAAATGGGCTGATCCTGCCACACAGCGACAAAAAAAGCAGCCCGACCGCCGGATGGACGGAGTTACGAGGCCGAAATGACAGCGACGTCCTTGCCTGCCCTATCCGCCGCGTTCCTCATGAGCATGTATTTCAGAAGCTACTTCGGCGTGGTCGGTCCGGCCCTCACCGCTGAACTGGGCCTGTCGCCGCAACAGTACGGCTGGCTCGCATCGGCGTTTTTCGCATCTTTCTCGATCCTGCAGATCCCGGTCGGAATGTCGTTTGACAGGTGGGGCGTGCGCTTTCCGATGGCAGCGATGATGGCCTGCGGAGCCGCAGGGGCTGCGCTGATAGCATTAACGCCCGGGTATCAGGCGGCAATCATGGGCCAAATTTTGATTGGCGTCGGTTGCGCGCCGATCTTCATGGGTGTCCTGTTTTATGTCGGACGGACAAATTCACCGGCGAAGGCGGGACGGCTTGCTGCAACCGTCAGCGGAATCGGTTCGATGGGCGCGCTGATCTCGGCCTCGCCACTATCTTGGTTCGTTGAGGTATTCGGCTGGCGATCTGCATGCTGGGCGGCCGCATCAGCCATGGCGGCGAGCGCAATTGCTGTTTGCGTCGCGCTCGGCAAGACGCCCTCAGCCGCGAGCGAAGCGCCGGCCGCTGAGCACCGCAGATCGATTGTGCCACTGCTTTACCTCGTTCCCATCTGCATGACGCTCTCCCTTGGCGGAACGTTTCGCAATGCTTGGGCCGCGCCATATGTCACGTCCGTCTTCTGCACACATACGGCAATAGGTGAGATCCTCACAGCGATCAGCATTGTTGGCATCGTCACAAGCGTCGTCCTTCCCGCAGTCCTCGCCCGTGTTGAGGGACGCAGGATTGTGATCTTCGCCTATGTCGCGGGCGTCATCTGTGCCGTCATGCTGTCCGCAGGGCCGGATGGCAGTTTCCCTGCAGCCTGTGCCGGGCTGTCCCTCCTTTATGCTATGGGGAACGTGCACCCGCTCATCATGACAGAAGCCCAGGCCCGCATCCCTTCGCACATGCGCGGCATTGCGCTTGGAGTGCTGAACACGCTGGTCTTCTTGGGCGTGTCGGTAGCCTCGGTGGTGTTCGGGCAGATCGCAGGACTGTCGCTGGCGCCAACAACAACCTATCGCCTGATCTTCGCCGCGACCGGCCTGGCGCTCGCCATCGCTTTGTTGTCATATGTCATCGTCCCGCGATCGGATCGAACCCCGCGCGCCCACACCGACAATTCGCGTCAAGACGCTGCGACCCGGGCGAACAGTGCGACCGGCAGCGACTGAAAGCGAAAAAGCGCGGCTAGCGGTTCGACAGGCCTGATCGGCAAGCTCAGCGGATTGACTTTGGCAATCGCGTCTCCCCGGGTAGCAGGGCTTCGGATCGACTTAGTACTTTGTGCGATATCGTTCGACACCCCGACGAAAGAGGAGGGTGTTCTGGAGCCTTTTCCGCTTTTGCCACTCCTCCGGGTCCTCGCCGGATCCCCGCGTCGCAGAGGCTGCTCGGCTGAAGTCAATCAGCCGAGAATAATTTCGCACGCATGCTGTCCATAGGGCAGGATGCGCGCTAGGTTCGCCAAATGGATGATACGAAACAATATCTTGAAGGCCACGCATTCGTTGGTGGTGGTGAAGCCGGCGATGCCATCCGACAGATGGATTGGGGACTGACGCCGCTCGGACCAATCCGGGCATGGTCAGCGGAATTGAAGGCTAATGTCCAGACCGTGCTAGCGTCACCGGTTCCGATGGTGGTTCTGTGGGGACCGGAAGGCATTCTCATCTATAATGACGGTTATGCAGCTGTATGCGGCCCTCGTCACCCCGCAGCTCTTGGCGGAAGGCTTCTTGAGGTCTGGCCTGAGGCTGCAGACTTCAACGCTCATGTGATAGCAGCTGGATTGCGTGGTGAGCCGCTTAGCTTCCATGGCCAAGAGCTCGAACTCTGGCGACATGGCAGAGCTGAGCAGGTGTGGATGGACCTGGAATATCTGCCGATACGGGATGCCGCGGGCAAGCCGATCGGCTCCCTGGCGATGGTGTTTGATATCACCCACCGCGTGCTCGCCGAGCGTCGCCTGGCGCAGAGTGAAGAGTTATACCGCTTCCTGGACGAACTTGGTCAGGCAGTTGCGGGCCTGCATGATGCAGATGAAGTTCTCGCCGTCACGACGCGCCTAATAGGCGCACATTTGAGCCTCTCAAACTGCGCCTATGCCGATATGGATCCTGATGAGGATGGCTTCACCATCCGTGGTAACTGGCACGCACCGGGGTCTCCCTCGATCGTCGGGCACTATAGTCTCTCCGATTTCGGAACTCTAGCGGTGCAGGAGCTGGCCGCCGGCCGGCCGCTGATCATCAATGACAATCTTGCCGAGATCGCGCCCGAGGAGGCAAAAACCTTCCAGGATATCGGGATCACTGCAACGATCTGCATGCCGCTGGTGAAAAACGGTCGGCTGACCGCTTTGATGGCAATCCATGATAAGGCACCGCATCGATGGTCCGACTACGAATTGACGGTCATCCGCGAGGTCACGGAGCGGTCGTGGGCCCATGTCGAGCGTGTAGGTTCCGAAGCAAACCTTCGCGCGAGTGAAGAACAGCTTCGCCTGGCCGTCGATGCAGCTGAAATCGGCCTTTGGGATGTGGACATGGTTGCCGACACCTTGTTCTGGCCGCCCAGGGTCAAAGCGATGTTTGGCATCTCGCCCGACGTCCCCGTTTCGATGCAAGATTACTACAGCGGCCTTCATCCTGAGGACCTCGAACGAACTTCGGCTGCTTACGCGGCAGCGGCAGATCCCGCCGTGCGCGCCGTCTACGACGTGGAGTATCGGACGATTGGCAAGGAAGATTCAGTCGTCCGCTGGGTTGCGGCGAAAGGGCGTGGCGTGTTTGAGGGGGACCGCTGTCTACGAGTGATCGGAACCGCGATTGACATTACCGAGCGCAAGAAGACTGAGCTTGCTCTACGCGACCTAAACGAGACGCTGGAAGCGCGGGTCGCTGAGGGACTGGCCGAACGCAAGCTTCTGGCTGATGTCGTTGAGAACACGACAGCAATCATTTTCGTGGCGGACCAGGACTTCCGTTGGCTGGCGATGAACAGGGCGGCGAGCACCGCGTTCGAGGAGGTCTACGGCGTGCGCCCGGTAATCGGAGCATCTATGCTGAAGGCGCTCGATCATCTCCCCGAGCATCGCGAGCATGTGCGCCGGACCTGGTCGCGGGCGCTCGCCGGCGAGGAGTTCACGCTGGTAGACGAGTTCGGAGATACCGCATATTCCAAGCGTTGGTTCGAACTCAATTTCAACGTGCTGAGAGACGCTTCGGGTCGCCAGATCGGTGCCTACCAGATTGTGTATGACATCACTGAGCGCTTGGCGGAGCAAAGGCGGCTGGCGGAGGCGGAAGATCAACTCCGACAGGCGCAGAAGGTCGAAGCGCTCGGTCAGTTGACCGGCGGCGTCGCTCATGACTTCAACAACTTGCTGACCCCGATCATCGGCTCTCTCGACATGCTGGTGCGCAGGCAAATTGGGACCGATCGCGAGCGCAAGCTGATTGGTGGCGCATTACAGTCGGCCGAGCGCGCCAGAATACTCGTCCAGCGACTTTTGGCGTTTGCTCGGCGCCAGCCGCTGCAGCCGGTACCGATCGACCTGGCGACGCTTGTCGCCGGGATGGGAGAATTGATCCGGAGCACGACTGGCCCTCAGATCCAGGTTGTCATTGATGCAAGCCAGGACCTTCCGGCGGCCCGAGCCGACCAAAATCAGGTCGAGATGGCCCTTTTGAACCTTACCGTGAACGCCAGGGACGCCATGCCGACAGGCGGCACGCTGCGCATCAGCGCGAGCGCTCGCGAAATCCATCCGCAGAAGCCTGAAGATCTGAAGCCTGGCCGCTACGTCGTTATCTCTGTTGCCGATACCGGCGAGGGAATGAGTGATGAGGTCCGAGCGCGTGCAATCGAGCCATTCTTCTCGACCAAAGGCTTAGGACAAGGAACCGGACTGGGCCTTTCAATGGTGCACGGCCTTGCACAGCAACTTGGCGGCGGCATCCGCATCTTTAGCCGGGTGGGTGTTGGCACGAATATTGAGCTCTGGTTACCAGAGGCCGGTGACGCCCCTGTCAGTCTTGCGACCAATGACCCCGGCGGCACGACGTCGATCGGCCATCGAGGGACGGTGCTGCTCGTCGACGATGAAGATTTTGTTCGCATTAGCGCGGCCGATATGCTTGAGGAGATCGGCTTTGATGTCGTTGAAGCCTCCAATGGCGAGGCTGCGTTGGCATCGCTGGACAGCATCGCAGATTTAAAGCTCGTCGTGACGGATCACTTGATGCCGGGCCTGGATGGGGTCGAACTTGTGAGGCGTGTTCAGCTGCTGCGGCCTAATCTGCCTTGCCTGATCGTCTCTGGATATGCCGACGTCGAGGGGATCGCACCGGATCTACCCAGGCTGACGAAGCCGTTCAAGGTTGAAGACCTTAGAGAAGCTCTTATTGCGTCGGGATTTGGAGCAAATTGAGTTCTGGCCAACTGCACATCCTCGACCAAGCTCCCCGGCTTCAGTTGCTGGTGACCTGACCTGTGGAAGGTGCGGGTATCACCACTCCGGCATAGTGGACGGGATTGTCGGTTTTGTCTCGAAAGCAACGCCCGAAGGCGCGCACGGCATTGTACTTTCCCAGCAAGCCGAGCGTGCGGTAAAATTGCTCCGTGGGATGCTCCGCGATGATTGCATCGCTGATCTGCTTCGCCAATGACGCCCGGTCGTCAGGGTGCACACGCTCAAGGTAGGTTCTGATAGGAAGCCCCCTCTCCGTCATGGACGGGTCTAGCCCGAAAAGCGACGCAACGGCGCTGTCGGCATAGACAAGATCGCTAGAAAGGTCCCAGGTGAAGAGGCCCGGGTCAGGCATGCGCTCGGTCGTAATCGACGTCGAAAATTCGAAGCTGTCCGTCATCCCCACCACCAAAATTTCCAGGTGAGAATGCCATCTCGCATAACAACTTCAAGGCGGCGAATCGCGAAGATCCGGACTTTTTGTGCACCTTATTCTGACATGGGTACGGCATAGATGTCCTTCAACGACCGCAAGAGCTTCAACACACCCGGGTGGCCAGTTGAGTAAAAGATGCTCTGCGCCTCACGGCGGGTGACGACAAGCCCGCCCTCCCGCAGGATCGACAAATGTTGTGATAAGGCTGACTGGCTGATTTCAAGTCGCTCACCCAGTTCACTTACTCGGATTTCCTCGTTGGAAATGATCGAAAGAATTTTCAGGCGGACCGGGTTGGCCATGGCAGAGAGAAGTTTCGACTTTTCAATCAGATCTGGATGCATCATGGACATTTTTGTTGTTGGGCGTGCAGTTGCGGCGCAAAGCATCGGTCAACGTCCGACTTCTTCAGCGCTTCGTGTCTATAGGCGCTTTGCAGAAAGCCTTGCAACCGCTTATTGATTTGCTGCATCCGATCAGACGGCCATCAGACGAGCTCGGCACGTGACGCGGCGTAAGTGGCGGAAGCTAGCAGGATTGAGCGCCCGGCACTTTCGGTAGCGCTGTTGCAGATCAATCTTTTTGGGAAGGTCATCGGTCGTTTCCGCTGGGGCGGGCTGTCCAGAAAGACCGCGAGGAAGATGATGAACATGGCCCCGCTCTTTGAGGAGAAGGCGGATGCAAATGTGCTGCACGACATGATCAGCTTTGCGAGCAAGCAAAAACTGCTTTATCGCCCGAGACGCGAATTCGGACTCTTTCGAAGGGAAACCCAACCGCACGCGTTCGGCTCTGCCTCGCCTCGACAACCCGTCGCCAGTGTCTAGCAAGTCCGCGCGCCGGCCTCGCGCGGGCTTTTCCTTTAGGCCTGCGGAACCAACAGACGTTCGGTGTGTCTGGCCATCGGCATCTGATTGTTGGTGACACGATCGGGTGTCAGGCTCTTTCAGTCGATGCAAGAGCGTGCCCACGTCTTTGACCTGGGCAGGGCAGCGGCGTCCAAGTTAGCATTCAGCGCTGACCTTTTTGCATGCACCCAGATCGGCTCAAAGAAACCTGTGCGATTTGGCAATCGCAAAACCTCCATTGCGGGCAGCAGGTTTCCGAGTGTCGCTCGAGGCCCCCGCTCCGCATGCAAGATGGCGTTTGCGTGAAGCAGTCTTGGAGATGCCGCTGAGGCGCAATTAACACGGTTGCAAATGTAAGTGCTCTGTCACACCTAAAGGAGATCGCCCCACGGATGGGGCTGGGTTGAAGCCTGGGGTTTGCAGGGCGATCTCAGTGGCAATTGGATTCAAACCACTTGCCGGAGAGCAACGTACACCTTCTGCGGGTGATGTCGAGAGTTCGCTACCGTACCAACATGCCGGCCGTCCATCCGTGCCAGCGCCATGAGCGTCACGCGCGCAGCAGGGTGTTGCAACAAAGCACGCAGGCTTATCGCAGTACGGGATTAATAGCCTTCGTTGTCACCGACCGCCTCCAACCAAGATCCCATCGCCCAGGGCCCACTGTTCGTCAACGGTATCAAAATCGCGAACACATCAGGAGAGCGCGCTGCAATTAGATCTCGGCCGTCTCGTTGAAACCTGCTCGGCTCGCTACAGACACCGGGGCTCGGAAGTCCTCGACGTACCGCCGGCTTATCATGTATACAAAAAGGCCACCGCGAGGAATGCGCCGATCGCGGTGGCCCAAGTAGCACTTCATGAAAAAGAACCGCTTCACGAACCACGGAAAAGCGGTGCTCGATTATTTACCAAAGGCTTCAATCCCAATCAAGCGATTGCTGGTAAACCAGATCTTGAAGGATCCCGTCAGCCTCTCGACCGAAAAGCCGGCGCAGCTTGACGCAGCAACAAGGCGCTCCCGTTTGACGAGCGCCAACAGGTTTTGGCAGAACCAATATCCACCATTTGAAGACTCGCCGGCCGTAGAGTCACAAGCAGGTGGAGAAGTGGGGCTCCTATCCGTCGTGACGTCATTGTAACAGGCTGCCTTGCAAAATCGGCATGCATGAGAGTGCCGTTTGTCTGTTTGCGAGGCGAAAGGCCGTACATGGAGGACGGCATCCGAACAACCGACCTTAGACGCCAGACATAGTGACAGAGATTTTGCTTTGATGCAAAGCCACTAAATTTCGCTGATCCTTCCCGAGACTGGCGGGCCGCTATGGCTTCGTAGACCATGAAACGACCAGGGAAGGATGATCAACGAAGTCTTCGGGGCATACCCGCGGTCAAGACATCTGACCGATAGATCGGTTGTCGACCGGCCCAAGCATTTCATCGAAAGCTTCGCTCAATCGGCCGACGTTTGTGATTACCCCATCAAACGCGGCCCTTCTGACGACGGACCAGTTGAATCCTGATGCCAGTGTCTTAAAACGCCGCTTTGATAGCGGCGGCGACCGCAACCGCGAGGGGTAACATGGCGAGTCAGAACAGTCTGGAAGAGATGGAAAGCGAAGAGGCCGGTGGGTTTCGCGGCTTTCTCCGGCGATATCGCACGCAGCTCGTGGCAGCCGCGACGCTGATCCTGTTCTGCATGGTCGGCTATGCCATCATGCAGCTTACGGATGAAGTACGCTATGACGACGTCGTCGAAGCGCTTGCCGATACCCGTGTCAGCTCGATCCTTCTCGCGCTTCTCTTCACCGGTCTCAGCTTCTTCGCGCTGATCTTCTATGATTTGAACGCCATCGACTACATCGGCAAGAAGCTGCTCTTTCCGCATGTGGCGCTGACGGCCTTCAGCGCCTATGCGGTCGGTAATACTGCCGGTTTCGGCGCGCTCAGCGGCGGCGCGATCCGTTATCGCGCCTATTCACGCCTCGGCCTGACGCCCGAAGATATCGGCCGCGTCATCGCCTTCGTGACGCTGTCTTTCGGTCTCGGTCTTGCCAGCGTCGCGGCAACCGCGCTGATGATCATCGCCGATGAAATAGGGCCGCTGATCAACACCAATGCGCTGCTCTTGCGGATTATCGCCGGTGCGATCCTGGCGGGGCTTGGTTTCGTCGTCTATCTCGGCCGCGATGGCCGGGCCGTCAATCTTGGCCCGATCGCTGTCCGCCTGCCGGATTCGCGCACCTGGTCGCGCCAGTTCCTCGTCACCGCATTCGATATCGCGGCGTCGGCGACCGTTCTCTACGTTCTCCTGCCGCAGACGGCGATCAGCTGGCCGGTGTTTCTGGCGGTCTATGCGATTGCCGTCGGTCTCGGCGTTCTCAGCCACGTTCCGGCCGGTCTCGGCGTTTTCGAAACCGTCATTATCGCCTCGCTCGGCAGCGCGGTGAATATCGATGCGGTTCTCGGTTCGCTGGTTCTCTACCGCCTGATCTATCATGTGCTGCCGCTGCTGATTGCGGTGCTTGCGGTATCGCTGACCGAGCTTCGCCGCTTCGTCGATCATCCGGCCGCATCGAGCATCCGTCGCATCGGCGGGCGCCTGACGCCGCAGCTGCTGTCGGCCTTTGCGCTGATCCTCGGCGTCATGCTGATCTTTTCGAGCGTCACGCCGACGCCAGACGAAAACCTCGAATTCCTGGCCAACTACCTGCCGCTGCCGATCGTCGAAGGTGCGCATTTCCTGTCGAGCCTGTTCGGCCTGGCGCTCGTTGTCGCCGCCCGCGGCCTTGGCCAGCGTCTCGATGGCGCCTGGCTGGTCTCGGTGGTCTCGGCCGTTCTGGCGCTGGCGCTGTCGCTCCTGAAGGCGATCGCGCTTGTCGAGGCGATCTTCCTGGCGACCCTGATCTTCAGCCTGTTCGTCAGCCGCCGGCTCTTCACCCGCCATGCCTCGCTTCTCAACCAGACGCTGACGGCGGCCTGGCTGATGGCGATTGCCGTCATCTGTGTCGGCGCGGTCGTTATCCTGCTGTTCGTCTATCGCGACGTCGAGTACAGCAACGAGCTCTGGTGGCAGTTCGAATTTGCCGCCGAAGCGCCGCGCGGCCTGCGCGCCGTGCTCGGCATCACCATCATCTCCTCGGCGATCGCGATCTTCAGCCTGCTGCGCCCGGCGACCTTCCGGCCGGAACCGGCGACAGAAGAGGCGCTGCAGCGCGCCGTCGATATCGTCATGGCGCAGGATTATGCGGACGCCAATCTCGTTCGCATGGCCGACAAGAGCATCATGTTCTCCGAGAAGGGCGATGCCTTCATCATGTACGGCCGCCAGGGCCGCTCCTGGATCGCGCTGTTCGGACCGATTGGAAATCAGGAGGCCGCTCCCGAACTCGTCTGGAGCTTTGTGGAGGCGGCGCGCGCCGCGGGTTGCCGCGCGGTGTTCTACCAGATTTCTCCCGGGTTGCTCTCGCACTGCGCCGATGCCGGATTGCGCGCCTTCAAGCTCGGCGAGCTTGCCGTTGCCGATCTCGGGGCCTTCGAGATGAAGGGCGGCAAGTGGGCGAACCTTCGCCAGACGGCAAGCCGCGCCCAGCGCGATGGCCTGAGCTTCGAAGTCATTCCCGCCGACGGCGTACCGGCCATTCTCGGTGATCTCTCGGTGGTCTCCAGCTCCTGGCTCGAAGACCACAATGCCAAGGAGAAGGGCTTCTCGCTCGGCGCTTTCGAGCCCGACTATGTCAATTCGCAGCCGGTCGGCGTGTTGAAGAAGGACGGCAAGATCGTCGCCTTCGCCAATATCCTCGTTACCGAAACCAAGTCCGAGGGCACGATCGACCTGATGCGCTTCTCGCCGGAAGCGCCGAAGGGCTCGATGGACTTCCTCTTCGTACAGATCATGGAATATCTCAGA
>Ga0209025_1003239_pt1 | contig 15724 bp, 13 predicted proteins | sample AraplaMF_Col_mLB_FD_184256 | JGI IMG/M metagenome (GOLD analysis project Ga0209025, IMG submission 184256) | Arabidopsis root microbial communities from the University of North Carolina, USA - plate scrape MF_Col_mLB (SPAdes) (version 2) | ecosystem: Host-associated > Plants > Roots > Endosphere... | reverse complement strand
GGCTGCGCGAGGTCGCGACCATTCCCGCTTTGTCTGATCTGGCCGACTGGGACGCCTTCGAGGCGGCGCGCCAGGCGCTGATGCCGAACCTCTCCCGCGCCGAACCCGCTGCCCGCTATGGGCTGCGCGAGGTCGCGGCCAGGCTAGCCGGCTGACCCAGCGCGATCATACGCGGGTATGAGCTGCGGAATACGAGTGTTCGATTCCGCGGCACTGCCCTTCTCCATAGCTTCGATGATGCGCCTGCGTTCCTCGGCGGGCGCGCATCGAACCAAGCCGAAAGCTCGCCTTGCTGCACTGAAAAGGAACGGGCCATGGGCCAGCATCAACCAGTCTTCACCGCCGAAAAGGCCTTGCCGGCCGCCGAGATCCCCCAGGGGTTGAAGGCGCCCGAGGACAATCCTCCCTCCGCTTCCCCCGTGCCGGCCATGGCTGCCGACGCACCGGCCCCTGTCCGCAGGCGGTGGCTGCGTTCCGTGCTCCTTGCCGGCGTGGCCGTCGCCGCCCTGGCGGGCGCGGGCGAATTCGGCTGGCGCTACTGGACGACAGGGCGCTTCCTGGTGTCGACGGACGACGCCTATGTGAAGGCCGACAGCACCACGATCGCTCCGAAGGTCTCCGGCTATATCGCCACCGTGCTCGTGCGCGACAACGAGACGGTGAAGGCCGGGCAGGTCCTCGCCCGCATCGACGACCGCGACTTCAAGGTCAGCCTCGAACAGGCCAAGGCCCAGGTGGAGGCAGCCCAGGCCAGTATCGCCAACAAGCAGGCCGCGCTCGCCGCACAGCAGTCGGCGATCGACGCGGCCAAGGCGACCATCGAGGCCGACAAGGCCGAGGAAGCCTTCGCCGAGCAGGACAACCAGCGCTATGCCCAGCTGGCGAAGACCGGCTATGGCAGCATCCAGACCGCGCAGCTCGCCGCCTCCCGGATCGCCACGGCCCGTGCCGCGGTGGCGCGCGATACGGCGACGCTCGCCACCGTGACTCGGCAGCTCGACGTGATCAGGGCCGAGCTCGCCCAGGCGCAGGCGGCCTCCGACAGCGCCAGGGCCGCTCGGGATCAGGCCGAGCTCTATCTCTCCTACACCACCCTCGTCGCCCCGATCGGCGGCACGGTCGGCAACCGCACCTTGCGCATCGGCCAATATGTGCAGGCGGGCACGCAACTGATGGCCGTCGTGCCGACAGACGCCGCCTACATCGTCGCGAACTACAAGGAGACGCAGCTCACCGATGTCCGGGCCGGACAGAAGGTCGACATCGAAGTGGACACGTTTCCCGGCCGGGTCTTCCATGGCCATGTCGACAGCCTCTCGCCGGCCAGCGGCCAGGAGTTCGCGCTGCTGCCGCCGGACAACGCCACCGGCAACTTCACCAAGGTGGTGCAGCGCATCCCGGTGAAGATCGTGCTCGACCATGAGGGCTCGCTCCCGGTCGTTCTGCGCCCCGGCATGTCGGTCTATCCCACCATCGACACCAGGACCGCGACGACCGCGATCGCATCCGAACGCAACGATTGAGGGCCGCAAGGCCCGCCTGACCAGCCAGGACCCGGCGGGAGGGAACGATGTCGACGACGTCAACGATTTCGGCCAGGCTTGCCAGCACGAGCGCGCCGGCAGCCACTTCGCCCGAGAAGGCGAGCCCGACCGCCTGGATCGCGGTCAGCGCCAGCATGGTCGGCGCCTTCATGGCGATCCTCAACATCCAGATCACCAATGCCTCGCTGCTCGACATCGAGGGCGGCATCGGAACCGGCGTCGACAACGGCGCCTGGATCTCGACCTCCTATCTGATCGGCGAGATCGTGGTGATCCCGCTCACCGACTATCTCAGCCGGGTCTTCTCCTTCCGGCGCTATATGCTGGTGAACACCATCCTCTTCCCGCTCTTCTCAACCCTGTGCGCCTTCGCCCATGATCTCGGCTCGATGATCGCGCTGCGCGGCCTGCAGGGCTTTGCGGGCGGCGTCCTGATCCCGATGGCCTTCACGATGGTGCTGACCAAGCTGCCCAAGGCGCAGCAGCCCTTCGGCCTGGCGCTGTTTGCCCTGTCGGTGACCTTCGCACCGGCGATCGGCCCGACCATCGGCGGCTATCTGACCGAGAATTACGGCTGGCAGACCATCTTTTTCGTCAACACGCCGCCGAGCATCGCGATGGCCGTCGCGCTCTATTTCACGCTCGAGAAGAAGCCGATGCAGCTCTCGCTGCTGAGGGAAGGCGACTGGGCCGGGATCGTCACGATGGCGATCGGCCTCTCGGCGCTGCAGACCGTGCTCGAGGAAGGCAACAAGGACGACTGGTTCCAGTCGCCCTTCATCGTCAAGCTCGCGATCACGGCAGTCGTGTTCCTGACCGCCTTCGTCGCCATCGAGCTTAAAGTCGCCAAGCCGCTCGTCCAGCTGCGCCTGCTGAAGCAGCGCAATTTCGGCGTCGGCGTCCTCGTCAATGTGCTGGTCGGCGTCGCCCTGTTCGGCACCGTCTACATCCTGCCGCAATATCTCGGCCAGGTGCAGCGCTACAACGCCGAGCAGATCGGCTTCGTGCTCGCCTGGACCGGCTTGCCGCAACTGCTGATCATCCCGCTTGTCCCGTTGCTGATGAAGCGCTTCGACGCGCGCTATATCGGCTTTGTCGGCATCAGCATCTTCGCGGCGAGCTGTTTCCTGAACATCACCCTGTCGCTCGACAGCGCCGGCGACCAGTTCTTCGTCCCCAACATCGTGCGCGCCATCGGCCAGGCCCTGGTGCTGACGCCGATCACCGTGATCACCACGGCCGGCATCGCGCCCAGCGACGCCGCCGCGGCGTCCGGCCTGTCGAACATGCTGCGCAATCTCGGCGGCGCGGTCGGCACGGCCATGCTCGGGGCGGTACTGACCAAGCGTGAGCAGTTCCATTCGAACATCATCGGCCAGTCGGTCACGATCTACCGCGAGGAAGTGCGCGACCGGATCGAGCATCTCACCCAGTACTTCATCGCCCATGGCCTGACCGACATCGCCGTCGCGCAGCACAAGGCCGTGGCCGCCATCGGTGCGACCGTGCACCGCCAGGCGCTGATCCTGGGCTTCAGCGACACCTTCGCGGTGATCGGCTCGGTGCTGGCGCTCGCCGCCATCGCCCTGCTCTTTGCCAGGAAGATCCAGATCGGCGGCGGCGCCGGCGCGGGTGCTCACTGACGGCTTGTGATCAGCAACGCTCGAAACCGATATTGGCCGCGAAGGAGAGAGCCATGAGCAATATCGCCTCAGATCGCTTCCATCTGGATGATCTCTTCGTCGGACAGCGTTTCAAGAGCGCTTCCCATACGATCGACGAAGCGCAGATCAAGGCCTTCGCCGCCCAATTCGACCCGCAGCCCTTCCATACCGACGAAGAAGCGGCCAAGGGAACCTTGTTCAAGGGACTGGCGGCGAGCGGCTGGCATACCGCCGCGATCACGATGCGCCTCAATGTCGAGGCCGGCCTGCCCTTGGCCGGCGGCATCATCGGCGCCGGAGGCGAGATCAGCTGGCCGGCGCCGACGCGTCCGGGCGACACCCTCCATGTCGAAAGCGAAGTGATCGAAATCACGCCGTCACGCTCGAAACCGGATCGCGGCATCGCCGCCATTGTCAGCCGCACGATCAACCAGCATGGCGAGGTCGTCCAGGTTCTCACCGCCAAGCTCGTCGTTCCGCGCAAGGCGGCCAGCTGAAGTCCGGCAACTACCTTCGGCCTTCGCAAGGTGCGCGATTACCGGGAGGCGATCGCCGTCATCTCGACGAGGAGGTCGGGATGGGCAAGGCGCGCCTCGACGGTCGCGCGGGCCGGCGCGTGGTCTTTTGCGACCCAGGCGTCCCAGGCTTCGTTCATGGCGGCGAATCCCGCCATATCGGCGAGGTAAATGGTGACGCTGACCAGGTTGTTCTTGGAGACGCCGGCCTGAGCCAGCGTGTCATCGAGGCTGAGCAGAACTTCCTCGGTCTGCACCTTGACGGATTGTCCGCGCGTCTGCTCGGCGACATGGCCTGCGAGGAAGATCAGATCTCCCACGATGACTGCGTCGCTCCAGCGTTCCGTCATGCCAATTCGTTCAATCATAGGGTTCGCTCCATCTCTTCGGTCTTCGGCCGATGTCCCGGGGGCGGTTCGCCGGCACTGATCGCCTCTATGACGCACATCGCGACGACGCCATATCGCCGTGATGCGCCAGAAGTCGGCATTGCGAGGTTTCCGGAAGCCAGACGTTCCAAGACATACATCCTAGACCGACGTTGCGGCCTGCGGTCGTGCTCGGGCGGTTGGCTGCGATTTGGACGCATCGCCGGCCGATCCACAGTGTCGCTACGCCAATGGAAGGCGCAGTCTCTTCCGCTAGAAAATGCTCTGACTTGGGCGGCGCTGGTCGGATTGCGCCGCCCACCGACATTAGGAAGTCGAATTCTCCGACCTGAAGGTGGGGTAGTTCGAAATGTTGGCGTTTACGGGCGTTGTTTGCGGCACGACATCACGGCCGGGACGGCTTGAATAAGCTTCACCGATTTCCCGTTTTTCCGTGGCAGATATCGGCGATGATGTTGTGTCGTTTCAGGTTACCACAACAGGGTCGCTCTCGGCGCTGACGCGGCCGAACAGGTCGCGGGCGCGGATGCGGTAGAAGCCGGCTGCGGCGCTGGTATCGAGATAGACGCTGGAGAGCAGGCCGGCCGGGTTGATCACCTGCCAGGGGCCGCTTTCCCCGGCGCTCCAGAGCACGTCGAAGAGCTGGACGCCGTCATGGGGCGCCGGTTCCCAGAACAGCACGCGGTTCTCGCCGTTGAGTCCGCCGAAGCGGCTGATCCGGGGGGCGGAGGGAGCTGCGGGCACAGCTTCGTCGCGCCGGACCAGTGCTACCAGCGCCACCGAGGGCAGCGGCATGTCGAACTTGAATTCGTGCTGCGCCTTGGCGCCGCCGATCTGGAGATGCTCGATGCTCAGGGCCGGCTCCTGCGCCAGCCGCATCGCTGCGAGTTCGGCCGCATTCGGCAGGTCGGGTGCGCCGAGGTCCTCCCACACAGTGAAGGGATCGCCCTTGCCATGGGCGATGCGGAAGCTGGCGAGCGCGTAAGCGCCGGGCTGCAGTCCAGAAAAGTCGAGCGCGACCGTGCTTTCGCCCGACTGCCAGATCCGGTCGACGCTGTTGTAGAGCAGGACGCTGGCGCCGGAGGGCTGCGCGGTGCCGCCGAGAGCGGTCGCGATCGCGCCGAGGCCGACGCGGTCGGGATCAAGGCCCTGGCCGCTTAGGTCGAAACGGCGCTCGCTGAGCAGGCCGAGCAGTTCCATGACGCTGAGCGCCGGCTTCTTGACGAGGTCGAACGGCTCCGGCTCCGCCCTTCGTGCCTCCAGCGCGACGATGTCGGTCTTGTGCTCGGCCTGGGCGGCGCGCACCGGGCGCTTGCCGAAATAGGTCAGGTGCGTGCGGTGGCCCCAATGACCGACGAAGCCGTTGTCGTTGCTGAGCACCTCGTAGTCGACGCCTTCGCCGTCGATCATCAGGCGCTGGTGCTGGTCGACGATCTTGGCGGCGAGCCCGGCGAAATAGGGCATGCCGTGCCAGGTATGGTAGAGATGCCAGCCGATCTGCGGGTCGCATTCGTCGTTGACGAAGGGCAGGCTGGCGAAGCGCGGATGGTGCTCGCGGATATAGTCGACCGCCATCATCTCGTGCCGGATGATCGACAGGCTGTTCGGGGTCAGGTCCTCGGCATGCTTCTTGGCGCCCTTCTCATGTACCGAGATGAAATCGAGCCGCACGCCGGTCTCGCCGGTGAACAGGTTGGTGCCGGTGTCGCAATGGGCGAGGAAGCTCTTGAAGATCGGCGGGATGCGCCGGGCGACGCCGGGACCGCCGAGCTTGAGCTGGGGATCGACCGCCTTCAGCGCCTCCGAGCAGGCGTCGTAATAGTTGTTGAAGCCGGTCTCGCCGCCGAGCTTCCACCAGATGTCCGGCTCGTTCCAGGTCTCGAAATACCAGGCGCGCAGCTCCTCGGCGCCGTAGCGAGCCTGGTAGCGCTGCGCCATCTCGCCCATGAAGTCGCGCCAGTGATGCGCTTGGCCGACCTCGTTGAAATCGCTGTAGATATAGGAGGGATTGCCCATCAGCTCGAAGAAGGGGCGGATGCGGTGCTCCAGCATCACGTCGATCGCCGCGTCGAGCCGCGACCAGTCGTATGTGCCGAAGCTGGAGGCGGTGACGAGGTCGAGCATGTAGTGCACGCGCATGTATTCGATGCCGCGATTGGGCACGCCGCCGACAAAAGCGAGCGTCTGCCGCATCTCCGGCTCCAGCAGGAGTTCGGCCGGCGAGAAGCCGGTGCTGCGCCAGAAGCGCCGGAAGGGCGTGGTCGGCGCGGAGAGGTCGATGCGGATGCGGGTCGTGTCGGACATGACGGGTCCTTCGCTGAAGGCAGGAGAGTTGCCGGCTAAATGTCTGGCTATTTGAACTTGTCGCGCATCGACTGGATGCCGGGGATCGCCGCCATCAGATGGGCGTGGCGCTCGTCGAAATGCTGGACCAGCCCGCGCTGCGTCTTCCCGACCAGGATGGTGAAGATGTAGCAGCGGTGGCCGGGCGAGGTGACGGTCGGGTGATAGCCGGCGTCGACCAGCACCGTGTCGCCGTTCTCGACCATGAAGCAGTCGGACTTGCCGTCGGCATAGATGATCTGGGCGCCGAAGCCGCTGCCGGGCTGGTAGCGGTAGTGGTAGAGCTCGTCATGGGCGGTCTCGCCGGCGCGGTCGGTGTCGTGCTTGTGCGGGGGATAGCCGGACCAGCAGCCGGGATCGGCATAGAGCTCGCTGACCAGGAGATTGCCGGCGCGCCCTTGGCCGTTCTGGCCGAGGATATGGAAGATGCGCCGGCGGCTATGGGTGTCGGGCGAGCCGACATCGACCATCGCGACCTCCTCGGGCTTGATCCGGAAGGGCTTCAGTCCGGCGTCGTCGCAGAGGCCGCCGGCGACGGCGATCTCGGTGGGACCGGTCGCATTCTCCAGCCGGACCGCGGCGCCCGGCGGGGCGTAGACCGAATCCGCCTCGCCGGACCAGATGTCAGCACGCTTGCCGACCGCGGCGAAGCGCTCGCCATCGACGATGATGTCGACCATGCCGGAGAGCACGACGAGGACGCTCTCATGCCCCGGCAAGGCCTGGTCCAGGCTCTCGCCCGGCTGCAGGCACAGCAGGTTGAAATGGACGTGCGGCAGGCCGGGGTCGTCATGGACGATGGCGCGGTTGGCGTTGTCGCGGGCGCGGATGTGCTTAGGCATTGGCGTGTCCGGTCTGGATGGTCTCGACGCCCTTGAGCTCGAGCGCCTCGGCGTGGTGGCAGGCGACGCTGCGGCCGCCGAGATCGCGCAAGGGCGGCGGCGTGGTGCGGCAGGCCTCGCTGGCGAAGCGGCAGCGCGGGTGGAAGGCGCAGCCGGCAGGACGGTTGGCGGGATCGGCGACCTCGCCCGGCAGGCGGATGCGGCGGTTCTGCCGGCGCTGGGCGGGATCGGGGATCGGCAGGGCCGAGAGCAGCGCCTCGGTGTAGGGGTGCAGCGGCCGGGCGAAGAGCGCCTCGGAGGTCGCGATCTCGACGACCTGGCCGACATACATCACGACGACGCGGTCGCAGATGTACTCGATCACGCTGAGATCATGGCTGACGAAGAGATAGGTCAGCCCGAACTCCTCCTGCAGGTCGCGCAGCAGATTGAGCGTCTGCGCCCGGACGCTGACATCGAGCGCCGAGACGGCCTCGTCGAGCACGACGAGGCGCGGATGGGTCGCGAGCGCCCGGGCGATGCCGACGCGCTGGCGCTCGCCGCCGGAGAAGGCATGCGGATAACGCCGGGCGTATTCGGGTCGCAGGCCCACCTTGGCGAGGAGATCGCGGACCTTGGCCTCGATCTCTGCCGGCGGCACCAGCTTGTTGACCTTCAGCACCTCACCGACGATGTCACGGACCTGCAGGCGCGGGTTTAGCGAGGATTGCGGGTCCTGGAAGACGATGCGCAGATCGGTGCAATAGGCGAGCCGCTCGTCTTCCGAGAGCGTGTCGAGATCGACGCTGCCGCCATCCTTGCGGCGATAGAGCATGGTGCCGGCGGTTGGCTGGTGGATGCCGAGCAGCAGGCGCGTCACCGTCGACTTGCCGCAGCCGGATTCGCCGACGAGCCCGAGCGTCTCGCCCTGCCGGATCGCGAAGGAGACGTCCTCGACCGCGCGTACCGGGTTGGCCGCCCGGCGCTGGAACAGGCTGCGCCGCGGCGGGAACAGCTTGGTCAGCCCGCGCACATCGAGCAGGATTTCGGGGGGCAGGGCCGGGGTCTCAGCCATGGACGGCACCTCCGAGTGCGGCCGGTTCGCGGGCGAGAACGCAGCGCACGTCGCGGCGCGGGCCGATCGTGATCGTGCCGGGATCGCTGATGTCGCAGACGCCCTTGATCGCGGCGTCGCAGCGCGGATGGAAATCGCAGCCCTTCGGCCGCTCGAACGGCGAGGGCACCATGCCGCGAATGGCGGCGAGCCGCGCGCCGCGCCCGGAACCGAGCCGCGGCACCGATTTCAGGAGCGCGCGGGTATAGGGATGGCGCGGATCGGCGAAGATCTCGTCGACCGTACCGCGCTCGACGATCTTGCCGAGATACATCACCGCGACATCGTCGGCGATCTCGGCGACAACGCCGAGATCATGAGTGATGAAAAGGATGGAGAGCCCGTCCTCGCGCTGCAGCTCCTGCAGGAGGCCGATGATGTTGGCCTGGGTGGTGACGTCGAGTGCCGTGGTCGGCTCGTCGGCGATGAGCAGGCGCGGCCGGCAGGAGAGGGCGAGCGCGATGCAGACGCGCTGGCGCATGCCGCCGGAGAATTCGAACGGGTAGTTGCTCAGCCGCTCAGCCGGCCGGGGGATGCCGACGCGGCCGAGCATCTCGACGGCACGCGCCTGCGCCGCCTTCTTCGAGAGGCCGAGATGCCGGCGGATCACCGGGACGAGCTGCTGGCCGATGGTGTGCACTGGCGAGAGCGCCGCCATCGGCTCCTGCGAGATCAGCGAGATTTCCTTGCCGCGTAAGGAGCGGATCTGGCGGCCGCGCGGATCGAGCCTGGTGACGTCGGTCGCCTGCCCATCGCGGCCGGCATAGAGGATGCTGCCGGCGGCGATGCGCCCGCTCGGCGGCAGCAGGTTCATCAGCGCCCGGCCGGTGACGCTCTTGCCTGAGCCGGATTCGCCGACGATGCAGAGGGTGCGCCCGCGCGGCACGTCGAAGGTGACGCCGTCGACCGCGCGCACCAGCCCGTCATCGGTGCCGATCTGGACCTTGAGGTCGCTGACCGTGACGAGCGGCGAGGGTGCCGCTGCGGCCGTCCCGCGCATGGGCATCGGCTCAGGCATAGGGATCGGCCGCATCGCGAATTCCGTCGCCGAGGAAGTTGAGGGCGAGCACGGCGATGACCACCGCGACGCCGGGGGCGAGCAGCCAGGGCGCCGTCGTCAGCGCCAGGATGCTCTGCGCGTCCTTGAGCAGCACGCCCCAGCTGACCACCGGCTCCTTCAGGCCGATGCCGAGGAAGGAGAGGGCGGTCTCGGCCAGGATCATGCTCGGGATCGCCAGCGTCACCGAGGCGACGATATGGCTGGTGAAGGAGGGCACCATGTGCCGCCAGATCACGCGCTGGCGCGAGCAGCCGTCGAGCCGCGCCGCCAGTACGAAATCCTCGGTCCTGAGCGAGAGGAAGCGACCGCGCACGACGCGCGCCAGGTCGGTCCAGCCGATCAGCGAGAGGATGATGGTGATCCAGAGATAGACCAGCAGCGGGTCGAGATTGGCCGGCACCGCGGCGGCGAGCCCCATCCAGAGCGGGATGGTCGGGATCGATTTCAGGAAGTCGATGCAGCGCTGCACGACCTCGTCGATCCAGCCGCCGTAATAGCCGGAGATGCCGCCGAGCAGCAGGCCGAGGAACAGGCTGACGGCGACGCCGACCAGGCCGATCGACATCGAGATGCGGGCGCCGTGGATGGTGCGCGAGAGCACGTCGCGGCCGAGCCGGTCGGCGCCCCAGAGATACATCGGCTGCGACGGGTCGGCCGGGCCGATCAGATGCCGGTCCCAGGGGATCAGCCCGAAGAGCTTGTAGGGCTCGCCCTTGGCGAAGAAGACGACGGGGTGGACCGATTTCTCGTCGACGACGAAGGTCCGCTTCAGCGCCACCGGATCGAAGCTCATCCGGTAGCCGTTGACGTACATGAAATGGGTGTCGCCGGCGGCGTCGGTGCCGAAGAACCTCAGCGTCTGCGGCGGGCCATAGGTGAAGCGGGCATTGTAGCTGTCGGGCGAGAAGGGCGCGACGAACTCGGCCAGCAGCGCGACGAGATAGATGCCGAGCACGACGAAGAGGCTGGCATAGGCCAGCCTGTGCCGGCGGAAGCGCCGGAAGATCAGCGTCCACTGGCCGGCCTCGGCGAAGCGGCGCGCCGCCGGGGCGACGGTCTCGGGAGCAGTGGGGGCGGTGACGTCGCTCATCCCGGCCTCAGGCGTAGCGCACGCGCGGATCGAGCCACGCGAGCAGGAGGTCGGAGATCAGCGTGCCGATCACGGTGAGCACGCTCAGCATCAGGATGAAGCTGCCCGCGAGGTACATGTCCTGCGCCAGCAGGGCCGAAAGCAGCAGCGGCCCGGCAGTCGGCAGGCTCATCACCACCGAGGTGACGATGGCGCCGGAGACGAGGTTCGGCAGCACCCAGCCGATGGTCGAGATGAACGGGTTGAGCGCGACGCGGACCGGGTACTTGAACAGCAGTTCCGCTTCGCCGAGCCCGTTGGCGCGGGCGGTCTGGACATAGGGCTTGTAGAGCTCGTCGATCAGGTTGGCGCGCATGACGCGGATCAGCGCCGCCGTGCCATGCGTCGCCAGCACGAAGACCGGCAGCCAGAGATGCATGGCGAGGTCGCCGACCTTGGCGAGGCTCCAGGGCGCGTTGACGTACTCGGGTGAGAACAGGCCGCTGACGCTCATGCCGAAATAGCGCGAGAACACGTACATCAGCGCCAAGGCGAGCAGGAAACTCGGTATCGCCAGGCCGAGGAAGCCGAGAAAGGTCACGACATAGTCGAGCCAGGAATAGCGCCGGACCGCGCTGTAGATGCCGATCGGCAAGGCGACGAGCCAGGTGACGACGAGGGTGATGCCGGAGAGCAGGACGGTGAGGCCGAAGCGGTCCCACATCAGCTCCGAGACCGGCTTGTTCCACTCGAAGGACTCGCCGAAATCGCCGCGGAAGAGGATGCCGGAGATCCAGAGCCAGTACTGGACATACCAGGGTTGATCGAGCCCGTAGCGCAGCTTCAGCGCGGTCAGCGAGTCGTTGTCGAGCGAGCCGCCCTGCTCGGCGAACTTGGCGCTGAACGAGGTCAGGAAGTCGCCCGGCGGCAGCTGGATCACCAGGAAGGCGACGACCGAGACAGCCGCCAGCGTCGCCAGCGTATAGACGAGCCGTCTCAGCATGTAGCGGAGCATTACAAGGCCTCCGATGGGTTTCGGGCGGGCGCGATAGTCGGCGGGGCTATTCGTAGAAATACTGCTCCGGATTGGTCGGGCCGGGCGTCATGTAGAAGAAGGTGTCCGGCATCAGCTCGGGCACGTTACGCATGTTGTTCTTCACGACGCCGTAATTGTCGGCGTCCATATTGGTGCCGATCACGTAGAATTGCTCACGGGTGATCGCGAGGATTTTCTTCATCACCTCGAACTGGCCGGCGGTGCCGGGTGTCTTCTGCATCTCGACATAGAGTGCCTGCTGGCGCTTGGCCGGCTCCGGCGGCTCCTCGGCGTTGGGATCGTTCGGGTTCTGGAAATAGATGCCCCAGGCCGAGGCGAAGGCGGTCTGGTTCTCGTAGGGGAAGTACCATTTCGGATCGAGGACGCCGAGGAAGTCGTAGCCGCCACCGCCGATCCAGACCATGGCGTCGTGCTCATTGGCGAGCATGCGGGCCAAGGCGAAGGATTCCTCGATCGTCTTGACCTGCATCTCGATGCCGACCGCGGCCCAGTACTTCTTGATCAGTTCGAGCGCGTCGATCTGGTAGCGGCGCGAGGTCGCGGCATCGACGGCGAAGGAGATGCGCTTGCCGTCCGGCCCGAGCCGGAACTTCTGCCCGTCGCGCTTGGCAAAGCCGGCCTTGTCGAGCAATTCGTTGGCGGCCTTCGAGTCGAACTTGGTGTACTGCGTCGCCATCTGCTCGTCATAGAGCGCGGTGCCGGGGCGCGGCGCTGCCTGATAGGGCTGCGACTGGCCGGCATAGATCAGCTCGTTGAGCTCGTCGCGATTGATCGCGAGCGAGAGCGCGACGCGAAAATCGCGATTGCGGAAGACCTCGCGCAGCACCGGGTTCTTGCTGGTCATGTTGAGTGAGATGCACATCGCATTCGACCAGGCGGGCTGCGCCTTGAACAGGCGATAGCCGCTGCGCTCGCGGTTCTGCGCCAGCACGATCCGCGTCTCCAGCCCGTTGAGGCGCTGGTTCTGCATGTCGAGCTCGCCATTGATCGCCTTCAGCACGATCGCCTGCTGGTCGCCCATGATGTCGAAGGTGACGCGGTCGATATAGGGCAATTGCCGCCCCTCCGGATCGACCTTGAAGTAGTAGGGATTGCGCTCGAGCACGACCTGCGTGGTGCCACCATAGGGCACGGTGAGCTGCCAGGGATCGAGCACCGGCCGCCCGGTGGCGCGCCAGCGGCCGGGGAAGCTGGTCTTGTTCAGGAAGAGGGCGGACCAGTTCGCCGCCTTGGCTTCGGCGACGAGCTTGTCGATGCCCTCGGGATTGTACTTCTTGTGGAACTGCTTGAGGTAATGCGCCGGCGCAGCGGCCAGGACGTCCGAGCCGAAGGTGGTCGCCATATTCTCCAGCAGCATGCCGTTCGGCCCGGTGAAGCGGAACTTCACGGTGACGTCGTCGATCTTCTCGACGATGACGGGGTCGTTGCCGCTGCGTAGCCAGCGCGGCACCGACGGCGTCAGCTCCTTGTTCATCAGCACGTCCTGGTACCAGAACACTAGGTCGTCGGCGGTGAAGGGCGCGCCATCCGACCAGCGCGTGCCCTTGCGCAGATGGAAGACGTATTCGGTGCCATCAGGCTTGACGTCGACCTTCTCGGCGACGTCGGGCTCGACCGCGGTCCAGGCCCGGTTCCAGCGGATGAGGCGGGTGTAGCCGACCGAGCGTTCGATCAGCGAGTCGGTGCCGCCCATCAGCGCCTGGCGCCAGGTGCCGCCATATTTCCCGGTCTTCTCGACCGGGGTGAGCACCAGCGGCGCCTCGGGCAGGCGTTGTGCAACCGGCGGCAGCTTGCCGCCCTTGACCAGTTCGGAGAGCCCCGGCGCCTCCTTGTATTCAGCGGCGTAGGCCCCGCCGGAGAGGGTGAGAAGCAGGGACAGTGCGGCGCCGCGCAGGGCGCGCCCATGGAAAGCTGCCATCGTTTCCTCCGCTGCGCCTTCTGCTCGTGGCGGGCGCTATGGAGGTTACGTTATCGTTATCTCAATCGAAGCGTCAAGCCTTCCCAGCGATGGCTGCATTCCCCGTCGATATGCTATCGATCTTGGCGCAAGCGCTCTACAATCGGCAGTTACTTTCGGTGAAGATGCCTCTGGAAAACGATATCGATATCGTGAGATAAGGCGGCATGGACACGAAGCCGGCCTTGCGGTCGCCCACCATCACCGATGTCGCTGAAGCGGCCGGCGTCTCGCCGATGACCGTCTCCCGCGTGCTCAACGGCCGCGGTGGCGCCGGCGAGGAGACGCGCCGGCGCGTGCTGGAGGCGGCGCAGGCGCTGAGCTATCGCCCCAACGCCTTCGCCAAGAGCCTGAAGAACGACCGCTCGAACACCGTCGGCATCGTGGTGCCCGACATCGTCAATCCGTTCTTCCCCGAGATCATCCGCGGGGCCGAGCTGGTGGCGCGGCCGGCGGGCTATACGCTGCTCTCCTGCAATGTCGTCGAGGATCCCGAGCGCGAGGAGGAGGTGCTCGGCATGCTGCTCGACAAGCGCGTCGACGGCCTGATCATCTGCAGCGCCCGCCTCGATGACGAGCGGCTCTTACGCGCGATCGCGCCGCACCGGGCGGTGGTGCTGATCAACCGTGCCGCCGCCAAGCGCCACGCCGGCACGATCGAGGTCGATTATCGCGCCGGCGTCGAGGCCGTCGTCACGCAATTGATCGCGCAAGGGCGCAGGCGCTTCGGCTTCGCCGCAGGGCCGGCCGCCTCGCAAGGTGGGCGCAAGCGGCGGGAAGGGATCGAGGCGGCGCTGGCGCGCCATGGTCTCTCGCTGGTCTTCGACCTGCCCTGCACGCCCGATCTCCAGGGCGGGGCGGAGATCGCAGCAAAGCTCCTGCCCGAGGTCGCTCAGGTCGACGCGATGATCTGCTATAACGACCTGATCGCGCTCGGCCTGATGAAGCCGCTCGAACGGGCCGGCATCAGGGTACCGCAGGACATCGCCCTGGTCGGCTGCGACGATATCCCGGCCTCGGACCTTGTCTCGCCGGCGCTGACGACGCTCAGGATCGCCAAGCAGGATCTCGGCGAGATGGCGATGCGGATGCTGCTCGATCGGATCGCTGGCCGCAACGCCCAGCAGGGCATCGTCATCGAACCCGACCTGATCTGGCGGGCGACGACACCGACCCTATGAGGGAAGGCTTCTACGCCATTCTGTGCTCGATCGAGCACGGCGACCTGGACGCGAACTCCACCCGATCAACACCGGCTTTCTCCCACAGCAAGGATTCAGCGCTCGCGTGCCGGTAACAGCCGGGCCGCGTTCGGGGAAACCCGATGCGAATGCCCGGAGGAGACGCTCGTGCTCAAGTTCCGGCAGAAAGTCGCCATTGGGATCCCAGAATCCCGCCCAATGGTTTAAGGCACGGGTGGAGCAGCTGCTAATTCTTGGCAACATAGGCGCTGACAAGCCTCGAAATGGATACCTCGACCCTCCTGATTGTCCATCGGGTGATGAGCGAACGGAGCATCCGGGGCACTGCCCGGGTGATGAAGAAGCCGGTTTCGAGCATTGCTGCCGCGATCGATCGCCTGGAGAGCCAGATCTCTGTGCCGCTTGTGCAGAAGGCGGGGACGAGCGTTGTTCTGACCCTCGAGGCGGAGAGGCTTTCTCCTGCGATCAAGCAGCTCGCCGAGCACGTCCAGGACATCATGGCCATCGGCAACCGCAGCAGGCAGGACGTCTCGCTGAGCCTGAGCGCTTTGGCCCGCTTTGCACATGTCGCCGAAACCGGCAGCATCCGCCGGGCGGCCAAATCGCTCGGGCTGGGCCAACCTCAGCTTGCCCGCCAGATCGCACATGTCGAGGCGACACTTGGCTGTCGCCTGCTCAACCGCCGCGTGGACGGCTCGACCATGACAGAGGCGGGAAAACGGCTGGTAACGTCGACACGTGCCATCGAGGCGATCTGGAACGAACTTGCCCATGCGGCCGCCGGACGTTCCCGCCGGAGTGCCGCGACCATCCGGCTCGGCTCTATCAGTCCAATGGGCCATGACAGCTTCGTCGCGACGCTGCTCGCCTCGCTCGTGGCGACCTGGATGAACGACAAGCCCCGCCAACCTTTGTTGGTGGCCAACACGACCACCGAAGGACTCATCGCCGGCCTGAAGAGTGGCACCTACGATGCGGTGCTCCTGAAC
>Ga0209025_1003238_pt1 | contig 15727 bp, 13 predicted proteins | sample AraplaMF_Col_mLB_FD_184256 | JGI IMG/M metagenome (GOLD analysis project Ga0209025, IMG submission 184256) | Arabidopsis root microbial communities from the University of North Carolina, USA - plate scrape MF_Col_mLB (SPAdes) (version 2) | ecosystem: Host-associated > Plants > Roots > Endosphere... | reverse complement strand
CGACTTCGAAGGAAACGAAGAGGAGAACGATTACTCCACATGGCGTGTGGATGATGGGAACGAGATGGACCCAGAATTATTCCGTGTCATCTTCGTCACTCGATCGCAATCTGGTTATTCCGTCGGGCTGGAGTGGATAGGGTCTGAAGGAAATAGCATAGACGTGCTGCAGCAGGAAGGGAAAAAATTCCGGATTGTTGACCATTCATATCGATACACCGCACCACTGTAGAGGATTTATTGGCGAAGAAATGTTAGTCCATCTGAATGATCGACTAACATTTCTTCTTTTTATATAAAAATGCGACGTTTGCGCAATGCGTACGTAGTACCCCATATGTGATTAGAGATGAGAGGGAGGTGAGACAATGGATATATCCGTGGATTTTGGCGTATTGATCTGGTCGATGATCGCGGTTGCTGCGGTGTTGGTAGGCTACTTCTATTTGCAATCTCCTGTTGGTATTCCAATTCGAACGATCGTAATCGAGGCATTCCAATCCTATGCTGGTTATCAAGCAATACAAGAGCAGCGTATGGTACTTCGGCTAGGGTGGATTCGCAGGAAAATACCGAGCCGCAAGCCGCGCAAAAAACCAGCTGATGACGAGCTCCATTCCGCTATAGGTGTACAAGACAGAACACGACTAACACCTATAGGAGGACAATCATATGTTATCTTGGTTTTCGCCGATTATATCCGTATTCAACACTTTGCTCACCGAACTCTTCCAGCTTACGCATGACTGGGGACTCGCGATCATTGCATTAACATTCATCGTAAGACTGTTATTAACGGGGCTGAATCTCATGAATTATCGACAAATGGTCCGTCAGAAGACGGCTCAGCCCATTCTTCAGCAGGCCCGTGAGAAATATAAAGATCAACAAGAGAAATTACTAGAGGAAACGCTGAGAATCAATAAGGAGAACGGCATTAAGCCGTTCAATATGATGCTTGTAAGCTTGATTCAACTTCCAATTTTCATGAGTCTCTTCGGCGTATTTACGACGCATGGGGGTCAGATGACTTCGACGTTAGTATCCTGGGTACAGACCTTATCTCAAGCGGACCCGCTGCATATACTCCCGGTTCTGAGCGCGCTGCTAACGCTGGTCGCTGCGCTCATTCCAATCACGATGGAGCTGACCATCCTACAGGCTGCTAAGAAGCAAGCAGGCATCTCTTTGGTGATGAACTTGATATATCTTTTCGTGTTGTGGCGGTCGCCCATTGCAGTTGGACTGTACTATGTGACAAGCGCGGTATTCGCTGTGATGGAGAAGCTCCTCTACCGTACGAAGTGGGGGCAGAAGCTGCTCTACCGCGGCATCCATGTTCCAGTCGTTGAAACGGCAAGTTGATCCCTAGCATAAGCAAGAAATCCCCCATGCCCTGGATAATTCCATGGCATGGGGGATTTGTGCATTTACGTCTGAATTAATAATAAGATGATCGAAGATAGTCCGAAGCATGTCCCAATCAGACATAAGAACATCAGCACTTGCTTGTGATTCAGTCCTGAACGAAGCAGCCGGTAATGCGCTTGGCTAGCATCAGCCTGATAGATTGGTTTGCCTTGAATCATTCGCTTCATGACGACGAAGATGTTATCGAAGATCGGCACCCCGAGCGCGAGAATCGGAATGAAGAGCGAGAGAATTGTCGCTTGCTTGAACGCTCCATCTAACGCGATCACACCCAGGATGAACCCGATGAATGTCGCGCCTGCATCGCCCATGAATATTTTGGCCGGCGGCTTGTTGTATCGTAAGTAAGCAACCGTCACACCAATCAAGATAATCGCCATCATCGCCGAATCGGTCTGACCTTTGGTGAGCGCTACGATAAAGAGGGTCACCGCTGATATCGTGGCTAAGCCGCCTGCGAGGCCATCCATGCCGTCTGAGAAGTTAATGACCGTTGTGACGCCGAAGATCCATAGAATGGTTAGTATAAATTGCAGCCAAATCGGCAGCAAGACATATTCATTGCTGAAGGGATTATAGAACCCTGTAAAGGCGTTGCCCGAGAAGAAGACGAGCGCAGCTGCTGAGAGTTGAATAACCATTTTGGGCAATGCTGGGAAATCTTCCCCTTTCGTCTTATACCAATCATCAATGGTTCCGATCGTCAGTAAGAGTACACCGCCGATAAAGAGTGCCCCAGTCTCCCAATTGAATTCACGTGTGACGAGCAAGTATGTAACGAAGAATCCGATGAATATCGCATAGCTGGCTGTCAGCGGGATTGGCTCGCGATGGATTTTGCGCTCCGTGTCTTTCCGTGGCTTATCCACAAAATCGATGCGGAACGCCATCTTGGCGAGTGGTGGAATGAGTACATATACAATGAGAAACGAAATGAAAAATGAGAGCGCGTATATCAAAACGATCACCATCCATTAGTTTGTTGTCCATTACGTATTATACGCAATATGGATAACACTGTCGAATTTTCGATGATAGAACCTGTCGAGTTATCGATCATATTCGTGGTAGAGTTCTCCAGAGACAGACTTGGCTCTTTTTTTATGATAGAATAAAAGGATGCATGAAGTACGGAATTAATGGGGAAAAATGGGGTGTAGCGAAGGGTGCGTATTTCAAATCTAATGCAGTTTACCGAACATCATCGGTATTGTACGTTCAGGGACTTCTCGCTCAGCGGGATGGATTCGAAAATGCTCTCCTATATTTATCAACCGATGGTTGGTGGACTTGCGATTAGTTTCTATCAATTTCTCTACCAACATATTTCGAGTGATCGTGTCGGATATTCGCGGATTGAACAGCAGCGCCGTCTCTTCCTCACCCTAGGGATCGACCCAAGTGAGAAAGGCCGTAAGCAGTTGATCGAGATCACATCGAAGCTCGAAGCGGTAGGGTTATTGCATACGTCGCGGATCTACATACCCGAGCAGGACGATAGTCTGTATGAATATGAGCTCTACGCGCCGTTGTCGCCGAATGAATTTTTTAAGACACAGCACCTTACACTGTTATTACGGGATAAAGTAGGGAAGTTCACGGTCCTATCGCTTCGTGAGGAATTCTGCACAGAAGAGCCTGCCGAGATTGTTCATAAGGCCGTTCATAAAGAAGATCTATCGATCCCATTCTATGAACTGTTCCAATTGAACACACAAGTGATAGATTACGAGCTGGAACAGGCGTTATCCGAGGTTGCTCCTTCCCGGCATCCGGGGTATCAGGCGACAGGCTCGGAAGAGATGCTGAATTATGCGGATATTATTTCGCGGTTCCCGCGCATCTCGAAGAATCGCGCATTCGTCGAGCGGTTGCGTTATGAGCATGAACAAATGGGTATGATCAATTACATCGTTCGCAAATATCAACTAAGTCTGCAAGACATCTGCGGACTATTGGATGAGGAAGGCGTCTTCTCTGATCAAGGAGAAGTCCTGCTCGATGAGCTGCAGCACCGGGCGAACCTGCAGTTCCGTCAAGGGAAGAAACGGAGTGAGACGAGTGATCGGTATGCGAAGAAGGTCATAGCACTTCGTGATTCAGTAGACCTTACCGGAGAGGATCAGCCGCAGGAAGAATATGCCGTGGAGATGGAATTCTATCTGGATGTGCCGCCGCAATTCCAGGGGAAATGCGATATCCATCAATATAATATGATGCTTCGTAATGAACCTTATACGATGTTGCTCAAGAAGTTCTTCCCGGGCACCGTGCCGGATAATATGATGGACATGTTCGAGAAGATCGATTTGAATTATAAATTGCCTGAAGAAGTCATCAATGTCTTAATTCACTACCTGATGACGTTGCTCGTCTCAGGCACGGATCAGCGTTTGAATCGGAATTTTGTGGATTCCATTGCATCGACGATGCTGATGAAGCAGATTACCACCTATGAACTCGCTGTACAACATATTCGAGATCAGAGTCAATTCAAGCAGCGGCTGGAGCAAGAGCGGACCAGCAAATCCGCCGCATCGGGCTCACGCGGGCGTAGTGGATCAGGGTATTCGAGATCTGCGAAGCAGAAGCCGAGCATTCCGATTATTCAAGATGTGCCGCAAGGTATGACTGTAACCCCAGAAGAATTAGAAGAAATGCGCAAAGTTGCGCGGAAACTAGATGGTAAATCCTAAGAAGAGAGGAGATGTATTGTGTCATGGACTCACTCGGAGATCTATTAAAACGAATTCCAAGTCAAGAAATGTGGCAAAGGGTGGAACGAAAGAAGGCGGAGCTGATTGCGAATCCGCTGATTGTGAAGCTGCGTGCGAAATACCCGGACATCACGGAACAAGTTCTTCAACAGAACATGAATCGCTTGTATCAATACGTTACAGAGTACAACAATTGCTCGCAATGCCCAGGGTTAGATCAATGTCCGAATGATATGCAAGGGCACTATACCAAAATCTCCTGCGACACCGTCAATGGATTGACCCAAGTCTATGATAGCAAAGTATCTTGCAAGAAATTCCTTGGTCAACAACGACAAGATCAAGTTCGTGAGCGGATCCGGAGCTTCTACGTGGACGATCGGGCGCTTAAGGAAGGCTATTCAGCCGATGAGATTCTTGTAAAAGACTTGGAGCGGGCTTCGGCTGCGAACCAGGTGTTGACGTATATTTTACGGACGAAGGAAGAGGGGCTTCAGACGAACGGACTGTACTTGGTCGGGAAATTCGGTACAGGGAAGACCTTCTTGATGTGTTACTTGTTGTATGAGCTTGCGAAGGAAGGATTCACAGGTGCGATCGTCTATATGCCGGAGTTCGTCGAGGATTTGAAATCGATGATGTTAGACGGGGCCAAATTAAAGGAGACGATGGAAGTCTTGAAGGAGACGGACATTCTGATCTTCGATGACGTTGGTGCTGAGAACATGAATCCTTGGGCGAGAGACCATGTGCTCGGATCGATTCTGAATTATCGGATGAACCGCAAGCCAACCTTCTATACCTCGAATTATGAATTGGATGCGTTGGAGAAGCACTTTAGCTTCACGAGCAAAGACGGTGAAGAGGCCTACAAAGGCCAGAGGCTGATGGATCGTATTCGACCATTCGTCGATGTCATAGTGGTGAATGGCGAGAACAAACGAGGACGCAAAAAGAACTAAAACATAGCGACAAGCCAGTGTGATTCCTTCGGGAGAGTCAGCTGGCTTTTTTGTTATTTTCCTCGAAAATAAGGATTGACATTTCTCTAGGCAGTTGGTATATTACGTTTAAACCAAGTAATTAAATAGGAATTATAAGTTTTCGACCGGACAGCCGGAGGAAACGATACGATTCAAAAAGGGATTGTAGTGATTTACAACCTTTATTTGCTCATCGTATTCGTTTCTTCCCGCTGTCCTTTTTTATTTTGCATGTTGAGAGGGGAAAAATCGTATGAAGAAGAGAGTAACCACCATCGTCGTCTTATTATTATTAGCCGTAACCGCGGCAGCGTGCGGATCCAAGACGGCCGATGCACCCAAAACAGAGCCAGCCAATGAACCAGTCGAACTGCTAAATGTCTCTTATGATCCGACTCGAGAATTATATGTAGCCTATAACAAATTATTCAGTGACTATTGGCAAAAGAAAACCGGTCAGACCGTTACGATTAAACAATCGCACGGTGGTTCTGGGAAGCAAAGCCTCTCCGTCGTGAATGGACTCAAAGCGGATGTGGTTACACTCGCGCTTGGCTATGATGTGGATGCGATTCAGAAGGAAGGTCTTATTCAAGAAGGGTGGCAGAAGAAATTCGAGGATAACAGCGCGCCCTATACGTCGACGATCGTCTTCCTGGTGCGCAAGGGCAATCCGAAAGGCATTCATGATTGGAGTGATCTCGTCAAAGACGGCATAGGGGTTATCACACCAAACCCGAAAACATCCGGCGGAGCACGGTGGAACTATCTTGCAGCATGGGGCTACGCGCTCGAGCAGAATGGCGGCGATGAGAATAAAGCGAAAGAGTTCGTCGCGAAATTGTTCAAGAACGTACCGGTTCTAGATTCCGGCGCACGCGGCTCGACGACGACCTTTGTGGAACGTGGCATTGGTGATGTGCTGCTGGCTTGGGAGAATGAAGCCTTGTTGTCGACCAATGAGCTGGGTAAAGATAAATTCGAAATTGTCTATCCATCGCTGAGTATTCTGGCAGAACCGCCTGTCGCGGTCGTTGATAAAGTTGTAGATGAACACGGCACGCGGGAGGTAGCCGAACAATATTTGAAGTATCTCTACACACCGGAGGCGCAGGATCTTGTTGCGAAAAACTTCTATCGCCCGATTCTGAAGGATGTGGCTGACAAGTATAAGGATCAGTTCCCTTCACTGAAACTCTTAACGATTGATAAGGATTTCGGGGGATGGAGCGCTGCGCAAGCGAAGCACTTCGCAGATGGTGGATTGTTCGATCAGATCTATGCTGCAGGTAAATAAAGATGACAAAGCTGAAATCCAAACGTATCAAAGTACTGCCGGGATTTGGCCTCACCTTAGGTTATTCGATCTTCTATCTGAGCATTATTGTTCTGATCCCGCTCGCCAGTCTGTTCGTGGAGACGGCCAATGCGAGCTGGGATAAAATCTGGCAGACGATATCGGATCCGCGGGTTATCGCTTCATATCGTGTTACTTTCTTATCCGCATTCTATGCTGCGGTTATCAATGTAATCTTCGGTCTCCTACTCGCATGGGTACTTGTCAGATATAAGTTCCCAGGCAAGAAGCTAATCGATGGGATTATCGATCTTCCCTTTGCTCTGCCAACAGCCGTCGCTGGGATCGCATTAACTGCCATTTATGCAGAGAATGGGATCATCGGGAAGCTGTTCGCGCCGCTTGGTATCAAAATTGCCTACACCCAAATCGGGATAACGATTGCGCTTATATTTATCGGACTCCCCTTCGTTGTGAGGACAGTTCAACCCGTCCTACAGGAGCTGGACCGTGAAATAGAAGAAGCAGCGGTGACGCTTGGCGCTTATCGCTGGAGAACCTTTCGAAGCGTTATTCTTCCGGAATTGACCCCGGCGTTATGGACAGGATTTGCACTCGCCTTTGCGAGGGCGATAGGTGAGTATGGCTCGGTTGTCTTCATCGCCGGCAATATGCCGTTTAAGACGGAAATTGCTCCGCTGCTCATTATGACGAAGTTGGAGCAATTCGATTATGCGGGAGCCACGACTATTGCACTCGTGATGCTGCTCAGTTCATTCGTGATGCTCTTGGTCATCAACTTCTTGCAGTGGCGCAGTCAGCATCAAGCTATCTCAGAATAGGTAGGAGGTGAAGTATGGCAGGTTCAACAACAATGAACGGCATAGTTGGAAGTTCGGAGGTGAGGCCGAGACACGCGACAGAGTCGCTGCCGTTTCGATGGCTCTGGATTACGATCGCATTATTATTCGTCGGGTTGATACTCATATTGCCGTTAGTTACGGTGATTTATGAAGGGTTGAAGAAGGGAGTAGAGCTATATCTTGCGGCTTTAATCGAACCTGATGCAATATCTGCTCTGAAGTTAACGCTGCTCGTTGCACTCATCGCAGTACCGCTGAATACATTATTTGGCGTGGCTGCCGCATGGACGATCACGAAGTTTCAGTTCCGCGGCAAAAATATTCTGCTGACGCTGATCGATCTGCCATTTGCCGTATCGCCAGTCATATCGGGGCTTGTGTATGTGCTGTTGTTCGGGGCAAGGGGATGGTTCGGGCCATTTCTTGAGGCGAATCATCTGCAGATTGTCTATGCTGCGCCTGGAATTATTCTGGCGACAACGTTCGTGACATTCCCATTCGTTGCGCGTGAGTTGATTCCGCTCATGCAGGCACAGGGCAAGCAGGAAGAAGAAGCGGCTGCAAGTCTTGGGGCAAGAGGGTGGCATATCTTCTGGCATGTGACGATGCCGAATATCAAATGGGGACTGCTCTACGGCATCATCCTCTGCAACGCACGTGCAATTGGCGAATTCGGCGCCGTCTCCGTCGTGTCGGGACATATCCGGGGAGAGACCAATACATTACCGCTTCACATCGAAATCCTGTACAACGAATATCAATTCTCCGCCGCATTTGCGGTTGCGTCGCTGCTTGTGGCCTTAGCGCTCGTGACGTTAGTCGCGAAGAGTCTGATTGAACGTCGACAGCAGCGTGCCGCTGCTAGAAATAGGATGAATTGACGACTTGAGCGCAAGATGATAAGATAATCATTACCAAATCATAGTAAATAGGTCGGAATGAAATGAATTTCTTTCTTGGGGAATAAGGAGGATGTGTATGGGGAGAACGCTGGAGATTGATGAGCGTTGGCGTGATCAGATTGTTGCGTTATTGAATGGTATGGAGTTCGGTTCTGTACTCATCACAGTTCACGATGGCAAAATTGTTCAGTTGGAGCGCACGGAGCGCAAACGATTTGAGCTGAATTATTCCCCACCTCCGTCTCCTTCTGAGCGATTAACTTCGAATTAATTCGTAAATAATAAAAAAGTCTGAACCTTATTGTCAGTGAAGACAGCGGTTCAGACTTTATTCGTTTCCTGATTTCGCTTGGTTTAACTCGCTAAGAACTTAATGATCACCATCGCGAAGAATACAATGAACATGAATCCAAACATGAAAGTGAAGCCATTCATTACGTCGGAGAAATCGTTACGAATTTCTTCATTCACATGTTTTGTTGGATCGTTCGTGGATAATTTGATAGTATCTTCCATCATGATCTGCCCCCTGACTATCGGTTCCGTTATTGCAATGATAAGCATCACAATTCATGAATCCAAATATTACTATTAGTATAACGAAAGAATCGTTTATTTGTAAAGTCGCCTAAAGTGACAAAGTTTAGTCATATTTCACAAAATGAAGTTGGTTGTGGTATACTTTCAATTGATGAGTACCTAAAAAAAATTGGTTCTATATAAAGGAGGACATTGTCATGGCAATTGTAAACGTAACCGATCAATCATTCAATACGGAGGTTGAAGGTCAAGGCGTCGTTCTAGTAGATTTCTGGGCACCTTGGTGTGGTCCTTGTAAACGTCTTGCTCCAGAATTGGAAGCACTTGATGCGGAAATCGGTGATTCCTTGAAAATCGCAAAAGTGAACGTGGATGAGAACCCTGAGACGGCTTCCCGTTTCGGTGTAATGAGCATCCCAACATTGATCGTGTTCAAAGACGGTCAACCGGTTGATAAAGTGGTTGGTCTGAACTCGAAAGATGCTTTGAAAAGCATGGTTGGCAAACACCAATAAGATTGATTGATCTTCATAGAAGCCTTCTCAGTGAGTGAACTGAGAGGGCTTTTTTTGTTGGTCGGTATGAATCTGAAACTTTTTGTGCCGTCAGCCGTCAATAGCTATATAGCTATGATTAACATGATATGGAAGAGGAGTGCAGGAAGTTGATACATACGAAATGGAAACAGGTTTTGATTAGCGGAATAGCGTTAACGTTGTGGGCTGGAGCGTTCGGTACGGCGCAAGCCGCAGGAACGGCGGGAAACCAGATGGAGAAGCCGGTCATCTCGGAGAACGTGATGCCTAGCAGCAGGGTAATGGGGCAGGTGTCTGAGCTGAAGCCTGCATGGACGTTCTCGGTGGATCGTAATGAACAGTGGCATGCGATCACGACGGTGCAGGCGGTCGGGAATCAAGTGTTCGCGTTGAAGGATAAGAAGCTGGTGTCGATCGATGCAACAACAGGCAAGAAGCAGTGGACGTATGGGCAGAATTTGACGTCGACCATCAAGGTGAACCAAGGCGTTGTCTACGGCGTCTCGCAAGCAGGCCAAGTCTATGCCGTGAGCGCGAGCCAAGGCAAGGCGAAATGGATGGCGAAATATACAGAAGTCGTCAACGTGATTCCGCAAGGGGATCGTGTCTATGTGCTGCATCATGAACGGAAGATCGACGCATTGTCGGCATCGACAGGGAAGTTGTTATGGAGCACGGAAGAGCCAGAAGCGAATTATGCGCTGAATGTGATGGAAGCGGATGGCGTTCTGTTAGCGACATTCTCCGTCCAAGGCGCGTTGACCACCGTTCAATTGGATGCGTTCGACCTAAAGACGGGCAAGAAGAAATGGGGCCAATCTCGGCAGGAAATGCCGATCCTCGTGAAGAACGGCATGGCTTTCTCGAAGTCCGATGTGTTAAATATGGACGATGCGGTGGCGGATCGCGAGCTTACGATTCTAGGCTTGGATCTACAGACGGGTAAAGCTCGCGAGACGAGAACCTATAGCTATAAGATGGCTGGACAGCCGCCGTACAGCCCTGGAAGCGGTCGGATTCTGCTGGATGGCAACAATCTCTACATGGCACAAGGGCAGCGGATTGCGCAGTATGATTTCTCTTCGGAAGCTGGCGCGAGCAAACCGGTTAAGACATGGGCCGTCATGTACCCAGACGTGAACTTCTTAGGCGCGATGCACCAAGGGAAGTTCTTGTTCCAAGATCGCAATACGCAAGAAATCAAAGGGATAAAGATGTCGGACAGCCAAGAGATGGCTTGGACCGGTGATAATCCTGCGGCCCAAGTGGAGATTTACGGTAGCGTGATGTACCGTGCGCAGACCGATGGCGTCCTGTATGGGCTGGATGTCGATACGACGAAGGCACTGTTCAAGGTTCGCACGAATGCCCATTTCTACGGGCCGACCTTGAAGGCAGGCCGGACGGTCATCATTCAAGCGGAAGATCGGCTCATTGGTGTACGGTTACCAGCAAATGTGAAGTGAAATCTGTGATCTCTCATAGGCATGAAGCGGCAGGTTTGATATAATGGGTATCGAACTTATGTTTTCATATTGGGAGTTGAATACAGATGACGGAGCATCCGGATGATTACGAAAAAGCAATGGAGAATATTCGCAACAAACTGGCACTTCTTCCGGACCAGCCGGGATGCTATCTGATGAAGAACAGTGAAAGCACGATTATATATGTCGGCAAGGCCAAAGTATTGAAGAATCGTGTCCGATCCTATTTCACTGGGAGCCATGACGGCAAGACGCAGCGCCTGGTTGCGGATATTCGAGATTTCGAATATATCGTTACGGCGAGCAACATGGAAGCACTCATTCTAGAGTGCAATCTCATTAAGACGCATTACCCAAGGTATAATGTCCTCTTGAAGGACGATAAGACGTATCCATATATCAAAATTACGAACGACACGCATCCGCGTCTTGAAGTGACACGACGTGTATTGAAAGATAAAGCCAAATATTTTGGCCCCTACCCGAACGCCTTCGCTGCCCAGCAGACGAAGAAGCTGCTTGATCGGTTGTATCCGCTGCGCAAATGCATGAACATTCCGAACCAAGCTTGTCTATATTACCATATTGGTCAATGCCTTGGCCCTTGTGTTGAGGACGTCACGGCGGCACAGAATGAAGCGATGATCCAAGAGATTACGCGGTTTCTAAATGGTGGACATGAAGAGATTAAGCGGGATCTGCAGCAGCGGATGGGCGAAGCGGCGGAAGCACTCGAATTTGAACGGGCGAAGGAGCTTCGCGATCAAATCATAAGTATTGATGCTTTAATGGAGAAGCAGAACATTACTACGGCCGATAACATGGACCGAGACGTCTTCGGATATGCCGTCGATAAGGGCTGGATGTCCGTGCAGATTCTCTATATGCGCCAAGGCAAAATGATCCAACGTAACTCTTCAACCTTCCCTTACTATGGAACGGCGTATGATGATTTTATGTCCTTCGTAAGCCAATATTATAGTGAGAACAGCGCATTGCCGCGTGAAATTTATTTGCCGGATGACGATTCAGAACAAGCCGCTGAAGTGTCCGCAGAGAATGGTGCAGATGCACTCGGAGCTTGGCTCAAGGTAAAGGTGAATATTCCGAAGCGCGGCTCGAAGAAGAAGCTCGTCGAGATGGCGATGCAGAATGCGCATATTGCTCTAGATGAGAAGTTCAAATTGATCGAGCGGGATGAAGAGCGGAGTGTCAAAGCTGCTCAGAATCTCGGGGAATGGATAGGCCTTAACAGCCTGCATCGCATTGAAGCTTTCGATAACTCGAATATTCAAGGGACGGATCCGGTATCAGCGATGGTCGTATTTATCGATGGGAAGCCTGCGAGGAAGGAATACCGCAAGTATAAGATTAAGACGGTCGTCGGGCCCGATGATTACGGCACGATGCGTGAGGTCATCAGACGCCGCTATGAGCGGGTGTTGAAGGAGAACTTACCGATGCCCGATCTCGTCGTCGTTGATGGTGGGCGGGGCCAAATTTCTGCAGCTGTCGATGTCCTAGAGAATGAACTTGGGTTATTTATCCCTGTATGCGGTCTCGTAAAGGATGAGAAGCATAGGACGGCACAGCTCATGGTCGGTGATCCAGCAGAGGTAGTTCCGCTCAAGCGGGATAGCCAAGAGTTCTATCTCTTGCAGCGTATCCAGGACGAAGTGCATCGATTCGCCATTACATTCCACCGGGAGCAACGGGGGAAATCGATGATTACGTCCAAGCTGGATTCGATTCCAGGGATTGGAGAGAAGCGTCGGAAGGCACTGCTTAAACATTTTGGTTCCCTTAAGAAAATCAAAGAGGCCTCCATCGAAGATTTCAGGCCTCTGTCGATTGGCGAGAAGCTCGCCTCACAAATTATACAAGCGCTTCAGGGGGAGTCGTAGTTAACGGCTCCTTTTCTTTTGGCTGAATAGGCTCTACAGGTTCATTTGGATCATGGGGGTACCTCATGCGATAGAACCATCGGATCACCCAAGCGACGATGGCAGGCAAGATCATGTATCCGAGTCCAATTAACGTATAGGCGGTTCCATTTTTCATCAGGATCACACTTAGTCCCATTCCAATGCTGTCGAAGATGACGTGAGCAAAGACCGCTGTAATAAATCCATATCGGAAGAAGATCCATGAGAATCCTAGCCCTAAAAATATTAATTCAATCGGTCGCGAATACGTTGGATAAATCGGGTATAACGTATGACCGAATGCCCAGATTAACGTGGAGATCAGACAAGCGATAAACGTATTGCGCACGATTTTCTTCAGCATAATAATGCCAAACAACCGGTATGTTGCTTCCTCCCCAATACCTGCAACCCAAGCCATGAGCGGGAAGAGAAGTGGATAAATCATATTGTAAGTCGATTGCGTGGCATCGGTTGTCGACCAGGTGCCGATCGTTATGGATAGGGCAATATAGATGATCACCTGTAATCCGAGTAGGAAAAAGGCGGTAATGTAGCCGATTCCCATACTACGAAAGACATAATCGCCGTAACCAGGCTCACGGAATCGTGGCCAAGGGTTTAGTCCTCGCTCCCGCCATAACGCATCGCCGCCGACAAAAGAGAAATAAGTAGCAATCCCCATGAAGACCGTGACGACACATTGTAATAATGCCGTAGCGATTAACAACGTATCATCGACTGGCATATCCCCGGACATGGCTTTCATGGCCGGCATGATGTTGAAGAACGAGAAAATGCTGAGACCTGTATAGAGCAATGCAAGGAATATACCGCGTTTGAATGAGGTGTGACGTCGTTTAAGGATACTGTAGACGATGGCTAATACAGCGAGTGCCACGGTCAACAGATAATAACCGAGTCCTGTCATCCAGTTAGCATTTCGCTGCTGCTGCTGAACATAGAGAAGATGTGATTCCGGTACAGAGAAAGCAGGTGTCACGGATGAAATCTCATCTTGGATGAATTGAACAGTGATGAGCAGTGTAGATTCACCGATCTTACGTGATGTATCTTCTAGGACAATATTCGTGTGATTCGGGAAATTCTTCTCGGATGTCGTCTGCTGCACGGTTAACAAGTTGATATCATACCCGGCCTTTGCCAAGTGCTGCTTGGCTGCATCGATCATTTCATCCTTTGTTCGAAGGGATGGCGTATCCTCCGGCGTGAACATTTTCCACGAAATGACTTCACCAGATTGCATATTCAAGTAAATGTAGTAGGCCTTGCTGGGTACATTTCGTTCTGGGATCTCAACGCGATAATATTCATAAGGATATTTTTGGACAAATGTTTTATGATATTTATCTAATAGCTTATTGGAAACAAGATAACCATATAGGTTAGAATTGGTCGCGTAAGAGATGGAAGCTTCGACCGCATTCGGATTAGCTTGAGGCCAGTTTTGCTTCACGAACGCAAGCGCCTTGTCCGTCGCAGCTTCTTTGGAGATGGCAGGTTGATTCGGAGCCTCGCTCGCTTGCGGCGAGAAGAATGCTGGTAACACCTGCAGGAGTATGAAGATGATGAGTCCGATGGTTCCCAATGTTAGTAGTATTTTGCGATTGAATTGTAGCTGAAGGCGATTGCCGAGATGATTCATTACGTTCCTCCTAATCATGACAAATTGAGTTGAGCACCGAAATTTAAGGTCTACAGGATGATACTAGTAAAAATATCATAGTTCATCTGCTGAGTACCAGCGTATGATCAAGAATGCCCTAAAAACATTGTATGACAAAATGATGGAGATCAAGTATACTTGCTTTGGTATTTTAGTGAAGGGAAGGGTATTTTTGAAAAAGAAATTTTTTGCGCTAACGCCACCTCGTATCTTATCCCTTGGATTTGCATGCATAATTCTGTTGGGCGCTTTTCTGTTGATGCTTCCAATTTCGAATGTTGACGGCGTTCAACTTGACTTCGTAGATGCATTGTTCACGGCGACATCAGCCACATGTGTGACGGGACTGATCGTCGTGGATACAGGAACGCATTTCACAGTCTTTGGGCAAGTCGTGTTGATGTTCCTTATTCAGATTGGCGGACTTGGATTCATGACCATGGCTACTTTATTCGCTCTTGTCCTGAAGAAAAGGATCTCCTTGTCGGAGCGCTTGATTTTACAAGAGGCGATGAATCAATCGAGTATGGAAGGCATCGTTCGATTGATTCGAAGGGTCCTTATTTATTCGGTTTCGATCGAAGCAGCCGCTGCATTATTGTTCACGATCCGATGGTCCTTCGATATGCCGTTCATCCGTGCACTCTACTTCGGTATATTCCATGCGGTATCCTTCTTCAACAATGCCGGTTTTGATCTATTCGGGCATTTCTCGAGCTTAACAGCCTATGTTAGTGACCCGCTTGTCAATATTGTCTCCATGCTTCTTATTATCTTCGGTGGCATCGGATTTATTGTTATGGCGGATTTGGTGGATTTTAGAAATCGAAAAAAATTGTCTTTACATACAAAAGTCGTTTTATCGATGACGAGCTTTTTGATCGTTTTTGGTGCGATAGTCATTTTCGTCTTCGAATTTACGAATAATAAGACATTGGCTCCATTGGATTGGTCGGGTAAAATACTCGCCTCCTTCTTCCAATCGGTGTCCCCGCGTACGGCAGGTGCGAACACACTCGATATCGGCAGCATGCGGCAGGCGTCGCAGTTCTTTACGATTATTCTGATGTTTATTGGTGCATCCCCCGGATCGACTGGAGGCGGGATTAAGACGACGACCTTTACCATCTTGATCATGGCTGTCATTTCCATGATTCGCGGTAAAGAAGATGTGGTCATGTTCCGGTATCGTCTGGCGAAGGAGCGAATATTCAAAGCATTAACGATCACGTTCTTGTCTCTAATGCTCGTCGTGTTCGTCTCGATGCTGCTCTCAACAACGGAAGACCATCATTTCTTAATGATTTTGTATGAGACGACCTCGGCCTTCGGAACGGTAGGGTTATCGATGGGGTTGAC